>Ga0307445_10000657_pt1 | contig 19001 bp, 15 predicted proteins | sample SalMarSW160330MG_FD_202147 | JGI IMG/M metagenome (GOLD analysis project Ga0307445, IMG submission 202147) | Salt marsh sediment microbial communities from the Plum Island Ecosystem LTER, Massachusetts, United States - SW1603-30 | ecosystem: Environmental > Aquatic > Marine > Intertidal zone >... | reverse complement strand
GGTCCCTCCCAAACCGGACAGGTGAGTAATGATCCTAAACACGCGCCGTCGGGCGCTCGGCCTTCTTCTTGCGGCGACGGTCTCCGTCAGGCTTCCCGCCCTGCGACCTGCGTCCGCCGCCAGCCCCAAGAAGAAGGATTGTTATGACTCGAAGCCGTTCGGCTCATGGACGGCGCAAGCGACCGACAGCCTGGCCGGAGCCCGCAACCACGAAGTGCGTTTCACCGGCAAGGCTTGCGACCTTCGCATCGAGGTCCAGGTGGCGGCCAGTTTCGAAGGCAAGATCGTCGTCTACGGCGATCCCGATAAGACGCGGTTACCCAAAAAGTTCCTCATCAAGCCCGACAACCGCCTGCTCGCCTGGACCGACGACGGCAAAGAGGTGGTCAACGAGCCGCTGTGCGGCAACTGCACCGATATTTTCGACGACAAGGTGAGCATCGTGCTTCCGCTCGCCTGCGCGCCCCTGTTCCGCGAAAGCAAAACCATCGACATGGCGGTCGAACTCCCCGGCAAAGAGCAGTGCCGCTTCTCGCTCGACGGCGAAACCTTGCGCGCGGCGCTCGATTGGGCGTCGGCGCGTCAGGAGGAGCTCGCGCAAGTCTATGCCGAGGATCAATGCACGCCCCCGCCCGGCGGCTGCTTCATCACCACCGCCTGCTGCGAGACTCTCGGACTTGGCGATGATTGCTTCGAGTTGCGGGCTCTGCGGCGCTATCGCGACGAGGTGCTGGCGAGACGGCCAGGCGGGACCGGCGACATCGCCACCTACTATGCCGTTGCCCCGCTGATCCTGGCGCGGCTCCCGCGCGCCACCCGCGTGAAGCTGCTTCGGGCCCTCTACGCCCGCTTCATCCTGCCGGCCGCAATCGCCGCGGCGCTTGGCCTCAATACCCTCGCCTATCGCCTCTATGCCCGCATGATGGGGGACCTCGTGTCCGCCTTCGTGCCGGAACGGCTGGATATCTAGGCCTCGGCCGGCCCGCCAGGCCCCGGCTTTGCCCCAATGAGGCCGACAAGACGCCCCACTCCAGGCCTAGCGTTAATACCAGCAAAATCGCGTTCGCCTTGCGGGCGCCGATGCACTGAAAAAGGCGGGGAACAGATGGAACGGATGGAGGCACTTGGCCGTTGAGCACAGCGACGCGCGCGCTTCCGCGGGCGTGTCATGACGGGGGAAGCGGGGCGTAGTCCGCGCGCAGGGCATTCGCGCGGGCAAGGTAGGGAGCAAGATTATGATCGGTTCCACGACGCCCGCTTTGGTGCGGCCTGAGGAGCAATCCGATTGGCAGCCTGAGGAGCAATCCGATTGGCATCCGGTCCATCGCGCCAATGCGTTGCTGCGCGAAGCCCTGCAAAGCACGACTGAATCCGTCGAGACGTTACAAGCCCGGTACGGCATCGAATCCCTGTCGAACGCGATCGAAAGCGCGATGGAGGGGGTACAGATCACCTACCCGACGCCTCTGGCGACGCGCTTCGATAATCTCGACGCCGAGGAGAGAACGATCTCATGCCTCGAGGCGCTGGTTGGTCCCGTTCGGGAAGTCCCTGCGGACTCCGGGGTCGACGCCGCCGGCAGTTCGGCGCCGAACGGACAAGACGACGGGCCGGCCGCCCTCCCCGCAGAAATCGTCCGCGACGCCGATCCCCACCAAGATTTCGACGATTCAGGGGTTTTGGAATCCGAACTGGCGCTTGAGCCGGAGATCCCACTCTCTGCCCGGCAGCTCCATATGCGGTCGTTGATGGGCGAATTCCGGGAGCGCCAGCGTGATGTCAGCCTATTAGTTGCCGCCTCCATCACTGCAGCAGTTTTGCTCACACTCGGGGGTGTCGTGCTGACCGTGAGCCTGACCGGTTCGCCTCACGCCGCCACCGGTCAGCTGACATCTCCGCGTTCGACGTCAGCCGTGTGGCGAGAACCGGCACAAGGCACGGCCGGGAACGGGCTCTCAACCGCGATCGCATCAGCGGATCGCACGGCTAAGGGCGAACCGCTGGCGGAACCCCGCCAGCCCATAGCGCCGCAAACAATTCTGGCCGCGAACGGGCGCAAGATCGCTTTAGGCCCGCTCCTTCCCACGAACCAGGCAAGGTACGTTTTGATCCGCGGGCTTCCGCCCCAGTCCCAGCTTTCCACCGGGCAGCAGAGCGGAACGGGGACGTGGATGGTGAAAGGCGGCGAAACCGGCGATCTCACTCTCTCCCTTGGACAGGCGCCCAGCGGGGACTATCCCATCGAAATCTACAGTCTCGATACCGGCGATGGCCCGCAGGCGCGGCAGAGCCTTGTGCTCCGGGTTGCGCCATCCCGTCCTACCCTCGCTAGTCTTTCGGGAACAGGTCCCTCCGACTAGCACAGGGAAGGCCGCGGTTGCTCGTCGGAGACAAACCGATCGGGGGAACTAGGGTGACCGCGGCCACCCCAACTAGACGAGGTGGCGACGCCGCAACTCAGCGAGCACCGCTTCGGCAAGAGAGTCGGGCGTCGCCTCGCTCGTGTCGAGCCTGAGGTCCGCCTGCTCGGGCGCTTCGTAGGACGAATCGATTCCGGTGAAATTGGAAATCAGCCCGGCGCGGGCCTTGCCATAAAGACCTTTAGGGTCGCGCGCTTCGCAGATCTCAAGCGGAGTGTCGACGAAAACTTCGATGAATTCTCCTGACTCGAACATGCCGCGCGCCATACGCCGTTCCGAGCGGAAGGGAGATATGAACGACACCATGACAATCAGTCCGGCATCGACAAAAAGCCGCGCGGTCTCGGCCACCCTGCGAATGTTTTCCACGCGGTCGGCATCGGTGAAGCCGAGATCCTTATTGAGACCGTGCCGGATATTGTCGCCATCGAGCAAATAGGTGTGACGGCCCATAGAGTGCAGCCGCTTCTCCAGCGCATTGGCGATGGTCGACTTGCCGGCGCCGGAGAGCCCGGTGAACCACAACACGCAAGGCTTCTGCTCTTTGAGACCGGCTCGCGACACTTTGTCGATCGACAGTTCCTGCCATTGAACATTGGTGGCGCGGCGCAAGCCGAACTCGATCATGCCGGCGGCAACGGTAGCGTTGGTGAACCGGTCGATCAAGATGAACGAGCCTGTATCGGCGTTCTTGGCGTAGGGATCGAACACCAAGGGTTTGGTGGTGCTGATATTGCACGAGCCGACCTCGTTGATTTCGAGCGTCTTGCCCGCGACGTGGTCGAGATTGTCGACGTTGAGCTTGTATTTGAGATTCAAGACGGTTGCCGCAGTGGTCTGGCTGCCGCATTTCAATGTATAGGCGCGCCCGGGCAGCATCGGTTCCTCATCGAACCAGATGATTTGAGTGGCCATCTGGTCGGCAATCGAGGGGGCGTCCGACGCGGAGGCAATAATATCACCGCGGCTGACATCGACCTCTTCGGCAAAGGTGAGCGTTACCGCATCGCCTTGCTGCGCCATGTCGAGATCGCCGTCGGCGGTTACGATCCGCTCCACATGGGCGCGCTTGCCCGTGGGATGGATCACGACTTCCTCGCCGCGCTTGATTGTGCCGCTCGCGACAGTACCGGCATAGCCGCGAAAATCGAGATGCGGCCGGTTCACCCATTGCACTGGGAAACGGAACGGCTGCTCCCCTTCGCTTGGCTGGACATCGACCGTCTCCAGATGACCGAGCAAGGTTGGCCCGTGATACCAATGCATATGCGCGCTCGGGCTCACCACGTTGTCACCCTTCAGCGCCGACACAGGGATGGAAGTGACTTGTGAAAAACCAAGCTGATCGGCGAGACATGCGAATTCCTCGGCGATCGCGTCGAACCGCGCTTGGTCGTAATCGATGAGATCCATCTTGTTGACGACAACGGCGACCTTGTCGATGCCAAGCAGCGATAGGATGCAGGCATGACGCCGCGTCTGCGTCAGGATCCCTGCCCGCGCATCCACCAAGAGCACGGCAAAGTCGCAATTCGAGGCGCCTGTCGCCATGTTGCGGGTGTACTGCACATGGCCGGGCGTATCGGCGACAATGAACTTCCGGCGCGGCGTGGAGAAATAACGGTAAGCGACGTCGATGGTGATCTTCTGCTCGCGTTCGGCCTGCAATCCGTCGATCAGCAGCGCAAGATCGATCGGCCCCGATTGGCCGGCGCCAGGACGGCGCTGGCCATGCTCGGCGGCCTCGATTTGATCCTCGAACACCAGATGAGAATCGTAGAGGAGACGGCCGATCAGCGTACTTTTGCCGTCATCCACGCTGCCGCAGGTGAGAAACCGCAACAGGCTGCGATCTTCTTCCGCCGCGATCCGCGCGTCGACCCGCCCCTTCGCTTCGGACTGTTCGCTTTCGCCGACAACGCTCAAGCGGACCATCAGAAATAGCCCTCCTGCTTCTTCTTCTCCATCGATCCGGCCTGATCGTGGTCGATGACGCGGCCCTGCCGCTCCGAATAACGGGCTGAAATGAGTTCTTCGATGATCTCAGGCACGGTCGTGGCCTTTGAGCGGATCGCTCCGGTCAGGGGATAGCAACCGAGCGTGCGGAAGCGCACGCGGGCCAACTCCGGCTTTTCGCCGGCGTCGAGCGGGAGCCGATCATCGTCGACCATGATGAGCGCGCCGCCACGTTCGACCACAGGGCGATCGGCCGCGAAGTAGAGCGGAACCACCGGAATGTTCTCCAGATAGATATAGGTCCAGACATCGAGCTCGGTCCAATTCGACAGCGGAAAGACCCGCATGCTTTCGCCAGGACCGATCTTGGTGTTGGCGATGTGCCACAGCTCCGGCCGCTGCCGTTTTGGGTCCCAGTTCTGCGCCGCGTTGCGGAATGAAAATATCCGCTCCTTGGCCCGCGACTTCTCCTCATCGCGCCGGGCGCCGCCGAATGCCGCATCGAACCCGTGCGCGGCAAGCGCATGCTTCAACGCCTCGGTCTTCATGATGTCGGTATAAAGGGCACTCCCATGGGTGATCGGCGAGATGCCGTCTTTGACGCCCTGCTCGTTGGTATGGACGATAAGGTCGAGGCCGAGCCGCTTGGCCTCGCTGTCGCGAAAGGCAATCATTTCGCGGAACTTCCAAGTCGTGTCGATATGCAACAGCGGGAATGGCGGCTTAGCCGGGTAAAACGCCTTCAGCGCAAGATGCAGCATCACCGAAGAGTCCTTGCCGATCGAGTACAGCATGACCGGATTACGGAACTCGGCCGCGACTTCGCGCATGATATGAATGCTCTCCGCCTCAAGCTGGCGGAGATAGCTGGAAAGACGCTGTTTCATGGCTTGGTTCTCAGGCGGACAACTTGGTCGCTTTCAGGACGCTCAAGGGGTTCCTCGGCAGGAGGCTCCTCAGCCGCGGACTCCTCTGTGTCTTGCGTCTCAGCGCTCTCTGCCTTGCGCTGCTCGGACTTATATCTATAGGCGGAGAGTGGAATTGCCGCGAGATAGGCGAGTGAGCCGACCGTGAGCGTAAGCGACGGATAGGTTAGCAGCACGCCGATAAACAGCGCCGCAAGCACGAACACAGGCAAGACATATTCGCGCGCGATCCGTTGCCCGATTAGCTTGCCGGAAAAGGTCGGCACCCGGCTCACCATGAGGAGCGCGATAGCGAGCGTATAGAGAAGCACGAGCGGCGTGAGGCTCGGCACATGAAGCCCAAGATCCTGAACGTAGATCGGCAACAGGAGAATGATCGCCGCCGCCGGCACCGGTACGCCGACGAAGTAATTGCTCTTCCAAGCGGGCGTATCGGCGGCATCGAGAGACACATTGAATCGCGCCAGACGCAGCGCCGCGCATACGGCGAACACCAGCACCGCGATCCAGCCCAGACTGTGCAAGTCCTCAAGCGCCCAGTTGAACATGATGATGGCCGGCGCCACGCCGAAATTGACGAAGTCGGCAAGACTGTCGAGTTCAGCGCCGAACCGCGAAGAGGCCTTGAGCAGGCGCGCCACCCGTCCGTCAACGCCGTCGAGCGCGGCGGCGAACACCAGCGCCGCCACCGCCAAGTCCCAGCGATGCTCGATGCCCATGCGGATAGCAGTCAATCCGGCGCAGAGTCCGACCAAAGTAAAAATACTTGGGATCAGAACCCTGACCGGAACTTGGCCGCGCGTGAAGACGATCTGCCGCCGCTTGCGGTCTAGTCGCTCAAGATCAAAAGGAGGAAACATTCGCTACTTCTCCGCCACGCTTGAACTTACCACGGATTTCGATTCTCGCGCCGCCTCGCTGTCCGGGAGTTCGGCCAACACGGTTTCTCCGCCGATTGCAGTTTGGCCTGTCTCTACACGAGGGTTAGCGCCGGCGGGCAGGTAGACATCGACCCGGCTGCCGAAGCGGATGAGACCGATGCGCTCGCCTCTTGCCACGCTACTCCCCTCGCCGCGGAAAGTCACGATGCGCCGGGCGATCAGCCCGGCAATCATGACCAGTCCGACTTTTTGGCCGTCCGGGGCGGCAATGACGAAGCCATGGCGCTCGTTCTCTTCGCTGGCCTTGTCGAGCTCGGCATTCAAGAAGGCGCCGGGCCGATAGGCGCTCGTCACGATGACGCCGCCGACGGGAGCACGCACAAGATGCACGTCAAGAACCGACAGGAACACGGATATGCGCATCAGAGGTTCGGTCCCAAGCCCAAGCTCGGGCGGCGGCATGGCCGGATCGACGGCGGCGATCCTGCCGTCCGCACCACTCACCGCGAGACCCTTTCGGGCTGGTATCACGCGCTCGGGATCGCGGAAGAAATAGGCGCAATAGGCCGTGGCAAGCGCTCCCAACCAGCCGAGCGGCGGCGCGAATGCAAAGAGAACGAGAGTGACAACGCCGGCGGCCGCGACGAATTTGTAGCCGTCGCGGTGTACCGGGACAAAGGCCCCGAGGATGCTGTCGAGAAGGCTGTGACGGTCGTTCATGGAGGCGATTGACTGACCTGCGTTTAAGTTGAGGGGAGTGCTTCTTCTTCGAGACGCTCGGCCGGGCCCTCGTGCGGCAGCCCATCTTCGTCGAGCGCATGCGCCAGCCGCTCGCGCGCCTCGTCGGCTTCCCGCTGCCGGGCCCACAGACTTGCATAGAGGCCGCCTTTGGCAAGCAGCTCAGGATGCGTGCCCTGTTCGACGATTTCCCCCTGATCGAGCACGAGGATGTTGTCGGCATGCACGACGGTGGACAGACGGTGAGCGATCACCAGGCTGGTGCGTTCGCGTGCCACCCGTTCGAGCGCGTCCTGTATGTCCTTTTCGGTATGGCTGTCCAGCGCCGACGTCGCCTCGTCGAGCATCAGGATCGGCGGCGCCTTGAGGATGGTCCGTGCGATTGCCACCCGTTGCTTCTCGCCGCCCGAGAGTTTTAGTCCGCGTTCGCCCACCAGCGCATCGTAACCATCCGGGAGCGCCATGATGAAGTCATGGATTTGCGCGAGCCGCGCCGCCTCGCGCAGCTCCGCCGGGCTCGCATCGGGCTTGCCGTAGCGGATGTTGTACTCGATCGTATCGTTGAACAGCACGGTATCCTGCGGAACCATGCCGATCGCCGCCCGGAGCGAGCTTTGCGTCACGTCCCTGATATTCTGGCCGTCGATCAGCACCTTGCCGCCAGTTACCTCATAGAAACGCATCAGAACGCGCGAGATGGTCGATTTGCCCGCGCCCGACGGACCGACGATGGCGACCATTTTTCCCGCCGGCACCGTGAAGCTCAGCTTATTGAGAATGGGGCGTTCGGGATCGTAGGCGAACGTCACGTTCTCAAATTTGATCTCGCCTTTTTTGACTCGAAGCGGCTTAGCGCCCGGCCGGTCGACAATTTCCGCCGGCTCATGCAACAGGGCAAACATGGTCTCGATATCGACCAGCCCCTGCTTGATCTCACGATAAACCATGCCCATGAAATTGAGCGGCATGTAGAGCTGTATCATAATGGCGTTGATCATGACGAAATCGCCGACGGTCAACACGCCGCGCGTTACGTCTCGTGCCGCCAGCAGCATGCAGATCACCAACCCGGCGGTGAAGATGAGCGCCTGGCCGGTATTGAGCATACCAAGCGAGATATAGGTCCGGATCGCCGCGCGCTCGTAGCGCGCCAGAGAAGAATCGAAACGCCCCGCCTCGAGGTCCTCGTTGCCGAAATATTTCACCGTTTCATAGTTGAGCAAGCTGTCGACCGCTTTGGCATGCGCCTCGTTGTCGGATTCGTTCATGTTACGCCGGATGAGGATACGGCGCTCGCTGGCCACGAAAGTAAACCAGACAAACAGCGCGACGGTCGCCAGCACCACCACGACATAGACCCAACCGAAATAATAGCCGACTAGGCCGGCGATCATGGCGAGTTCGACAGTCGTCGGAATCGAGTTTAGCACCGCCATGCGGACAATGATTTCGACGCCGGAAACACCGCGCTCGATGACGCGGTTCAGGCCTCCCATGCGGCGCTCGAGGTGAAAGCGTAGCGACAAAGTATGCAGATGCCGAAAGGTCCGGTTGGCCAGTTGACGGACCGCGTTCTGAGCGACCACGGTGAACCATGCGTCGCGGAGCTGGGCGAACAGCACCATCAGGACGCGCCCGACGCCGTAGGCGATGATGAGCACGGCGGGAATAGCGGCAAGCCCGAAGGCCGAGAGTCCGGCGACGGCCTCGCCGCTCGCGTTTCCGGTGAGGACATCGACGACCGTCTTGTAAGCGATCGGGACCGCAAGCGTGATGACTTTGGCGACCACAAGCGCGGCCAGCGCCAACACCACGCGCCGGCGGAGATCCGGCCGGCCGGCCGGCCAGATATAGGGGATTAGCTCGCGCAGGACGCTCCAATGCCCTGCCCGTGCCTGAAGCAGGATGTCGCTTCTCGATTGCGGTAGCCGGTCTCGCATGAAGTCGTTCTATCAGCGCCCGATAGGCGCAGCAAAAAGGACCGCAGCCGGGTGCTGCTGGGTTACGCGCCGGTCAAAACCAGCAAAGGCCGCCAAGTGCGCACAACCCACTGATCCCATGATACTTTCACCTCCAGTTAAGCGCACGGCGTCTAAGAGTCAAAAAAGCGCCCTGCAACGGGGTAAAGACAAGCAATTCATGGCAGAAAAGCGCAACGGGGATGCAACGTGTTTTTGCGATATCTGAGTACCGCCGGGTTGCTGAGCGCGTTGATGGTCGGAGCTCGACCCCTGCTCACCGATTACCATTTGCGGCATGCCTTCATCTCGCAGTGGCCTTTGGCCCTTCGCGCCGCCGACTCAAGTTATCTTTCAAATGACCCCTATATCTGCGAAATGCAGGTCCTCTCGGTGCGTACCTTGCCTGCATACATCAATGCGGCCCTCGCCTCTTTGATAGGCTTCGACGGCGCTATTCTGACCCAACATCTCTTGGCCCTGTCCGCCGTTGCCTGGGCGGCCTGGATTGTTGCCCGGCGCGCCTTCGGCGCGAGCGAACTGGCAGCGCTTTTTGCCGTCATGCTGGTGCTGTTCGCAAGACCCGGTTTCTTCGGCAACGGTCTTGAGGCATCCGATAGCGCTGTGGGTCTGCCACGCGAAATGGCCAAGGCGTTTTCTCTGCTTACGCTCGCATTTTGGCTAACCCGGCGATGGACGCCCATGGCCTTCGCTTTTCTTGGCGCCGCTGTTTTCCAAGGTGCTTATGCCGTCGGATTGGGCTTGGTCCTATGCGCTGCACATTTTGCATCGGTTCCAGCGAGGGTTTCTCCGTTGACCCGCATAGCGCTCGCCCTTGCCGTAATTGTTGTCAGCCTTGCGGCCGTGGCGCTGTTGGAGCGCCTCGTGATTGGGCCCGCCGACGACCTCGTCCGGATCATTGCCGAATTTCGAAATCCACATCACCTGCTTTGGTCGCACATGAGTGCGGAACAGTACTTGCGCATTTTTCTGATTGCCGGCGCCGCGCTGTTTCTACTCGTTACGCTCGGCGGTAGCGGAAATCGAGCGCTTCTTGTTTGTGCCGGGGTTATGGCTCTGAGCTTCACTGTTTTCATGCTCGTGGACCCGTTCGCGACACGACTCGGAATGGGTCTGCAAGGCGGCCGGCTGTTGTTCATTCTTCCGTTTTTTGCCATCGCCGCCGGTGTCACGGTATTCGACCGATTTCTTCTTGGCCGGTATCCCGATCTTTATTCACGCATCCAGAAAGCCGCCCAAGCAGCTGGCTCCAGCCTCGCGACCAAGCTCGTTGCCTTGGTTGCGGTTGTTGGCGCCGCCGTCATCCTGTTTGCCCCATTCTTGTCGGTGTCGGCCAATCGGCTTGCCAAGCAAGCAGGCTACGCCCCGCGAGATCTTTTGGGCAGAAACTCTGGGTCGAGGGACAAGAGAGCCATTGCGAGGGCGATGCGCGCCTTGCCGGCCGACGCTTTGGTGCTTGCGCCGCCTCATTTCGGGCCGCTCCGATTCATCGCTGAGCGGGCGCTTTACGTTGACTTTCAAGCATGGAGTTTCCCCGCGCCTCGCGCATGGGCGGCACGCATGGAGAAAGCCTATGGGCCTCTCGAACGTCCGGGCGGTTCTAATTGGCAGCCTCGCGCGATCGCTGCCTGGGCGAACACACCCTGTCCTGAGCTGCTTGCGCGCGCCGCGCGCCTCGGAGCAACTCATGTCGTCGTCATGAACCTTGGAGAAGGGTGTCCGGCACCGGTGTTCTCACGCGGCCGGTACAGTGTTCTTTCGACGGGACAGCCGGGTGTCCGATCATGCACGCCGCAATAGCAGCCCCGCCCGCGCTACATGCGCCAAGCAGATCATTCCACGGGCACCTTCACCTCTTGCTTCGGGTGGATCAGGTCAGGATCGTGGATACTCTCGCGGTTGTCCTCGTAAATCGCCGGGTAGCGTAGACCGCTGCCGAAATACCGCTTGGCAATGGCCCACAACGTATCGCCGCGCTTGACGGTATAAATATCTTTTGCCCGTTGGCCGTGGTCGGCTTTCACCTGCGCCGATGCCGTCGATTCCGCGGCTGCCACTTGGGGCGGCTTCGGTACCAGTCGCTCGATCGCAACCATGGCCTGGGCCGAGGGCTCGCCCGTCGCCGCGTTGATTTGTTCTGCGCGGAAATTGTGCTCCCCGGTGCCGAGCGTCTTTTCTGCAACGACGCTCCAGATGCCGGCCCGGTCAGCACGCACTGTCGTAAGGAGCTTGCCGTCATGATAAATCTTGATGGTCGCCCCGGGATCGCTCGTGCCGGTCATTGATACGCTGCCGGCCGACGATCCGGTGACTTCGTAGTCGACCGTCTTGAACACGAGCTTCGGTGCAGGCGTTGCCGGTGTGCCTGGCTCAATGCCGGGCGAAATGGCGTGCGTCGCGCCCCGAGGCGCAGCGACGACGACATCCGATGCTCGCTGCTCTGCGGAGGTCGGGGCGACTGCCGCCTTCAGCTCGGACGGAGCGGAACTCAATGTGGTTTCAGGCGGCACTGCCGCGGTCGTCGTTGCGGTTCCGACATCGACTTTCACGTGCTCCTGCGATGACAGCGCACGCGTCCCGTCGGGCGAGACTATTTTCAACGACAGCATATGATCGCCGTGCGGGAGCGGCTTATCCAAGACGGCTGTCCACTCCCCCTCATCGTCGGCGGTAGCGGTCGCGACTTCCGTGTCGCCGCTTTGCACGCTGACTTGCCAGCCTGGAGCTGCGCGTCCTGCGACCACGCCTTCACCACTCGGCTGGATCACCACAACGTCGAAGCTCGGCACGGTTGTCGGCTCGCCCTTGCTGCTCAACTTGACGGCCGTCTGTGGCTTTGGCTTGGGCTTTGCCGCCGGTTCAGGTTCAAGGGCCGCCGTTTCGCGCGCCGGCTTGGCGCTTTCAGCCGGCCGATCCTTGGAAAAGTCGAACCGGAGGACGGGATCCTTTTGTTGAGCGACGTAGATCGCCGCCGCGCCGGCCGAAAGGCCAACCCCGCTTGCGACAATAATGGCGATCGCTTTGTTGCCGATCATCGGTCAATCCTTCGCCGGCGCTCGCGATGCCTCCGTTTAAGGCGATGTCGCCTTGGGCGCCGGTGGCTCGTTTGATCCTGGCTTCACGCGCTGGATCGTGACCATGGCCCGCGCCGCCAGCATATTGGTGCTCTCATCGTATTGGTCGGCGCGTAATGTATGACGGCCCTCGTCGAGCTTCATTTCGCTCTCGTGGGTCCACTTGCCGGCGTCATCCGGCGCGACCGTGGCGAGCGGCTCGTCATCGAGAAACAGATAGAGTTCCTTGCCCGGCAGAGCCACCCCGGCAAGGGTCAGCTTGCCGGACTCCGCGCCGGTTTCCTGGAAGTCGACAGTATTGAGCCTGAGCGGCGCCCGTGGCGGCGGGCTCTCCTTGGCTGAGGGCTGTTCCACATGCGACACATCATCCGCAAAGGCCGGCCCAGGCAGAGCCGCGCCAAATGCCAAGACAAGCATCACGACAAGAATACGGTAACTGTTCATTCTGCCCTTCCTTACGCCGACCATGATAAGCCGGACCCAAGGCAAAAAAACGTCTAAATAAGCCGGGATCTTGTCCAAACTATCGAATCCGCGGATCAAGCGCTATCTGAATGACAGCCATTCGGCCCTGCTTGACGCAGATTTGAACCGGATGGCAAAGGAACTCCATGAACGAAAAAGACATCGCTTTAGGGCTGCAGAACATATGTGTGTATTGCGGGTCCGGAGCAGGCAAGAAGCCCGCCCATGCGGAGGCGGCACGCAGATTAGGGCATCTTTTGGCCGCCGCCCGCATCGGTCTCGTCTATGGCGGGGGCAGTCTTGGGCTGATGGGCGAAATCGCCTCCTCGGTGCTCGACCACGGCGGTCATGTCACCGGCATCATTCCCGGCTTCCTCTCACAGCGCGAGCACATGCTGATCGAAGCGCAAGAGCTCATCGTCGTGGACAATATGCATGAGCGGAAGCAGTTGATGTTTTCCAAGTCGGACGCCTTCGTGGCGCTCTCCGGCGGGCTTGGCACGCTAGAGGAATTCGTCGAGCAGCTCACCTGGTCGCAGCTCGGCCGCCATGCCAAACCGATCGTGCTGGTGAATATCGAGGGCTTCTGGAATCCGCTGCTCCTCCAGTTCGACAGCATGCAGGCCGAGGGATTCATCCGCCCTGGACTTGATCTCAATTTGCTCGTCGTCGATCGCGTGGAGGATGTTATTCCAGCCGTCGAGCAGGCGCTCGCCACCGTCCGGCCTGCGCCGGCCGAGGCCGAGATCTCCGTGAAGTTTTAAGCCTAGATCGCTTGCCGCCCGCTAGCGACGCCTCAATCGTACGCGTTCCACTCCGGATGTCCGGCAAAAGCGGCCTTGCCGTCACGCGCGATGCCGACGCAGAACCGGGTCGTGTGCGAGCGCCGAAACACATCGTCATAGACAATGTAGCCGACGATATAAAACGGCGCAGGAGTGTCCGACCGGTACACCGTGGTGGGAGAGAACAATTTGAACGGCTCCAGAATCTCGTTGGTGACCGTCCGATCGGACCCGTTATAAGCGGGCTCCCGCCCCTTGGGCTCCTCGGCCATGAACTCGACCAGCCATTCGCGGATCACGGCGGGGGTCTTGCCGTAATTCTGCATGGCAAGCCGCACCGTCGCCTGGTCGTGCAGCAGAAAGAGATCGGTCGGGCCGCCAAAGACATAGGCCCGTTCGACGGCGGGCACGTGCTCTGCCGCAGCACGCGCCGCAAGCGCCACCCGCCGCGTGTAGAACCACAAGACGAGAGTGGAGAGCGCAAGCAGCGCCGTGAAGGTGACGAGGCCCCGCTCGACCGAACCGAAAAAGAACGCCGCCACTCGGCAGGCGGCTCCGCCGAGGCCGCTTCCGCATTGGCCGATTGCGCCCGTGGACTCCTCGCCCGACAGCATTTCGCCCGAACTGAGGGCATGGCCGTCGCTCGCCCCGGACAACGCGGAGTTGCCGTGATGGGGGCTTATGTCCGGAGCCTGCGCCAAAGCCTGCGGCGAGCCGAACATCAGCAGAAGTACAAGAACGAAAATTCCCCGCATCTTACTCGTCAAAACTCCTGAACGCCCCTTGGCGCCGCAATTCTTATCTCTGAAATCGGATGCAGCCAACCGAAAGCGGAAAGATGGCCGCCGCATTGTCCCGTATTGGGACAGATTTCATGGGGCCGGCGCGCCGTCCCGGATGAGCTTGTAGTTGATGGAATCGAGCAGCGCCTCGAACGAGGCATCGACGATATTGGGAGACACTCCCACGGTGAACCAGCGGTTTCCCACGCCATCGCGGCTCTCGACCAGAACACGGGTTACCGCGTCGGTGCCTCCGGTCAGGATGCGGACCTTGTAATCGACCAGATCGAGGTCCTCGATAAAACCCTGATAGCGGCCAAGATCCTTCCGTAGCGCATTGTCGAGCGCGTTCACCGGACCATTGCCTTCGCCGACCGACATCACCGTCTCGCCGTCAATGCGCACCTTGACCGTCGCCTCGGAGATGGTGACGAGATTGCCGAGCGCGTTATGCCGCCGCTCGACCATGACGCGGAACGAGTCGACCTCGAAGAATTGCGGTACGTTCCCGAGCATGCGCCGGGCGAGCAGCTCGAAGGACGCATCGGCCGCCTCGTAAGCGTAGCCCTTCGACTCGCGCTGTTTCACTTCGTCGAGAAGGCGCCCGATCCGTGGGTCGTCTTTGGCAACGACAATGCCGATACGCTCAAGCTCGGCAAAGATGTTGGACCGGCCGCCCTGGTCCGACACCAGCATCTTGCGCCGGTTACCGACCGTGTCGGGGGGAACGTGCTCGTAGGTGCGCGGGTCTTTCTGCACCGCCGAAACATGGATCCCGCCTTTATGTGCGAACGCCGCCTCCCCGACATACGGGGCATGCCGGTTGGGCGCGCGGTTCAGGACCTCGTCGAGAACGCGCGAAGCATGGGTCAGAGTCCGTAGTTTGTCAGGCGTTACGCCGGTCTCGAACCGGTCGGCATATTCCGGCTTCAGAACCAGCGTGGGAATGATCGAGATGAGGTTGGCGTTGCCACAGCGCTCGCCAAGCCCGTTCAGAGTCCCTTGGATCTGACGCGCACCGGCGCGAACCGCCGCAAGCGAGTTTGCCACGCCATTGTCGGTGTCGTTATGGACATGAATGCCGAGATGGTCGCCAGGGATGTGCTTGACCGTTTCGGTCACGATCCTCTCGATCTCCTCCGGCAGCGTGCCGCCATTAGTATCGCAAAGCACGACCCAACGCGCGCCTGCGTCATAAGCTGTCTTGGCACAGGCAAGCGCGTAATCCGGATTGGCCTTATAGCCGTCGAAGAAATGCTCGCAGTCGATCAACACCTCGCGCCCGCTGGCTGCAACGGTCTCGGTCGACTCTTTAATCGCAGCGAGGTTCTCCTCGGGGCTCGTGCCGAGCGCGACATCGACATGAAAGTCCCAGGTTTTGGCGACAAGACAGATGGAGCCGGCTTTGGCGGCGAGAACGGCCTGGAATCCGGGATCGTTGGAAATCGAGCGCCCCGGACGCTTGGTCATGCCGAACGCGGTAAGATTGGCGCGGTGAAGCGGGCGCGTTTCAGCAAACAGCTTGGTATCGGTCGGATTGGCGCCCGGATAGCCAGCCTCAATATAGTCGATACCGAGCGCATCGAGCTGCTCGACGATCAGCCATTTGTCTTCGACCGAAAAATCGACGCCATGGGTCTGCGCCCCGTCGCGGAGCGTGGTGTCATAGAGGGAGAGACGTTCGCGTGTCATCGCGCCACCTCCCAGGTGGTGACCAGCTCTCCCGTCTCCGGGTCTTTGGCGTCTTTCAGCGTCACGCCCATCGCTTCAAGCTCGTCGCGAATGCGATCCGCCTCTTTGAAATTCTTGGTCGCCCGCGCGGCATTGCGCGCCTCGATCCGTTCGCCAACCGCCTCGGCGCTCACGTGAAGCGCCGCCTCGCCCGCGGTAGAAGCGGTTCTGCCGATCTTAGCCCGGTCACCCGAGAAGCCAAGGAACTGAAGTGCCGCACGCAAGCGGCCCCAATGTCCGGCGCTGTGCAGTTTATGAAGCGCGCTAATGGCCTTCGGTGTGTTGAGATCGTCCATCAGTGCGTCGAGGACAGGCCCGGAGATACCGTCATCCGACGCCGGTTTGCCTTCGAGATCGCCATACCACTCCCACAACGTCTTATGCGCTTCATCGAGACCGACCAAGGTCCAGTCGAGCGGCTGGCGATAATGGGTCCTGAGCATATTGAAGCGAAGCGCTTCGCCCGGCCAGGCATAGCCCTGCCAGCCGGTGAGCAGGTCATGAACGGTGACGAAGTTGCCGAGGCTCTTCGCCATCTTCTCCCCTTCGAGTTGGAGGAAGCCGTTATGCATCCACACTCGCGCCATGATCGGGGTCGCGTTGGCGCAGCGCGATTGCGCGATCTCGTTCTCATGATGGGGAAAGACGAGGTCGATGCCGCCGCCGTGGATGTCGAAGGTCTCGCCGAGATGCGCTGCGGCCATGGCCGAGCATTCGATATGCCAGCCGGGACGCCCGGGCTCGGAAATTCCGCAAGGCGACGGCCATGACGGTTCGCCCGGCTTGGACGGCTTCCACAGCACGAAATCCATCGGGTCTTTCTTGAACGGCGCGACCTCGACCCGTGCACCGGCAATCATCTCGTCGAGCGACCGGCCGGAGAGCTTGCCGTAGTCGGGCATTGCGGCGACGTGGAACAAGACATGGCCCTCAGCCACATAAGCGCAACCGCGTTCCACCAGCTTCTCGATCATCGCCTTCATCTCGGCGATATGCTGGGTCGCGCGCGGCTCGCTGGTCGGGGGAAGCGCGCCGAGCGCCGCCATGTCCTGGTGAAACTGCTTTTCCGTCTTCGCCGTGACGAGGCGGATTGCCTCGTTCAAAGGAAGCTCCGGATACTCCTCCGCCGCCCGCGCGTTGATCTTATCGTCGACGTCGGTGATGTTGCGGACATAGGTGACATGCTCAGGCCCATAGAGATGGCGTAGCAGCCGGTAAAGCACGTCGAACACGACAACCGGCCGGGCATTGCCGATATGGGCGAAGTCGTAGACGGTCGGCCCGCACACATAGACGCGGACATTCCCGGCATCGAGCGGCCGGAATGGCTCCTTCTTCCGGCTGAGAGTGTTGTACAAAGTAAGCACGGCCGACCAAGCCCCTTCGCTTCGAAGGCTCGCCCTACGGTTCGGATATCGTTAATTTTGGTAAAGGGAGAACGGTCCGGGGCGAGCGTGATTGCTAGCCCAGAATGATGCCGCAGGAAATCATAAGGATGGGTTGCTTCTGCATCATCTTGGGCCCGCTTATGGCTCTATTTGGGACAAGGGTCAAGCAACCGATCTTATTCATGCCTCATTGACCGCCGAATCTTACCGGGCATAATGCGTCGGGTTACCCCTTAGGAATCAGGACCATCGTGAGCCCCCATCGTGATTTGTGGCGCCATGCCGCCTCATTTCTCCGGCCGTTCGGCAGGCCGGGCTTTGGCGCGCTCGCGCTCGGCTGTGCCGCTCTTGTCGCCGGCGACGGGACGAGCCTGGCGCAAGTCAGCGAGCAGCAGGTCCGCTGCATGCAACTTCAGCAGGAGCTTGCCGCCGCGCAAGGTGGCGGCGGGGCGAGCGGCGAGGAACTCCGCGATATCGAGGGCCGGATTGCCCAAGCCGACCGCGTGTACCAAGGCACGCAAGCCGCTATGGAGGATGCAGGCTGTTTCGACAGTTTCTTCATTTTTGGCCGCGGCCTCGTCCGCAGTCCGAAATGCCTTAGGATGAACGCCCGCTCTGAAGACGCGCGGCGCGACCTCACCGCGCTCAAGCAGCAGCGGAAAATCCTCAGGGGCGGCGGCGGCGGCAACCGGCGGCGGCAGGCCGAGCTTCAGGACGCATTGGCGCGCAGCGGCTGCGCGGGAGCCCCGAAGCCTCGCCGTGGCGGTCTGTTCGACTTCTTCGGCTTAGGCCGGCAGGAGGAGGAAGATTATTATCAGCGGCCGATTTATCGCAGTATCAATCCGAATGGCCGCTACCGGTCCGTTTGCGTCAGGTTGTGCGACGGCTTCTACTTTCCGATCCATTACTCGATTTACGGCAGCCAGCTTGGCCCGGATTCGGAAAACTGCCAATCGAGCTGTGCCGCCCCGGCCGAGCTTTACGTCTATCGCAACCCGGGTCAGGAGATCGAACAGGCGGTGTCCTTGACCGGGTCGGCCTATATGGATCTCCCGGTCGCGCTCCGCTTCCGCAAAGAGTATGTGAAGGGCTGCTCCTGCAAACAGGCCGAATACAATCCAACCGCGATCGAGGGCGCCAACAAGAAGGCTGAGGCCGATCCTAACGCTGCCGCGCCGGCCCAAGGCCAAGCCGCAGCGCCCGCGCCTCAAGCGGTGGCACCGGCAACAGGCGAACCGCCCGCGCTCCAGGCCGCCCCCGACGTGACGGGCAGCACCACCGCGCCCGCCGAACCGGGTCCGCCGGCCGCAGCCCTTCAGGAAGAGGGCGTACCCGCCCTTCCAGACACTGCCGCACCCCCGCCGCCGCCTCCCGCCGAGGCAGCCGCGGTCGAAGACGCGCCGCCTGCGGAGGTGCCCGCGAGCGTTCCCCCGCAGCAGAGCCCGCCCCCACCGCCTCCGGCTGAGGCCGCCGCACCCGCAGAACCGCCGCCTGCCGCTGAAGCTGCGGCACCGCCGCCCGCGGAGTCGGCCGTCGTCAAACGCCGGCGCCCTGCCGCGCCTCCGGCCAGTCCGTTCGGACCGCAATAGCAGAGTTCAGGCCGTCTTGCCTTCGAGCCGTGCTTCCGCACGGCCACGCCCGATCAGTGGCAACAAATGTTTCAGCTCGGGCCCATTCTCCCGGCCCGTCAGCGCAAGACGCAGCGGCGCGAACAGGGCTTTGCCTTTCGCGCCTGTCGCCTGCTTCACTGCCGCCGACCATGCCGCCCAGACGTCTTCGTTCCAGGGTTCGGGCGGGAGCAATTCGGCGGCCTGACGGCAAAGGTCGCGATCGGAGATCACCGGCTGAAGCGGACCCTGCACCACCTCCCACCACA
>Ga0307445_10000656_pt1 | contig 19003 bp, 13 predicted proteins | sample SalMarSW160330MG_FD_202147 | JGI IMG/M metagenome (GOLD analysis project Ga0307445, IMG submission 202147) | Salt marsh sediment microbial communities from the Plum Island Ecosystem LTER, Massachusetts, United States - SW1603-30 | ecosystem: Environmental > Aquatic > Marine > Intertidal zone >... | reverse complement strand
CGGTTTCCTTGACATTGACTGCAGGCATGGTCGAATTCAAACCTGCAAAGTTTGTGCTTGACCAATCCATCATATCCCCATCAAAAAATCGATTAAAGAATGAAGGTAATGACGGAAAAACATTGTCTGATAATCTTGCTAGTGTCATGGCTATGCCCTCCATTAATTTTTGTCTGCCAGAGGCAAACGGGTTAAACATTTTGTTTCGTACCTTAAAAATCAATTTGCATGCCACGCCTCCTGTATGACCATGTGACAACGATCATATATTATTAATAATTAGATACTTAATTTCATTTTAAAGATTCAACAAGTTATAAATTTTGCCTTCTTCTTCCAGGATTCTGACAAAGTGTTGTGCCATATTGTCATGTTAAGGGTTCATATTACTGTCAGTTTGTTTAGCACTTGGTCCCAAAAACTTCAACCTGAACGGGAAGATTCTTCTTAACTTCTTGTAGAACAACAATATAATAATCACTCCTTTGGGGAATGCCGGGGTGATGGCCCGGCATTTGCTTATGGATCCCAGAAATAGATTAGGAATCATATAATCTTGAACTGAATGGATTTTGAAAAATTCACCATGAAAGCACAGGAGGCTGTCGAGAGAGCCCAGCAGATCGCCACGGAAAATGATCACCAGGCCATCGAATGCGGACACCTGCTGAAGGGTGTTGTGGATGTGGACGAAAACGTCATTCCCCACCTGTTTAAAAAACTTTCGGTCAGCTATCCGAATGTTGTCGATGCTCTGGACCGGATGATCAAAGGATATACCAGGGTCAGCGGGGGACAGAAGTATTTATCCCCCGGATCCACCGATGCCCTGAACAGGGCCCTGGCAAGCCGGAAGGAGTTCGGCGATGAATACGTTACGCTTGAACATCTCCTGCTCGGGATTCTCCGGACAAAAGACCAGGCTGGGCAATTGCTGAAAGATGCGGGATTGAATGACAGGGACCTGAAGGCGACAATTATTGAATTTCGAAAAGGGACCAAAGTCGATAGCCAGACTGCCGAAGATACTTACCATGCACTGGACCGTTACGCCATTCACCTGAACAGACAGGCCGAAGAAGGCAAACTGGATCCGGTCATCGGCCGTGACGAGGAGATCCGGCGTGTACTGCAGATCCTGTCCCGCCGCACGAAAAATAACCCGATCCTCGTCGGCGAGCCAGGCGTCGGAAAAACCGCCATCGCGGAAGGGATTGCCTTCCGCATTGTCAAGGGTGACGTCCCGGAAGACCTGCTGTCAAAGGAAATCTATTCCCTCGATATGGGAGCACTGATCGCAGGTGCCAAATATAAGGGTGAGTTTGAAGAGCGTCTGAAATCGGTGGTTAAGGAAGTGATCGGTTCCGACGGGCGGATCATCATGTTCATCGACGAGATCCACACCCTGGTTGGTGCCGGGGGAGGCGGGGAAGGTGCCATGGATGCGGCCAACATCCTCAAGCCGGCCCTTTCACGCGGCGAGCTTCGTGCCATCGGGGCAACCACCCTGAATGAATTCCAGAAATATTTTGAAAAGGACAAGGCCCTGGAACGCCGGTTCCAGAAAGTTTTTGTCGACGAGCCTTCCGAAGAGGATGCCATATCCATTCTCAGGGGCATCAAGGAACGTTACGAAAACTATCATAAGATAAGGATCCGGGACGAGGCCATCGTGGCTGCCGTGCAGCTTTCGATCCGTTATATAACCGACCGTTTCCTGCCGGATAAGGCCATTGACCTGGTTGATGAATCAGCGGCCCACCTGAGGCTGGAGATGAATTCCAAACCTGAGGTCATCGATGCACTCGACCGGAAAATACAACAGCTTGAGATTGAACGGGAGGCATTCAAGCGTGAAAAAGATAAGCAAAAAGTCGAACAGATAAGCAGGCAGCTCTCTGAGCTGGAAGATGAGCACAGGCAATTGACCGCACTCTGGCAGGACGAGAAATCTGTTGTCGCCGAAATACAGAAAATCAAACAGCGGATAGAAGAGCTGAAATACCAGGCCGAAAAAGCGGAGCGGGACAGTGACCTGGGAAAGGTAGCTGAAATTCGCTACGGCCAGCTTCCAAAAGCAGAAGAGGAACTGAAGGCCAGCATTGACAAGCTGCATACGTATGAAAAAAACGGGAACCGGATGGTCCGGGAAGAGATCACGGCAGAGGATATTGCCGAAGTGGTGTCAAGGTGGACAGGGATCCCGGTTAAGCGGATGCTGCAGAGCGATCGAGAAAAACTCCTTCACATCGAGGAGGAGTTGCATAAAAGGGTAGTGGGACAGGATGAGGCCATTGCTGCCGTGGCATCTGCGATCCGCAGAAGCCGCACCGGCCTTTCCGATGAGCGGAGGCCCGTCGGGTCATTTCTTTTCCTTGGGACCACCGGTGTGGGTAAAACGGAGCTGGCAAAGGCGCTGGCCGAGTATCTTTTCAACGACGAATCCCTCTTGACCCGCATCGACATGAGCGAATACCAGGAAAGGCATGCGGTCTCGCGCCTGGTGGGTGCACCCCCGGGGTATGTGGGATACGATGAAGGGGGACAGCTTACCGAGGCGGTCCGCCGCAAACCCTATTCCGTGATTCTACTTGACGAGATTGAAAAAGCCCATCCGGATACCTTCAACATCCTGCTTCAGGTGCTGGAGGATGGCCGACTGACCGATAACAAGGGACGTGTGGCTAATTTCAAGAACACCATCATCATCATGACGTCCAACCTGGGTTCCGACATCATCCGGGAGAACTTCGAAAAGGTGGATGAATCCATGCTTGAGGAGATCATTTACAAAACCCGGAACCAGGTATTTGAACTGCTCAAGCGAAGCGTGCCTCCCGAATTCCTGAACCGTATCGACGAGCTGGTCATGTTCAGGCCGCTTACCCTGGAGCATATGGAGGGGATCATCCACCTGCAATTCGAACAACTGCGAAAGGTCCTTCAGAAGCAGGGAATCAGTTTTAGTGTGACAAAGCGTTGCGTGGAATACCTGAAGCGGGAAGGATTCGATCTCCAGTTCGGGGCACGGCCGCTGAAACGGCTGATTCAAAAGAAGATCCTGGACGGTTTATCCCTGGCCATGCTGGAGGACAGGGTCACCGCGGGGATGAACATCGAGATCGATGCAGACGAAAAGGGTGTTGTGTTCTGTCCGGTCAAAAATGGATCCGCCGTTCCCGCAGATCAGGAAAGTCCCGCATAAACTTCGGGGTACCCTAGACAGCATCCGGGTATTCAAGTCGGCATCAGGGATCAGCGAGCCGGTATCAGGGATCTGCAGCCGTCATCTGGAGTTCGCAAGCCAGCACTATTGGTTCGCCTGCCGGCATCAGGGGGCATTGGTGGGATCCCAGCCCGTGACCAGGTTTTCGTTGAAGCCGTCCAGGATTTTCAAGTCTTCAGGGGACAGTGAAAAATCAAATACAGAAGCGTTTTCGATGATCCTTTCCCGGTTTACGGATTTCGGCAATACCACGAACCTCTTTTCCAGGGCCCAGCGGATCAGGATCTGGGCCGGTGTTTTTCCATATTTGCCTGCGATTGCAACCAGTTGCGGGTCATTCAGTTTCCGGCCCTTGGTAAGGGGACTGTAGGCTTCGATCACGATGTTGCGGGAATCGCAGAGTTCGATCAGGTCCCTGCGTTGCAGGTAATTATATGGACTCAGTTCAATCTGGTTCACGGCCGGCACCACATCGGAATTTTTCAATAATTCCTCCAGGTGGTGCACCATGAAATTGCTGATCCCGATGGACCGGCATTTTCCTTCGGCGAGGAGTTTTTCCATGGCTTTCCAGGATTCCAGCCGCAGGTCCTGCACCGGCCAGTGCATGAGGTAGAGATCCACGAAATCCAATTTCATTTTCCTCAGGCTCTGTTCGCAGGCTTTCAGCGTAGAATCATATCCCTGGTGGGCATTCCAGAGCTTGGTGGTAACAAAGATCTCCTGTCTTGGAATGCCGCTCGAAGCCACGGCTTTTCCAACATCGGCTTCATTCCCGTAAATATGGGCCGTATCGATATGCCGGTAGCCGGTTTTAAAAGCGTATTCAATTGCTTTGCGGGTGGTCCTTCCAGCGGGACTCCGGAATACTCCCAGTCCCACTAAAGGTATCTCCACCCCATTATTCAGCATAATACTTGTATTGATATCCATGCGATTAATTTTTATCCGGTAACCAGATGTCCCCCGGTTTCAGGTCGCACTCCTTGATCATGCGGATGGCGTATTCCATCCTCCCCAGGTCGTCCGCCCCGGCATTGTTGGTTCCAAATGTGAATTTCACTCCCGCCTTCTTTGCGCGTTTAATGAAAGCCGGGCTCGGGATCATCCTGCGGTTATTAATTTCCAGGGCCACCTGCTTTTCTGCCAGGGCTCGTATCACCCGGTTCATCCGTTCTTCAGTCCACAGTTCATCATACATAGCATTGATCGTATCCGGCAGGTAGGTCGGGTTTACATAGATATCAATAGGCTCATTTTCAACGATCCCGACGATCCGCTCCACAAGCTGATCCATGAATACCTGGGGGTCCCCTACTTCCACCTCTTCGGGGATCCAGAGGCGCATGCGCCGGCCCTGGTCGTTAGTCCACGTCATTGCATCGGTAAATACATAATCAAATCTTGAAACGACTTCCGGAGAAAACAACTTCATCCATTCCCTTCCTTCCGCCTGCATGGCATGCCAGGTCTGGGAAGGCTGCCGGTAATTGTCAAGGTACTTTCTGACCTCCTCGTTCGTTTCCAGCGTCATTTCCTTTCCACAGTTTACCGCAAACCCGTAGCTGAACCCGTACCTGCGGGCATTGGCCAGCGCATCTTCCATGGTCAGTCCCCCTTTCAGATGCACATGCAGGTCCGCCAGGGGTATGTTGGCGCCGGCGAGCTCGATGATCTGCTTTTCGAATTCCAGGTCATCGGGAGGAGAGCCGGGTGTGGCAAGATCATCCGGCAGGGGTTTTACCCTGATGTTCCTGAAACTGACCCGGCTGCCCGGATCATGGCACTGCAGAGCAAAGGTGCCCGAAGACAGGAGCCTTCCCTTAAAACTTTCAATCCGGTAAGGCTTGTCCGGTTCGGTGTAGTCGGCAATCAGTTCCCCGTTGATGTAGGTGCAGATCGTTTTTCCCTGGACCACGATGCGGTACTGGAACCACTCATGATCGGGTACAGGTGATTTCCATACATTCCGGATCGCATAAATGCTGCCGGTCATTTTATTTTCCGCAACCTGTCCCGGTTCAACATCTGGCTTCGAATTGATGACCTGGCATTCGTATCCCTTTTCAGGCCAGCCTTCTTCCTGGATCTGCGTATGGAAATAAATCCCTGAATTGGATGCCGGTTCCGTTTTTACCTCGGCCATAAACTCGAAATTCCTGAAATTATGATTTAGGACATCTCCCATATAAAAAAGGTGTGAACGCGGTCCTGAAGTCACGATCGCTCCGTCTTCGATCTTCCAGGATTCCTTGTTTTCATTGGCCTCCCAGCCATCCAGGGTCTGGCCGTCAAAAAGCGGGATCCATTCATCCTGCTGACACCCGGCCAGTAAAAGCACCAATGGAAAGAAGTACTGGATTTTTCGTGTGCTCATAATCGTTATGCATTTAATGGATTAACGGACCATCAAAATTAAAATAAATCTTTGCAGCGGGAAATAATCTTCGGGAATGTCCCGGAGCCATGGCCGGGATTAACCGGCACCGAGTTGTTCAATGGCATTTTCCAGCACAGCTGCAGAATTCATCAGTGCTTGCATCTCCCCTTTCTCCAGTTTGCTCTCCAGTATTTTATGAACTCCATTGCCCGAGACCAGGCAGGGAACGCTTAAGCATACATCCCGCAATCCGAATTCCCCTTCAAGGAGAACCGATACCGTCAGCACGCTGTTTTGTCCCCTCAGGACCGCCCCTGCAATATGCACAAGGGCAAGTGCCACCGCGTAGTAGGTAGCCCCCTTGTACCCGATGATGTGATAGGCCGAATCCCTCACACAGGATTCAAATTCCAGTTTCTTGTCCTTCCAGTCATCTCCGGGGCGGCAAAGCCGGTGGTATTGTTCAACCGGTATACCGGCTATGTTGGTCATGGACCATGCGGTCAGTTCACTGTCGCCATGTTCTCCCATCACATAGGCATGAATGTTATGCACATCCGTCCCGTAATAGGCACTCAGAAGATGTCTCAGGCGGGCAGAGTCCAGCACCGTGCCCGATCCGATGACCTTTTCCCTCTGCCATCCGGAATGACTGAGGGCGACGTGAGTAAGCACATCGACGGGATTGCTTACCACGACCACCACCCCGGGGGATTCCTGCCGGACGATATCGTCCATGATGGAACGGATGATGCCCGCATTCTTTCTAAGCAGGTCAAGCCGTGTTTCCCCGGGTTTCTGGGCAGCACCGGCAGTAATAAAGATTACACCGGCATCTGAATAATCAGATGCATCGCCCGTATTAATGGAAACCGTCGGAAAAAACACCTGCCCGTGCACCAGGTCGAGTACCTGTCCCTTTACCAGGTCTTCGTTTTTATCGATAAGTATGATCTCATCTGCCAGTCCGCTCTGTGCCAGGGCAAATGCAAAGGTGGAGCCGACATCCCCGGCGCCGACAATTACAACTTTCCTGCTGGTAATAAATTTTTCCGCATTCATTTAATGGCCTGTTTAAACCCGCATATACCGGATCATATCCTCAGGTATTTTTTTCAACCGGGCGATATCGGTAACCTTCCCCCTGATGTCGAATCCCATGGTGCATTTCACACGGCAGGAATCGCATTCATTGCAGGGACGGTCCGGGATCTCTGCCATATCAATGGTTCTGCGGGCAAGATCCAGGTTCCCGTAACCGTAAGCATACATGTAACCTCGCATGAGGGTCGGGATATCCAGGTTTCGGGGACATTGCGATACGCACTTAAGGCACTGCTGGCAATAAATATCCGATGTCGATGAAGAGTCCTGGGTAACCAGATCCCTTTTTTCATCCTCCGTCAGTTCCAGGTCGGCCATCAGGTCAAGGTCCTGGTACAACTCATCAAAGCTGGAACAGTCGGGGATCGTGGTATGTATGTTCTCGTTCTGCAGGACCCATTTCAGGGATGCCCGGGTATTGATGGGACGGGTTTTTCCCTTGTCCCAGTATACCCCTGCCATAGTTTTCATGGCAATGATCCCGAGTCCCGCATCAGCGGCATATTGCAACGCCTCCTTTATTTCATCCCGATTCTCTTTCCTGAAATTATAGGCGACCGTTACCATGTCGTATACGCCTGTATCTGCAGCAGCCTTTATTGCTTCCGGCTCATAGCTGTGCGTTGCGATCCCTGCGTACTTTGTCTTTCCCTGTTTCTTCAGGGTTTCCATTGCTTTCAGGATGGGCTCGAAAAAAACAGATTCACGCCGGGCGGCAAAACCGATGTTGAAAACATCGACGTATTCCAATTGTAGTCTTTTCAGGCAGCCTTCTGCATGTTCCACGAAAACATCCGTGTCTGCCGATTTGTAAAGCCCATTCTGAAAATCAACTTCGACGCCCCCGGTTGCTCCGGTCATTATCATAAAGGAATTCCTCTCACGGCCTTTCAGCACTTCCCCGAGCATTTTCTCATTATTCCCGTTCTGGTAATATTCCGACGTGGCAAAGAACTTCACTCCCTGGTCCAGTGCCTCCTTTATAAGATTGGGATTGTCGCAGTTACCGGTACCCATGCTGACAACAGGAATTTTAATCCCTGTTCCCCCTAATGTCCGGTACACAAATTTTCTTTTTTCGCTTCCCGGGAAATTTTCCCGGGTAGTGCCCGCATAGGCTTTACCAGCAATTCCGGCCCCGGTAATGGCAAACAAGCTGTTTTTCAGGAAATTTCTTCGGTTTTGCATGATCGAGTGGATTGGTCCCCACAAATTACAATTTTCTTAATGGAATGGCAACAGGGCCCCGGATCCTGCCCGGGATTTTCACCGCAGATACAATTTGCCCCTGACAGGAGGCTGGATTCAATCCGATCCGTAAATTATCGTTAAATTTATGATCTCATGAGCATGACCTCCAGGGAACGAATCTTAGCAAGCATTAATCACAAGGTGCCCGACAGAGTGCCGGTTGACCTCGGCGCATCGACCGTGACGGGCATTTCCCCGATTGCCTATAACATGCTGAAAACCTCTCTGGGAATTGAAATGCCCACCCGGATATTTGACGTCGTTCAGCAGCTGGCCAACGTGGATGAGGAGATCATCGAAATGTTCGGGGTGGATGCCCTGGATGTGAACCGTCTTTTCTGCGGTCCCGAACGCGACTGGTACGAAGTGACCCTGGCGGATGGAAGCAAGGGTGAATTCCCGGGATGGTACAAATTTCAAACCGACGAAACGGGCGCGTATTACACCACCAATGATCAGGGCCTTGTCCTCTCAAGAATGCCAGCCGGGGGAACGGTCTTTGACCAGACGTATTTCCCCTGGGAAAACGGATTCCCGGATGATTTCAGCAATCTAAAAGAAGCCCTGAATTCCGTAAACTGGGTTGTCCATTCGCATACAAATTACACCAACATCGATGAGAAGGAATTGCGAAGCCGGATCGCTCATTTGCGATCTTCAACGGACAAGGCAATCGTGATGTCGGGAGGAGTAAAATTCCTTGACCTTGGATTTTTTCTCCGCAGGATGGACAATATGCTGACCGACCTGCTCATGGAGGAAGAGAAACTCTCACAATTGTTTGATGTGCTCCTGGAGATGCACCTGGCGGGACTGGAAAAGAAATGCCGTTCGGTGGGTGACCTGGTCGATGTCATCCGCTTCGGGGATGACCTGGGGATGACAACCGGCCCTTTTATGGACCTGGACATTTTCCGGAGGCTATTTAAACCGCGCTACAGGGTTCTTTGCGACTATGTCAAACAGCACAGCAACATGAAGATCTTCTTTCATGCCTGCGGGAGCATCCGGCAATTCATACCCGACCTGATCGATGTCGGGATCGACATTATCAATCCGGTGCAGACCAACTGCAGGGACATGGACCCGCTCGGCCTGAAACAGGAATTCGGTCGCGAGATCACCTTCTGGGGAGGCGGGGTTGACACTTCTCACATCCTCAGCCAGGCCAGCCCTGAAGAGGTAAGAAAAGATGTCCTGAACCGTTGCGAGATCCTGTCAAAGGGTGGTGGGTTTGTTTTTGCCACCATTCACAACATCCTGGCCGGAGTCCCCCCTGAAAACATACTTGCCACCTACAGGGCCGTCCAGGAATTCAACAGCTAACATACCCACTCTAACACCCAATCACACTCACACTCACACCCACACAGCACACTCGTGCTGTCATGTGGGCCCAGCTGGGCTAGAACCTTCGCATCCTGTCTCCGCCTATTTTATCAAAATTCCAATATGAATCAGTGTTCGCAGGATATGTAAGAAGAATCGAAATGAAGTGATTTGCTATAATATGATGAAAAAGTTATGGTAAAGTTTCTTTCGCAGGGCTAAAAAATGTGTATTTTTAGTAATCCCTCAGATCCCCCAGGATTATTTCACTTGAAAACAGCTCAGTTTTTCAAAACCGAAAAATGTGCATCCTTAATTGCTTATAGTACTGCTAAAAAGAAGTGCATCGTTTTTCCTCGTCAGGTGATATCAGTTTAAATCCTTGTTAAAATTCAACCAGGCAAGCCCGGATGAAGTATGGAAAGACGTATTGAACCGTTGCGAGATCCTGTCGAAGGGAGGCAGATAACGCTTTTGGATTTCTTTTTATACTTACTTTTTTGCTTTAAGGATTAATATCATGGCTGTAACAATAATTAAAGTTACAAAACCGACAATAAAATATATTACAAATTTCAAAGGGCATTTTTTTTCATCAATAACATATCCTTCAGATATCAAATCCGATTTTGATACGGAATCCGGAAATGTGAACGGCACATCCGGATAAGAGGAGGATCCCATCCTCAGGATCCTGCTAACTTCGATTTTCACCATGGGATTCTCAGGATCAAATTTTAATAATTTAGCAACCTTTGACTGCCTCTCCTGGTTCCAATTCACTGGTAACATAGTCCCTTTTACCCATGATATATCAAGATCGCATTCACAATCTTCTCCAACAATGGAAAGAATATTTGTCAGATTAGTTTCACTAATCTCATCTCCTCTCATAAGAGAACCTATCCATCTGGCTCGTCCATAGAATACTGCTGCATATGGTTCTGTTATGTTCCCTTCTAAACCTAAACTCCAGAACAATATTTTCTCATCTGAATATGATTCCGGTTTAACGGAGATGAGGACAGGAGGATATTCGATCTCTTTAACCATAGTTTTCATCCTGAATTTAATGTTTTCTATTGCTGCAAAAGAAATCTTCCTGTACTTTTCGTTTTTCAACTTATTTTCAGACTCAATTAACAATATAACCCCATAATTTTCAATAACACTTTTGATAATTTCTTCACGGACTGGTGAGAACATAATATTATCCAGTGCAGATTTTAATGTTTTTTCGAAGGATTCATTTTCATTTTTTAAGGATACAACCATTGACTTTCCCTCGGGTGAAACCAGGATAGCCGCGGGGTAAGATTTTATATTCCACAAAGACAGGTATTTCACAGCCGGATGATCTTTTTTCACATCGATATTGATTATTTCAGGCTGGATATTGCAATTAATTAATGAAGTAAATAATATCTCATTAAAAGCTGAAATGATTTCGTCCGGTGTATCTTTGTTGATATAGCCGTAAAAATAATAAGATTCAGAACCTTGTTCTACAAAACCTGTCTCTCGAACGTTATACCTGCAGGCGAAAACCTCTTGTCCCTGAAAACAAATCCAAAACCAAACCAATATTAATATCCTATAGTACATAGTCTCTATTACTTTGTTGGTAACACATTATCTGTCCATCTTCCGGATCAAAGATAGCCGGAGATAGTGATGTCGCACTCACCAGGTAAAGCTTCCCGTCATTAATACGCATATGGCCCTGTACATTTACTATTATGACCCCTTTTTATTATGAATGTTCAAAATCCTTATTCATGGATTTCACCATTTTCCAGATTGAAAATCAGGCTTGCATAGGTATCTGCAATTCTGGAATGGGTAACGAAAATAACAGTACCCCCCTGCTGGTGATATTGTTTAATGATATTAAGGACTTCAATTGAATTATCAATATCGAGGTTTCCTGTCGGTTCATCTGCAAGGAGCAGTCTGGGCTTATGGATCAGGGCACGAGCCAGTGCCACCCTCTGACATTCTCCTGCACTTAGTTCAGGGGGATAATGTCGAATTCTGTCAATTAACCTTAACCTATTTGCCAGCTCAAGTGCTTTTTCCCGATTTTTCCCATTATCATGCAGTGCTGCAGAAAGTAGTATGTTTTCGAGAACATTAACATAAGGTATAAGATAATATAACTGAAAAACAAATCCAATATATGATGCCCTGAATCCGGTCCTCCTGTTTTGTTTCATGGAATAAATATTCTCACCATCGACTCTGATAATTCCCGAAGTTGGTTGTAACATACCTCCAATGCTTTGAAGCAGTGTTGTTTTTCCACTGCCACTTGGACCTTTAATAACAATAAACTCTCCATTTTCAACATGAAAACTAATATCTTTCAGAGCTTGGACTTTCCCCCTGTGTGATTTATAAACTTTGCTTACATTCTCAAGATGAATCATACATCTTCATAATTTGATGATTACTGCAGGATCTTTTAAAACAGCCTTTATTGCAGGGATAAAACTTGAAAGCGCCGAAAAACAAGGAGCTACAATGATTGACCATATTAAAAGTGAATTCATCGGTTTAATTGAATTAGCCGTGATTTTAAAAATTATACTGCCAAATTTAACAGCAAGAAAGGAACCCAAGAGATAACCCAGTATAGCACTTATAAATCCTGTAATCATTGCTTTTCCAAGGAAGATCCCTAATATTTTGACCCTGGGATGACCTATGGCATTTAAAATGCCTATCTCTTTCTCCCTTTCTTTTGTATTGATTATGGTCAGGACTCCTAACCAGGCTGCAATTAATATTACCACACAGACGGAAATAAGAGCAAAATACTGTTCAAGCATGTGTCTTTGTTTCTCTCTGGCATTTGCTATGGTCGTATTCATAACTACCCTTGCTTCCGGAAGAACCTGATCCAATTGTTCCCTTAAAATAATTAAAGGATCACCTTCCTCCGGGGAAATACAGAGACAATTAAGAGCCATTATTTCATTAATCTCTCCTTCCATATTTAATATTTTCTGGAATTCAGATAATAATCCATAAATACGAATATCATCATTGCTCCCACTTTCAGACAGTATTTTGACAATGGTAAATTTCTCTCCGCGAATATCAATGATTTCAGCTTGTTTTAAATGCAATTCTTTAGCTAGTTCATAGCCAACGTATACTTGTCCTGGCTTAATAATAAAACTCATGGTGGCTCTTCCCGCAGGATCAATCTCCGGAGCTATTCCGGTCAGGATTATATCTTTTTCGCGCCATATTATTTCTTTGTACAAGGTTGCCGTTAGATGGGCATAGGAAAAGTCTTTAAATTTCCAAAAACGATTGACATAATCCTGCGGCATTGTATATTCAGAATACCCTCTTCCCCAGAATTTATTCATATCCGTCTCCTTTGGAATAATCCTGAGATTAAAACCCATGTCCCTTGTGAGTCTTATTGTCTCTCTCTTTGATGCTTCATTTAAAGTAATGAAAAAAACAAAAAAAGTCACAGCGAAACTAACTGCTGCCAGCGCAAGTATAAAATTTAGTTTTCTGAATTTAATTTCTTTCGCGATCAATTTCAAAATCATAATAAATATCTGCTATTGATGTGACATTCCCTGATTAATATTATCGTTCAGTATTGATCCTTTTCCTATTCTTAGAAATTCTTTCTTTTAAACTAAATTTTATGATATATCTCAAGTTATTTTTTAACAAGAATTATTTCTTAAAAAATTAAAAAAACAATTGATATTATTATTTAAGCCTGAAGTGATTTTATCTGAAGTATCTGAAAATAAATATCCTATAGTACCTGGTCTTTATTACTTTGCCCGAAACACATTATTTGTCCATCTTCAAGTGTAACAATTATCCGGCCATCACGGTCCACAATCAGTCCCCAGGGAAGCGGCGCTGATAACAATGGCTCAGACCAGAGTCTGTTACCATTGCTGATATCTATAGCCTCAATGTAATTCCTCTGGCGGTCCCTCGTAAAATTCGTCGATATTATTACTGTATTTTTGCACCGCACCATCGCAACTGCTTCTCCGCAATCATACTCCCATACCGGCTTATCTTTAATATTCAGCTCACCCCACTTCCTGACCATAAATACCGGTTCTTTTGCCTGTTCATATACGGAATTATTTAAAAACTGTTTGTCTATTGTTTTGAACGACATTATCTTCCGGTTATTTATCATAAATATATCCATGCCGTTCGCCGATGTGTACAACATTTTTTCCGTAACTGACGGATCATATACAGGATAATCCGGATCTCCATAGAACGGCTGACCTCCTACCACAACCTTATCCCCAATTTTATAAAGTTCCCAGCCTCGTGGCGCCGATGAACCACATAACTTCAGGGGCGCAGGATCATTAAGACATTGCCCATCTTCCAGATCAAAAATAGCCGGAGATAGTGATGTCCCACTCGCCAGGTAAAGCTTCCCGTCATTAATAAGCATATGGCCCTGTACACTTACTCCTGTACGTGCTTCTGAATCAAGATGTCCCGATGTGTTATTCTGCCATTTGATCTTACCGCTGGCAGCATCAAGGGCATATACATGTGTCCCGTCATAATTTACTATCCCTGCTGCAAAATATGCTATCCCTTTTTCTATAAGCACTCCGCTTGCAACCGGCCATGTGGACATTAATGAACCATAAACAGGTATTTTGCGATGAGCAGGAGCTGCCCTGAACTTCCACAATAACCGACCAGTGAGGGCTTCGAAGGCATAAACATACCCATCGCCGGAACCCACCAATAAACGACCTTCCCAAACAGTTGGCGGAAATCGGACCGGACCTCCTGTATAAGCTTTCCAGCGAAGCTCTCCGGTCGAAGACTCTACTGCCCTCACGATACCATCTGAACCACTGTAAAACACAAAACCCCCAGCTGCAACAGAGGCAGTCGGAGTAAACGGATGATCCGGAACCAACCACCACATACACTGATTCCTTTCCGATATCAATGCCTCTGTAGTGAGAGTACCGCAATTATCCGCCCGGTAAGTAGGCCAGTCTAATGATGTCTCATCAAGGCCGGTGACATTTGTCAAATCATATTGTTCCAATCTTTCCTCTTCAGTCGCTTTCTGACTGAAATCAAAATCTCCGGCCGGTCCAAGGCATGTAATACCATATAATGTCGCCTGGCAATCGCAAACTGACGGCCACCAGTACAGAAAACCATTTGTAATAGTCACCCCATCATGACAGGTGGGTCGCATTGGTGATATCCATTGAGGAGCATCACTTTCCATGTCAATCCTTGTTGATCCACCCTGTGCACGGAATATAACAGCATCAATGGTGCCGGTTGGACGAGTACATGCACGTCGTCTTGTTTCAATTTCAGCTAAAACCTTGCCTGTAAGAGGATCAAACTTCTTGCTGATTTGTGTATCAATCTCATTACTTATTCCGTAGAGTCCGTCTTTACTAAGGATTAATTGAAAATTATCATAAGGATTTTCCCAAAGAATATTTCCATCTTTTGCTGAAACGACAAGTAGCTTGCCAACAGTCGGACCGGCAAAGTATAGTGCATCATCACTGCACTTCAGATAAGCTGTAGTACGCCAGTTGGTTCTCCAATCCTGCCTGTTAAGACTTGCCCCGATTGCATTGAACAGTTCCGGGGAATTATCCGGGGTTTTTCGCCAGATATATTTGCCGTCTTTTGCATCCAGACAGGCAAGAAAAGCACCATACCTGTAGATATAAATCCGTCCGTTTTTCATACAAAGTGCACGGCTGTCTATTGCTTCCGTTTCCCGGTGACTCCAAAGAACCTTTTTTGTCCTTGGATTGATTGCCAGTAAGTTCCGCCCATATCCCCAGGGATTTTCAGGCTGGTTGAATCCTTTGGTAAGCGGAACCCAGGGCCAGCCATGTGATTCCCTCCTTGACTTTATATTAGGATCCTTCTGCTCCTGATCCCCAATAAGCGCATAAAGAACTTTATTCTCCAGTGCCATCCACTTCCAGAATGTACCACCAGCTATCTCTAATGGAGGAATAATTTCATCCTTTAATTTGCCCGATACACAGTCAATTACCTTGCAGCTCTTATCGTCAGCTACATACAAAACCTCGGGAGTTGCGATAAACGTATTACGATGGATCATAAATCCCGGTGTCAGCTTTCGTTTCCAGAGAACTGTCCCATTGTACCCATTATACGCAACAAGTGAGTTAAGAAGGGCTTCTTCCCGTTCGTGAAAAGCAATATGTCCATATGCCTGGAACACCCTCCCCCCAGAAGCTACAGTCACCTGTGGAAATGGGGCATAAAATGGGTCAGCCAGAAAATGTGTAAGATACGGTGCCCGTGCAATCTCATCTTCGGACTGGGGATTATTATCCGGACCATGGTAGGGATGACTCCATTCATCAATGCCTTCAGGAAATGGCTTTGTCAATCGTTTCCTGCCTATAAAAGCCTTTCCCTCGGGACGCAGAACCCTCAGCGCTTCTGATTCTGTTATATTTGTCCCTTTTTCTGCCGCGACAAGAACATCAACCAGGTTATCAGCAATATGAATTCTTCCTAATTCACCTCTCTCAACAAAAATGCGTGTCCCATAAAAACCAGCATCATCAGCTGCCCTGCGTGCAATTTCTGTGTCATCAGCACGGGTTAACTGAACATATATTAAGAACTCACTTTGTTGTGCCAGATTTATGGCTAGCTTACAACCCTTATCCTCCAGCAAAACACAAATACCTCGTGAAATGCCAGCCCTCTTCAGTATCTGTCTGTGATTATCATGCCTGTCCTGGCAGGATCCACAAATAAAAACAATAAAAAGTGTTATCAATACTCCTGCAGAAAATTTAAAAGATCCGATCTTCCCGAAAAAACTTATTTTTTTCATTCGGATAAGTATTATTGAACATTTAATATTTTATAAAAATAATTAATATATACTTTCCCAACATGGATTTTATCTTTGTTCTGTCTGTCAGATTACATTAGTTTATGGGGCAACAAACTTTGGAGTGAACAGCTCCATCACTTCAGCCCTGTCCATGATTACCAGCGTGTCATCTGCAGCATAGCTATATACCCCGGATGTCCACTGGTAGCTTATATGGATGGCATCACATTTCTTGTTTCCCCGCTCATCCGCGTCATTGACTAATTTACATTTTCCCGTTTCTGCATATGTCGAACCTGTTGCAGCAGCTATTGTAACGTCACCGTTATCAGCGACCGTCATTTCCATCTTCACATAACCCGGAACCTGCACTGAGCGGAGGATATTTTTTATGTTATTAAAAAGCCGGGTAGAATAACAAAATATTTTAATCAGTCTTTTATGTCTTTCCTTTCTTTAGTAAAAACAAAATTGATTCCTGCAAATACTGATAATCCGAAATCAGGATATCCCACGACCGTGGAATATCTTTTATTGGTAAGATTCCGGATCCTTAAATATAGCCTTAAAGGCATCCTTCCTTTTAAGGTATACCCTCCATTACAGTCAATTACAAAAAAATCGCCGAGAGGTTGTGGTCCGGCATCTTCTGGTGCAAAACGAGCGTTTTCAAACGGGGAGACATATTTGCACAATATATTGAAATCTACATTCTTTTTATCAAAATAAATACCACCACTGGCAATAGCCACAGGATTCTCCTTATTCACTTTCATTTCACCATCAGATTCTAGCACAGATCTCATAATGGTAAAATTACAGAAAGGCTCCATAAGATTGAGTAATCTGGGTACAACTATCTCAAATTCTATTCCATATTGACTTTGATCGCGGTTCAGATATAATTCCCTCACCATCCCAGCTAAGGTATCATTGTAAGTTGTGCCGCTCAAAACGATGGCATCTTTTTGTATTACAGTAAATGTCGATAAAGTAATCTTACCTGTAGTACCAATATGTTTAACAGCACCTAAATCCAGCTTAATACGTGTTTCGTTCTTGGGAACATTTAACTTTACATCCAGGGATCCCGGGCGAGGTTTAACCTGACCAATCGCTGAATTGAAATTGATTGAAAGTGTATTACCCGTGTGATATGATGCACCAAAGCTTCCTTGAATCATTGCAGGCTCCCAAATGTCATGGATGGGAGTAACATTTTTAAATTGTGCTCCACCTCCCTGTATATTAAAGGCTGCATAATCTATGAGATAAGTTTTAGTCCAGCGGAATCCCGCATCAAGAGTAAATGGTTCTAATCTTTGTTCATCAACAATAACTCCTGAAAAAGTCTCTGTATCACACTTTTTGCCTGTATAAAACCTTTTTCCATTTGGTGCCAGCCAATGATCATATAATCCTCCGACCCTCAGACTATTTGTACTTCCAATAACTATTGTATGCATAAAATTGACACCCCATTCAATATCTTTCTCATTTGTAGATTTTTTGGTTACTTCATCATTGAACTGAGGATTTCTGTATGAATAGAACAGTTGCACCTCTGATGAAAGTTTTTTACCCGGTCTGTAAATCATTTTTATATTAGAAAGGACTGACCTGTATGGATCAAAGTTTTGAATAATAGCGATATACTTAGGATCCGCAGGCGGCTCTGCAATAGTAAGCTGCCGTTTACCGTCAAGATAGTAAAGGTTTGCTAAAAGATTCAACTTATCCGTAAACTGATAACTTAACCTCGAATAGAAAGTGCCCATAGCCTCATGTGAATGTTTTCCGGATGGACCTTCAGTCCTATCATATCCAATTCCTGCAGCATATCCGAAACGACCAATTTTACTGCCATTTGAAAGATGCGCATGAAGTGTATTGAATGATCCATATTCCAGTTCAAGGTCAGTTTCCATGTTGGTGTATTCACGGGTTTTAATGTTTATCAGTCCACTTATCCCGGAAAGTCCTGTCAGAAGTGCTGCAGAAGATCTTACAATTTCAATTTTTTCTATATCGGAAGCAGAAAAGAAATAGGGCAACTCCTCGAACTCCTGCTGCCATACCCCGTTCAAAGCATAATCGGGGTATGGATATTTCTGTCCCCTTACTGAAAAAAATTGTTTAACCTGCCTGCCGCGTGTCTCGGTTAATCCTCCAGGTATATAGTTCAGAGCATCAATCAAGGTTATCGAACCATTTTTTTTTATTGCATTCTTAGTCACTATATTAATGACTGGTAATAGTGAAAATGGTTCAGTATAAGGTTCTCTTAACAGACTTCTATACTCTTTTGGTGCGGTTATGTTAACCGAATCGACCATATAAATCTCCGGAACAAGTGAAAAGTTCACCTCAAAATCCCCGGTCCCTGAAACAGTTATTCTGACTCTTTCACTTTTATATCCTGTCATTGAAGCCTGTAATGTATAATTTCCGGCTTTAATCATTGACATACTATAATTCCCATTATTATCTGTTGTTGTTCCAAGGGAAGTTCCAAGTATGATAACGTTGACCTTCTCAATAGGTAAAAAGGTGTTCCCGTCGTTTATAAAACCGTATATTTTATAATTAGGCTGAGCATTTAGTTTTAAAGCTGTCGAAAGGCACAAAAATAAAAGTGGAATTCTCATTACAATTTTTTCTGAGGTTTGACATTATAACATTAGTGTCCAGTAAAAAGCCACCTTCTGAGAAGGTGGCTTTGATAAAACGCCCCCATAGGGGGCTCTAAAAATCGAAACGATGTTGTTGCTCTTCTGTACGCTTTTCCTCTTCTTCCTGGTACTTCACGTACCTTTTTATTACG
>Ga0307445_10000651_pt1 | contig 19057 bp, 14 predicted proteins | sample SalMarSW160330MG_FD_202147 | JGI IMG/M metagenome (GOLD analysis project Ga0307445, IMG submission 202147) | Salt marsh sediment microbial communities from the Plum Island Ecosystem LTER, Massachusetts, United States - SW1603-30 | ecosystem: Environmental > Aquatic > Marine > Intertidal zone >... | reverse complement strand
AAAGGGAATGCCCAGGAAGGATATTTTCGTCGAAGACGGCCTGCACCTGAACGCTGAGGGTTACGGGATACTGGCAAGGGCCATCCGCCCGGCGGTGTATGAATAAATACTGTATATAAAATATGGAAAAAACGGAATTACAAGGACTTATCCTTCAGCAGGAACAATTTTTCCGCTCCGGTGCAACGCTTGATCCGGGCTTCCGCATCAAAGTCCTGTGCAGGCTCAGGGATCTTATCATGCGCCACGAAGACGAGATCTACGAAGCCCTCCGCCAGGATCTTGGCAAACACCCGTTCGAATCATATGCCAGCGAACATGGCCTGGCCCTGCAGGAGATCGGGATCATGTGCCGGAACCTGCGGAAATGGTCCCGTCCCCAGCGGACCTATACGCCTGTGGTTCATTGGTTTGGCAGGAGCTTCTACCTGAACCAGCCCTACGGAAGGGTCCTGATCATTTCGCCCTGGAACTATCCTTTTCAGCTCCTTTTCATGCCCCTGATCGGGGCCATCGCAGCCGGGAACTGCGTTCTCGCAAAACCTTCCCGGTATGCCGTTCACACTACACGGATCATGCAGAAAATAATCGGGGAGAACTTTGATCCCGGCCACCTAGCAATGGTTGAGGGAGGAGGGGAAACCAACCGGATCCTCCTTGAGGTATCCTTCGATTACATCTTTTTTACGGGCAGCACCGATGTCGGGAAGAAGGTTATGGAGTCGGCTTCCAGGCATCTTACGCCGGTATCGCTCGAACTCGGGGGGAAGTCCCCCGTCATTGTCGCACCCGATTCCCATCCCGTCCAGACCGCAAGGAGGATTATGTGGGGAAAGCTGCTGAACGCGGGACAATCATGCGTCTCCCCGGATTACGTGCTGGTGCACCGGGATATAAAGGAGTCGCTTGTCAGCGAGATGAGAAAATACCTGGACCGTTCCTATGGGAAGGACATACGCAGCAATCCGGATTATGCCCGTATCATTAACCAGGCAAACGCGGAGCGGCTGGCGGGATTGCTTAAAGGAAGGGAGGTCCTGATCGGGGGGGACTATAATGTGGATGAACGGTATGTTTCCCCGACCGTCCTGGAAGTCCGTGACCCGGAAGATCCCCTCCTCCAGGAAGAGATTTTCGGTCCCATTTTACCCCTGGTGGAATACACTGACCTGGACGATGCCCTGGCGATCATCCGGAGCAAGCCCAGACCCCTTGCCCTGTATGTCTTTTCCCGTTCGGAAAAATTTCGGCAGAAAGTTATCCGGAGCACCCAGTCCGGCAGCGGGGGCATCAACGAGACCGTTGTCCATTTCGTAAATCTCAACCTGCCCTTCGGAGGGGTGGGAAAAAGCGGCATGGGCAGGTACCACGGAAAATACAGTTTCGAAACTTTCTCCTTCAAACGGTCCTTTCTGCAGAAGGCCACATGGATCGATATCCCGGTTCGTTACCCTCCGTACGGTAAAAAGATCTGGCTGATTAAAAAATTGATCCGCTAGCACCGGGAAAAAACCCTGATGGTTGAACAGGGATCGAAAATAAAAATTACTTTTGCAGGAGAATTCAAAATTATTGAACCATGGACGAAGGCCCGTACCACTGTAAATTAAATTATTAACCAATCTGTAGGGGCACTTCTTGTCTCCTTACAGATCTGAAATGTAAGGAGACAAAAAATGATCAAAATCTTCAAAACGTTTGGCGGATACCTTGAGATCCCCAAAGCAGAGAAAGGATGCTGGATTAATGTTACCAGACCCGATCCCCAGGAGATCCAGAGACTGAAAGATGAATTTCTCCTGCCCACCGACACCATAAATGACATCCTGGACGCAGATGAAAGGCCCCGCGTTGAATTTGATGATGACTGGTCACTGGTGATCCTGCGCATTCCCGTCCAGAATGACAGCAACGGTGTTCCGTTTCACACTCTTCCCCTGGGAATCTTCATGACCGCCGATTTTACGCTGACCCTCTGTGTGCAAAACAACGAGATCCTGCCCATCGAGAAACCCTCTCCGTTCAGGGAACAGTACAGGCAAATTTCGGATGTAATTAATTTCATCCTGAGGTTGTTCCTGCGCTCCGGCAATTTGTACCTGAGGTACCTGAAACAGATCAACCAGATGACCGCCAGCATAGAGCAGGACCTGGAGAAATCGATCAAGAACAGGGAATTGAATAAACTTCTGAAAATGGAAAAATGCCTCGTTTACTTTATCACTTCGATAAAGGCAAATGAGATCGTCCTTGCCAGGCTGCGTAACCTGAAAAAGATCAAAACGGAGATCAATGAGGACCTTTTCGAGGACGCAGTCATTGAAAACAAGCAGGCACTGGAAATGGCCCAGATCTATTCCGACATTCAGAGTGGAATGATGGACGCGTTTGCTTCCGTGATCTCCAATAACCTGAACGTGGTCATGAAACAACTGACACTGATCTCCATTATTTTAATGATCCCGACCCTGATTGCCAGTATATTCGGAATGAACGTACCCAATTTCATGGAAAATTCGCTCTGGGCAATGCCGCTGATTTTGATCTGTTCTTTATTTTTATCATTTTGGGGCGTAATTCTGTTCAGATCAAAACACTGGTTTTAACAAAAAGCAGACTCATGAAACGATGGTTCAGGCAACCGAAACCATGTTCAACGATGACCCCGGTCATAACTCCGGCCAGGAAGACCCCGGTCCGGACAACCCGGGCCCGGAGAACCCGGGCCCCCCGTTCCTTTGCCTTGCTGGCGCCGGTCCTGATGATCGCCGGAATCCTTCATGCCCAGGACACGGTGTATTACGAGACCTGGGACATCGACAACCTGGAAACGATCGGGGGACATCCCGTCACCTACCTGGGGGACCCGGTGGTGGTCAGCACGGAAACCGGGAATGCCGTTGAATTCGACGGGGACGGCGATCGCCTGCTGGTCGACGCCAATCCGATCGGTACATCCAGGGAGTTTACCGTTGAGGTGATCTTCTGGCCGGATGCCTGCTACCCTGAAAATGCCGATCCGAGGTTCCTTCATATCCAGGACCCCACGGATCCACAGAACAAGAGGGTGATGATCGAGCTGAGGCTGACCCCGGATAACCGGTGCTACCTGGACGGTTTCATGAATACCGATAACGACAATCTAACCCTGGTCGACGAAAGCCTCACCCATCCGACGGAAACCTGGCTTCATGCGGCGATTACCTACAAGGAAGGGGTATTCAAGACCTACGTGAACGGAGTGGAAGAACTGAGCGGCAATGTGGGTTACCAGGAACTTATCCTCGGGGAAACCGGGAAAACATCTCTCGGATCCCGCATGGATGAACGCAACTGGTTCAGGGGAAAGATCAAAACGGTGAAAGTGACAAGAAAAGCATTGTCCCCCGCAGAATTCCTGTACCATGGATCTACCGCAGGAGGGTCCGGCCGGTTTTACGGGTACCAGGAAGATTCGTTTTCAGTTTACCCGGTCCCGGCCGATCATGAACTGATCATAGAACCCCGACCTGGGATCCACTCAGATTTTAAGTTCGGTATAACGGACCTGCTCGGAAGAGTGTGGAATTCCCGTGAAATTTGCGACCCGTCCTCCCCACCCCTGAAAGTCAACATTTCCCGGCTTGAAAACGGGATCTACCTGCTCCGCCTTCGCACGGATGCGGCAAGCCAGACCAGCACGATCCTGGTCCATCACCCGGACTGAAACCCCCAGCATTTCCGCAAGCTGCAAATGCGCGGCAAATTCAGATTGACAGTTCCACCCAGACTGGACAATGATCGGAATGTTTCGCCTCGTTCAGAATTCCCGCTCCGGCCAGTTTGGGTGTCAGTTCCCCGGTCAGCATATGGTAATCCAGGCGCCATCCAAGGTTCTTTTCCCTTGAATTGGCACGAAAACTCCACCAGCTGTATTTAACAGTATCCGGATGCAGGGTGCGGAACGAATCCACAAATCCGCTCTCAAGGAACCTGTCCATCCATGCCCTTTCCTCCGGAAGGAACCCGGAATTGTTTTTGTTACCCGCCGGATTATGAATGTCAATCTCGTTATGGGCAATGTTGAAATCCCCGCATACCAGCAGCATTGGCCTTGATTTTCGAAGCTCCTTGAGGAACTGGAGGAAATCATCCAGGAATCTCATTTTGATCTCCTGCCGGATATCCCCGGTTGTGCCCGAGGGTATGTACACATCAAGTATCGAGAGTTCCCCGTAGTCCGCACGTATCATCCTTCCTTCGGCATCGTACCCCGAATTCCCCATGCCAGATTCGATGTGGTCAGGTTCATTCTGCGTCAGGATCAGCACGCCGGAATAACCTTTTTTCTCCGCCGAATGCCAGTAATCCCTGTACCCCAGTTTTTTAAATTCCCCGGCATCCACCTGGTCCGGCCAGGCCTTGGTTTCCTGGATGCACAGGACATCGGGAGCGGTTTTTTCCATCCATTCCAGCAGTCCCTTGTTCAGGGCCGACCGGATGCCATTCATGTTGTAGGAAATAATTTTCATTCCGGAAAAATTTTTTATCCGGAGCCAAAGATAGGGAGAATATTTACTTTTGTAATCCTGGAATATGGCAGGCAAAGGTCTCGTTATAAAATCGGCAGGCAATACCTATACGGTGCGCACCTCCGGATCCGTCCCGGTTGAATGCAAACTGGTGGGAAAATACCGGCTGGAAGAGCTCAAGAGCACCAATCCCGTGGTAGTGGGGGACTGGGTGGAGTTCATCCTGGAAAAAGGGGAAAAGATCGGCAGGATAACCGGAGTGGATTCAAGGAAAAATTACATTATCAGGAAATCCGCCAAGCTTTCGAAAACCCACCAGATCATTGCTTCCAACATCGACCTGCTGATGCTTATGGCCACGGTAAGCCATCCCGTTACTTATCCCGAATTCATCGATCGTTACCTGGTAAGTGCCGAGGCCTATAACATCCCCGCCGTTCTTCTGATCAACAAGATTGATCTTTACCGGGATAAGGAGATGAAAGTTCTCGGGGAATGGAAGGAAATCTATGGAAAGATCGGTTATCCCTGCATTGACTGCTCGGTGACCGGTAACATTCACACCGAAGGGATCAGGGATCTGTTAAAAGGAAAGGTAACCCTGGTCGCCGGCATTTCGGGGGTCGGCAAGAGCACCCTCATCAACCGGATTGAGCCCGGACTGAACCTGAAGACCGCGGAAATTTCAGAATATCACAAATCGGGAAAGCATACCACCACTTTTGCAGAAATGTTCGAGCTCAGCACCGGAGGCTATATCATTGATACCCCGGGTATCCGGGGATTCGGGATGACTGACATGGACGATGAACCGCTTTTTCATTATTTCCCCGAGATCTTTAAAATCTCCGCCGGGTGCAGGTACCATAACTGCATCCATGTTAACGAACCCGGTTGCGCTGTAATACAGGCCGTTGAAACGGGAAAGGTCAGCACTTCAAGGTACAACAGCTACCTGAACCTGCTTGAGGAGCAGAAAAATTCGTCCAGGTACAGGTGATACCCGATTTGGTTAATATTAATGTTTATGGTAATTTTCAGCTGAATGAAAAGGACCCCTTATTTCATACTGATCAGCGTTATCCTGTTCATCGGGATCAATACGGTTTTTTATTTTACCATATTCCGGCAGCAGCTTAATTTCCAGACGGATCTCCTGGCCCGGCAAACCCGGCTTTGCGGAGTCACCATTGAAGAGGAAGGGCAGCTGTTTGAAAGCGAACTTAATTCCATCCCCTACCAGGACGATTTTACCAGGCTGTTCACGGATGAAGAAATAAAGAAGCGCGGATCGACAAACCTCCAGAAACTGTATACCGAATTCAGCCAGCTGATCAATAAGATCACCGTATACGACAACAATAAAAACGTATACAGCCTGATCCTCGATGTAAAAAACAATTTTGTCTCGGATTATTACGAGTCGCAACGGCAGATTCCCCTGAATGAGCGCGATGAACTGATTGAATCCGAGGAAAAATACATGCTGTCGATTCCGGGTTTCGACGATGACGGGGTTGTCCGGTCTAATATACTGGTGGATTTAAATTTCACAAGGTTCGTAAATGCCATTTTCAGGCGTTACGGCCTTGAGCATGCCCTCTGGCAATGCCTGGTGTCGGAGGACGGGGAACTGATCTCCACGGCGAGAAACAATCTCGTTATCCAGGATGCAGATTTAAAACACATTGCATCGGGCATCCGTGAAGAATCAGAGGGAACCCTGATGCACACCATTGTGGTTGACAGCATTCCTACACGGGTTGTTTCGGCTTATTACCCGGTGCGGTTGGTGAAAAGAAACCTCGGGATCGTGTTTTCTATTACAACGGGACTTTTCCTTCGTTCCATCATCATCAAAATCATCCTCATTACCCTGCTCAGCCTTATCCTGCTTGCACTTATCCTTTACCTGCACCACCACTTGATAAAGACCGGGCTGCAACAATTCCGATCAGGCGAATATTCTGAAGAATCCCTTAAAAAAACCATGGAGATCCTTCCCTTCGGACTCCTGTTCCTTAATCCCAACGGAAGTGTCCGCCTGATGAACCAGGTGGCCAGGAAGATGCTTGCAGGGAACGATGAGGATGAGACGGCTTCGTTCGCGATGCCGGATCTCCAGGAATCAGACGTTCCTGCAGTGAACGCATCATTTTATAAAAAAGCCTTCGGTCCCGGCAGCCTTGTCATGATCCGGTCAGGCGCCAGCCTTAAGCAGTTTTACAGGATGGAATGGAATACACTCCTGGGGGATCTGGAAACCAGGATCATCCTGCTCATCGATGTAAATGAGTTCGAAATATCCGGCAACCTGGAAAAGATCTCCCAGCTGGCCAGGACAGAACTGCTTGAGAGCATGTCACAGGAAATATCTGTTCCCCTGAGGCAGCTCAGGCAAATCCTGGGCGAACCGGGCAAAGTCAAAACCGGTGCCCTGGAGCCGGCATCCGTGGAAAACCTCCAGAAATCCCTGTCCCTTCTTTCCAACCTGATTTCCGCCACCATTGAATTTGCCAGGCAGGAAGCGGGAAAGGTAGTGGTGGAAGAGATCCCCTTCTACCTGAGTTCCGAGATCGATCTTGCCCTTGAACCTTTTCGTGGAAATCACAGCCGGATAAGCATCATAACCAAAATCCGCAACGATGTGCCGGAAAGGCTGGTCGGAGATCCTTTCAGGCTAAGGCAGGCGCTGCGCCATCTTGTTGAGAATGCCCTGGAACTGACCTCGGAAGGACGGATACTGATCAGCGTGGAGCTCCTTGAAAAACAACCCGGCCTTCTTAAGCTTCAGTTCCAGGTTGAAGATACGGGCACGGGATTAACGCCGGAAAAGATCGGGAAGCTCATGCATGAAATCAACACGGGGGAGGAAAAGCCCTCCGGAGAACAGGATAATTTTAAGCTCAGGCTTGCCATCGCACAACAGCACATACAGCTCATGAGAGGGAACCTCTGGATTGAGACCCCCTCCACCATTTCAACCAGTCCCGATAAACCGGGGACCAGATACAGCTTTTCGATTGAGACCTCTCATGCAGGAAGCACAAAGGACGACCTGGTTTTCCAGGAAATAAAACGGCCTGAAGAAATTAACTGCCTTGTCATTACACAGGAAAAAGAACAGGAAAATGAACAGCTCAAGGCGCTGGCTGAGCTTGGATTGAAACCGAAATTCCTGATTTACCGGCCGGAAAATACCGGCTCGCTCTATGAGCTGGTTGCAGAAAAGCTTCCTTCACTTCACCTGATCATAGTCATCAATTCATCCACCCAGAATGGTTTCCCGGTTGCAGAGGAAATGATATCCAGGGGACTTGCCGAGAAACAGGTTCTCATCCTGCTCAGCTCGGTCCAGAAATTTGATAATTATACCCTGTGCCGGAATGCCGGAGTGGATTATTATATCGGAGTACCTTACGAACCGTACCGTTTCGTGGAGATCCTCACCAAGCATTTTCCGGGACTCAGCCCGGATGACCTGCGCAAGATTCCCGAACCGGAAAAGATCGATCCGAATCTCAGGATCCTGCTGGCGGAGGACAACATTTTCAATCGTAAGTTAATGCAGGGATTGTTTAAAAGGCTCGGACTTGAAATCGATTTTGCCGAGAACGGCAAGCAGGCTGTTAAGATGGCACTGGAAAAGACCTATGATTTCATATTCATGGACCTGCTGATGCCAGAAATGGACGGCCTGCAGGCCGTTGCCGAGATGCGAAAAGCGGGACTGAAAATGCCCGTCATTGCCTTTACCGCCGTTGAAAACCGCGAGACCCGGAAGGCAGCCATGGATGCCGGATTTGATGAATACCTTGTCAAACCGGCAAGCGAAGAAAACCTGCGGAAAATTCTTATCCCGAACCACTCCAAATCCGACTGAACTTTATCTTCTGCGAATCATGGAAAAGGGACTGGACATACTGGCTTTCCTTGAGAAAGCAGGAACCGTTCCCGTGGTAGATGTCCGGACACCCGCCGAATATGCACGTGGTCATATCCCTTCATCTCATAACATCCCGCTTTTCTCAGACGAGGAACGAAAGAATGTCGGCATTACCTACAAGCAATCCGGACAGGGGGAGGCTATTGTACTGGGACTTGAGTATGCGGGTCCCAAAATGAAAAAAATGGCCCTGGAAGCAGCCGGGATCGCCCCCGGGAAGCAGGTCCTTGTCCACTGCTGGAGAGGAGGGATGCGAAGCGCCAGCATGGCATGGCTTTTCCGGACAGTGGGACTGGAAAGCCTGGTTCTCGAGGGTGGCTATAAATCCTTCCGCCGTCATGCCCTGTCCTTTCTTGAAAATGATTTTCCGTTTGTGGTGATCGGGGGACTGACCGGATCGGGGAAAACCGATGTGCTGAGGGCACTGGAAAAATCCGGAGAGCAGGTTCTCGACCTCGAAAAGCTTGCCAGCCATAAAGGATCAGCATTCGGAGGTCTGGGTGAAATGACCCAGTGCACCAATGAACAATTCGAGAATGACGTGTTCTGGAACCTGAAAGGAGTGGACAAAGACCGGATCATCTGGACGGAAGATGAAAGCAGGACCATCGGCAGGATAACCCTCCCTGCAGGCATATACCAAAGTATCCGTTCATCTCCCCTGATCTGCCTGGATGTTACCATTCAAAGCCGGATCGAACGCCTGGTGAGGAATTATGCAAAGTTCCCGAAAGAAAGCCTGGGTGAGGCCGTGCAGAAGATCCGCCCGAGGCTCGGGGACCGGATTGCCCGGCTGGCAATGGAGGGAATCCGGGAAGGGGATTACCGCCGCACAGCGGAACTGGTCCTTTATTACTACGATAAGACCTACCAGTACGGCCTGGGAAAACGCGATCCCGGCCGGATTTTTTACCTGCCTTTCGGGGACGTGACCGAAGCTGAAGTAATGGCGGAACAAATCCTGGTCTTTGTGAAAAAAAACCGGATAACGGATAAAATCCTGTAAATAGTTAAATTGTTATATTTGTAGGCCACAATCTCAAACATCACCTGAAAATATGAACCGGATCATTGAAACGATGGGGTACATCACCAAGGTTGAAAAACTTGAAACCCTTAACAATAACATACTTGAAAACACGCTCGTACTGGAGGAAACCGAGCCCTTCCCGGGATATCACGGGGCCAATCTGCCCACCGGTTACAATCCCACGGCTGTTTATCTCATCCTGAGGAAAAAAACCTCTACGGTCAAAATCATGCGCCATACCCAGCACATTCATAAGTATTTCAAACCGGCCTTTGACGGGACCGCCGCCCAGGTCAGTATGAACAATGACCTGCTGCATTGCATCCGGCTGAGGTACCTGGTTGATTATGCCTCCGTCCCGGATATCCAGAAATGTTACATGCATGAGGGACTGGCATTTATGAAGAAGAAAAAGATGCATGGAGACGGCGTCATTGAAATTAAAAAGCATTTTGAGCTCCAGGACATGGAGGAGGGGATCTACAAGGATCTCGAAGATCCGCTGATGTATTACCTTCAGATCCCGGCACACCTTAACTGGTCCGTCTTCCTGGAGATCACCACTTCGATCAAGCATAACCTTGACAACCTGAGTTTCGACGCTGCTCTCGGGGCGATCTACCTAAAGGAGATCACCGAGGTCGTAAGGATCTTTGCGGGGGACATGGGACTGGAAGACCTGAAGAAAATCCGCGAGAGATACGTTGAAGAATTAAGGAAGTATTGATTATTGCTGTATTATCTCACTGGCATCCACCACTTTATAAAGTTTATCCGAACGCCTGATTACATTCGGAATGGCGATGGCAAAATGCTGTCCTTTTTCCACCCGGTTCACTTTCCTGTGATCGACCTGCATTTCACCTATTTTCCATTCAATGACCCCGGTTGTGGGACCCGTAATAAGGATCTCGTCGCCCGTTTCAAGCTGTCCGGTTTCCACCAGGAACTCGGCTACGCCAGGTTTGGCGTAATAATTCCAGCCTTTCCCCACATAGACTTTTCGTTTTGTGGCGCTTGACCCGTATCCCCTGCTCCATTCACCAAGTTCCTGTCCCAGGTAATACCCGTTCCAGAATCCCCGGTTAAAAACCGTTGCCAGGCGCGCTTCCCATTCCCTGATCCTGCCAGGATTGAAAGTTCCGTCAAGACAGGCTTGAATGGCTTCATCGTAGCAACCAGTGACAGTTTTTACGTATTCGGGACTGCGGGCACGGCCTTCGATTTTCAGCACCCTCACCCCGGATGTTATAATCCGGTCAAGGAAGGATATGGTGCTCAGGTCTTTTGGTGACATGATGTATTCCTGGTCCACTTCCAGCTCTTTCCCCGTCTCCTTTTCCGTGACGATGTAGGACCTCCTGCAGGCCTGCAGGCACTCTCCCCGGTTTGCAGAATGCCCGTACTGGTGAAGGCTCAGGTAGCATTTCCCCGATATGGCCATGCAAAGGGCCCCGTTTATGAAAAGTTCAATCCGTATCAGGTCCCCCGAAGGTCCCCTTACATCCTGCTGCTTTATCCCCCTGGCAATTTCCGCGATCTGTTCCAGGTCCAGTTCCCTTGCAAGTACGACCACATCGGCAAACCCGGAATAGAATTTCAGGGATTCGAGGTTGCTGATGTTCATCTGGGTTGAGATGTGCACTTCCATCCCCGCCTGGCGGGCCATCTGAATGACCGAATGATCCGAGGCAATGATTGCGGTAATGCCGGCCTTTTTTGCACCCTCGAGGATATCCCGTACCCTCCCGAGTTCCTCATCGTAGATCACCGTGTTCAGGGTAAGGTAGGTGCGGATGCCATTCTCTTTGGCGATGGCTGAAATTTTTGCAAGATCTTCAAGGCTGAAATTCCGGGATGATCCTGATCGCATATTCAGTTTCTCTGCACCAAAATACACGGCATCGGCTCCTGCCTGTATTGCGGCCCGAAGCGACTCGAAGGAGCCGGCCGGCGCCATCAGTTCAATATCTTTCCTCAATGGCGGCATCCGCATCAAGGATCAATTATTCCGAAAGCGTTTCAAGCGTTGCATTATGAAGGATGATGCGTATGGTGGTTCCCTTCCCCGCCTCGGACTGGAGAACGAAAATTTTCCCGCGGTGGTAAATCTCCACGATCCGTTTTGCCAGGGAAAGTCCCAATCCCCAGCCCCTTTGCTTTGTAGTAAACCCGGGTTTGAAAATGGTCTTTTGCCGGTTTTTGGGAATGCCCTTCCCGCTATCGTCGAAATCAATGTAAATCTGCTTTCCCTGCTCTTTAACCGAGATCACCAGGCTGCCGCTGCCTTCCATGGCATCCACAGCATTTTTGCACAGGTTTTCCACCACCCACTGGAACAACACCCTGTTGATCGGAACCAGAGTGTTATTATTTTCTACACGAAGGTCCATTCTGACCTGGTCTGAAGTCCTCGACTTCATGTAATCAAGTGAATCCTGTAACACATCCCGGATGTTCTCATTGACCAGGACAGGCTTGGAACCTATTTTTGAAAATCTTTCCGTGATCTGTTCCAGGCGCCCTGCATCTTTTTCCAGCTCACTCACCAGCTTTTTATCGGGATGCTTTTCCTTGAGGAGCTCCACCCATCCGATCAGCGACGAGGTCGGGGTCCCCAGCTGGTGGGCAGTCTCTTTTGAAAGTCCCACCCAGACCTGGTTCTGCTCTGCTTTCCGGGAGGCGCTGAATGCAAGGTAGGCGACCATGATAAAGAGGAGAATTACCCCGAGCTGGATGTAGGGATAATAGGTAAGCTTCGTGAGGAGGATCGAATTCCTGTAATAGACATAATTCACCAGTCCGTCTCCCAGGTCAACCTTGATGGGAGGATTCTCGTCTTTCATCTTGTTCAGCTGCCGCCTGACGTAATCGGGATTCCCCATTTTAAGAGAATCCAGGTTCCTTTTTTCAATAATGTTCTCATCCTGGTCCACCAGTATCACAGGGATGGTGGTATTATACTGCACGACATGAAGGGGGAAACCGAAATCCTGTCCCGTCAGGTTAACATCTGCAAGCTGCCGTGTTGCCTCGGCCCATAATTCGACTTTTTTCTTTTCTTCCGTGGCAAGCACCTTGACCAGCCTGTTGGTATAAAGAAGCGATCCAACTCCGATGAGTGCCGCGAAAAGGAACAGGTAGAGTTTCCATCGCTGTTTCCGGTAATAGATGTCCATGGGTGTGGTTATTTCCTTTTTCTTGTTTTCTTCTGCGGTACGGGGACGGTATCAGCCTTCATTCCCACATCATCGTCCCACTCAATGATAAACCGTTCTTTTTCAGAAATATTGTCCATTTTCATATCCTGTTTGACAACACTGTCCTCTTCCCACCGGATGATGAATCCCCCGGGCTCTTTATCATTGATTTTCCCACCGAGGGTCGTATCTTTTTTAAATAATCCGAATTCCTCATTGAGGATCTGTTTCAGTTCCTTCTTCTCTACCTGCATCTGTTCCCGGATGTTTTGCACCGCACCCCGCCTGTCGTATCTTACTTCCGTTGTTTCAGGCGTTCCCTCTATGATCAGGTAAATGTAAACCTTTCCCAGCCCGTCGTCTTCCACCACCCCGAATTCCGAATCCTGCACGGAAGGTTTGCGTGATTTCCTGGCAAGCAGCTCGGAAAGTGACACTTTTACTTTATAGGTGTAGTTCCCGTCGAATCCATGCAGCCCGGATGCCGTAATATCAAAGGCCGAGGAATGGATATCCATGTTCGGTATGACTATTTCCTGGTTCCGGATGAATATTTCATTGGTCAGGGTTGAAAACTTGACATTGCTGAGTTCCTCGACTTCAATGAACCTGGATAATTTCATCATTGGTTCGAATCCCGTGAGTTCGCCGTTGCGGATAATCACATTACAATCCGTCAGGACGGTCTCCTTCTGTATCCTCATCTGCTGGGTGAGTCCCGCCGAAAAATTCACGGTCCCCGACAGGGACCCTTTAATGTGCCGATCCACGATAAAATCCTGTCCGAAATTGTGGAAGGTCTGAAACGCTTCAGTGATGTCAACGGATGAAATCTTCGAGCTGCTTTTCACCAGGAAATGATCATCATTCTGCTGTTCAAGAATCCCCTCCGTTTCAATCTGCCCGCTCATGGAAAGTCCTTCCAGGTGGTTGATGCTGAGTCGCCTGGGTCTGTAGATCAGATCGCCTGTGACCTGTGTTGCCCTGAAATCCCTGGCCTGCAGTTCGTCGAACCAGAATCTTGCTTTCAGGTACAATTTTTCCGGTAAAAGGACGGTGTCGGACTGTTGGCTGCCTGCTTCATCCGCTTTCATCAATCCCGGCTGGTTAAGATCCACCCGTTCGGAATACAGGTCGATATCCATCCAGAGGTTTGCTCCGGAGGTGAATAGATATTCGAGAAAATTGTCCACCCTGCCGCTCAGGCTTACCTGGCTTTCCCCGAAGATTCCGCTCAGATTCTTGATCACCAGGTGATCAGTGAACACGGCATCGCCGGTAAATTTACTAAAACGAAACGGGAGGCCCCGGAAGGTAAGGGAAACATCATCCAGTCGAAAGTTGGCCTGATAGTCATAGTTCAGGAGGTCCTTTTTGCCCACAGTCCTGAGCAGGGCCCTGTCTCCCTGCATCGAAACCTCCGCAAGGAGCCTTCCCTCCATGTTTTCAAAAATTGAATCGACCACCATAAAATCCTGAATATCTGTAAGATCCAGGTCTGCTTTAATCTTATAATTGAAGTCCGGACGAATTAAATTATAAACCGAGTAATCGCCTCCCAGGCGGGAATTGCCAAAACGTATGGAAACTCCTTTCAGTTCGATCAGGGTTGTCCCCGGACTCTTCCTGTTCCCGTTTGAATAGTTTCCGACCAGTTTTATTTCCTTGACCTCCTTCGGGAGGCGTGAAGACTGGAGCCACCCGTTCTGCAAGCTGAAGTCTGCCTTGATCTGCGGCATCTTTGTATTGCTGACGATCCCTTTTACAGATCCCCTGAAATCCAGGTCCCCTCCTGCATGCAGGTCCCCCGGAAGTCCGCCCTCGCTGAGTGCAAAATGCCGGAGCAGGTTTTCCAGATCAAGGTGCTTTCCTTCAAGGTTAAGGTCAAATTCCAGGGGTTTTGGACGCAGGATCGATCCTTCAACCAGTAATTCCTGTCCAGCAAGCTTCAGGCTGGCCTGTTCAATCCGGATGGTCCGGGGGTCAACGTTCAATTCTGCGGAGGTGGAGATTGACTGGGAGCTGAGCAACAGGGTTCCCTTGTTGCTGTACCTGTGGAGGGTCCCTTCCAGTCCCGCCGACATACTGAAGTTCACGGTTGAAAACAATCCTCTGAAATAACTCTTCCTGACCATTCCCGAAACCTCGATCTGCAGCGCCCTGTTGTCATAACTCACCCGGATGTCGTCCATTTTTACGTTATCAAGCTCCAGGAAGAAGTCTTTGTCATCTTCCGCCTCCTTCCTTACCCAGAAAGAATAATTCCCTTTGCCGGCAGGATCGATAAAGAGGTTCAGCTGTCCGGACTGGACCCGGACCTCCCTGACCAGGTACTGCTGCCTGAGAAATTTCAAAACGTTGAACCGCAGGAACAGATGTCTGGCTACCAGCAGGGTGTCGGTATTCTGGCCGTTGAACCCGTCATTTTGAAAACCTGGGACGGATGCCATGTATACATCACGGAAATCAAGGGTGGCATCGGGGAAATTCTTCAGAAAGGAAAGCTTCACATCTCCGACCTTCACTTCGGTCCGTATGTAACGGTTCAATCCCCCGACGGCATAAGCCGTAAGTTCATCTTCAAACACCCTTCCAAGTACAATGGCTGCCAGAATGACTGCCAGGAAGAGGCCGAGCATTGCCAGGATTATTTTACCGAAGATCCGCATTTTTAAAGCAGTGAATGATCCAGATCAGACAATTAAAGCAAAAACGAAAAATCGGCTTCCGGCCAGAGTTCTTCAGGTTCGGTGCCTTTCCTGAAAATCCTTGCAGGCCGCGGGCCCAGCATCCGGATGGATCCATCCTCAATCCGCAACATGGTGCCCTCGCGCAGTCCAACAACAAAAATCCCCGGATTGACTTCGATGAATTCCTCAATTCTCATTTCCCTGGTTTCCCCCGCATGTCCCTGCGGATTGGCGTCCAGGTAATGGGGATTGATCTGGAAGGGGACCAGGTTCAGGGCCTCGAAATCGGAAGGTTCCACAATGGGCATATCGTTGGTCGTACAGATGGTCGGGCATGCCAGGTTGCTTCCGGCACTCCACCCGATGTACGGTGTTCCCCCGAGGACCTTCTCCCGTAACGGATGGATGAGACCCCGATCCTGCATCAGCCTGGCCAGGTTAAAGGTATTTCCACCTCCAACCACGATGGCTTCCGCACCCTCGATTGCCCTGCCCGGATCGGGACTTTCATGAACGGATGTGATGTCGTGCCCGATTTCCCGGAAACGGGCCCTCACCCTTTCGGTGTAATCATCGAATGAAATGGTCACCCCGGCATAGGGAACGAAAACAGCCTTAACCTTTTTCTCTCCCAGAAAGGACCGGATCTGCTGCAGGGGATGTTCCAGGTAGGTTTCTCCCGCATTGGTACTGTTACTGATCAATAGCAGCCGCATTTTCTTGTTTTCTGGCAAAATTAGTAAAAGCATCCATGCACGGTACAGAAAAATCTTAACAGTCAGGCGAAAGGAGGCGGAAGTCCGGGTTCCCGGGTACAGGTTCCCCGTTACAGGTTCCCGGGTACAGGTTCCCCGTTACAGGTTTAGTATTCCTTGCGGAGGCTCTTTATTTCCCGGTTTCCCCGGATCACCGGTATTTCGAAAGTGTGGTAAGTGTTGGTCTTTATGTTTATGGTAAGCAGGCGGCCCGACAGGATCTCCCCGTACCCGGTGATTACCTTGATGGCTTCCGAGGCCTGGTAGCACCCGACCATCCCTGGCAGGATGCCCAGGAGCCCGCTTTCTTCAGCCGGCCGGTAGGTTCCTGCTCCAGGTGGATCCGGGAAAAGGCAGCGGAGGGTTGGACCCCCGTTATAATTGAATACGCTCACCTGTCCCTCAAAGAAATAAATGGCCCCATAAATCCAGGTTTTACCAAGGATCACACAGGCGTCGTTAATCAGGTAACGGGTCGGGAAATTATCGGTGGCATCGAAAATCAGGTCATAGTCCCCGATTATTCTCAGAATATTGTCGCGGGTTATCCGAAGATTAAAGACCTGGAAATCAACGTCAGGATTCAGGGCGGACAGCCTATCCCGGGCAATTATGGCTTTAAGCTTTCCCAGGTCTTTGCTGCCGAAAAGGATCTGCCGCTGAAGGTTGCTCTCGGCAACCATATCGTGGTCAACGATCCCGATCCGCCCGACACCGCCGGCGCTCAGATATTGCAGGATAGGAGTTCCGAGTCCCCCGACCCCGATCACAAGCACACTTGATTTTTTCAGCTTGAGTTGTCCTTCTTCCCCGATTTCCGGTAATATAATCTGCCTTTGATAGCGGCGTAACTCTCTATCTGTTAATCGATCAGAAGCCATGGAATAAATTTAGTCTAAATATAGAATTTATCTCCATAACTTCCAGCCCCTGTCCCGGGGATAATTTCATTCCGTCGAAGAACCCCTTGCACGTGCGGGTAGCCTGCCCGGGTCCGGCCGGCATGTCAGGGAACGACTGTCGACGGACCGGACCGTGCAGGCAATGTCACCGGAAACTGATCAGGGTGAGACCGATGGTAACGGGATACAATTCCGGTCCCATGTCCCGCTCGAACAAAGGCATCATGCTGAAGTTGGCAAAGACCTTTACAAACTTGTACCCGGCCCTCAGGGTAAGGTGGTACCGAAGCGGGGAAAGGTTGAAATCACTTTTGGTTTTTTCCTTTTGCTTGGAGCCTCCTTCATAATATTTCAGTTTTGTGTGAGACCAGAGCTTCAGGTCCCCGATCACACCCGCCTCCACAAAGCCTTTTTTATGGGGACCGAACTGAACCTCGAAGGTCAGAGGTACGGTCAGGTAAAAAGTATTCAGTTTGGTCTTCGAATAACTTACACCGGCCGCAGGATACCTGGGCACGATCATCCCGCTCACGGGATCTTTCATGATGCTGTTGTTCCCGTCAAACCAGTAGTTGTTCCATTTAAATCCCATGCCGGTTACCAGTCCCAGGGACTTTCCAAAGGGTATGCTGAATTGCATGAAGTTGGCGTCGTATTCCCAGGACTTCCCCGTATTCAGGTCCATGAACTGATGCTCGGGCCTTGACCCGGCAAAATGTCCCCCGGGATCCAACAGGTTATTCAGTCCCAGTTCAAATCCCGCCCAATGTCCCTTGAAACGGCAGGGCTTTTGTTTCCAGCCGTGCTTGTCAAAGTCCTTTTCTTCAATGATCTCCACGTGGGTTTTATCGCCGTCCTCGTAAACACTGATGGCCTTATTGCCAAGCTTTACCTTCACGGTATCATCCGTTTCGTCAACAACGACCAGATCCTCCTTGACATTTACATTGGTCCCCCGCTCATTTTCCGTTACGGTTACGATGTTTTTCTTCCCGATGCCGATTTTGGTGGTATCGTTTTCCTCCTGCGCCCGCAGGTTCATGGTCCAGGCCAGGAACAGGATGGGTAAAATGGTTAACAGTTTTCTCATGGTGCTGATTTTAATGGATGAATGATGGCTTTTGAACCTATGACGGAGAAGCGGCTTTAAAAGTTACCCGGGAACCGGAATTATTCCCGGGGGGAATCCGGGGATTTCACGGGAGCAGATATTCCGAAAACGGGAGTCTCAAAAGTAAATCTGTGGGTATTTCCCTGATCATCGGTTTCCCTTTCGAGGGAATAAGGTTCTTCTGACATTTCGCCTATCCTCCTGAGGCCAGCGTCGGCAAGGTTCCAGAAGGAGAATTTTCGTTCCGATCGTTTCTCTTTCCTGTTCGCAGCCGTTTTTTTCATTGCATATACATCCAGCGTAAGCCGGTCATCCGTACCCGGAATGCTTAACCGTTCCGCCAACAGCGATCCATCGGTTTCTCCGGGATGCTTCAGCGGTTCGGCTACTATGGGTTTAATTCCGCTTATAATCACATGCTCCTGCATTCCCCGGGCCTTTATTCCCTGATCCCGCTTGTCCGCGGCAGGTATGGATTCACTGCGGATACCGGTGCCGGGGGTGGCGGTGGTGACAGGAATGGCGGTGGTGACAGGAATGGCGGCAGTTGCGGACCTTTCGACGGTGGCCGGAGTGACGGAGGAGATCACCTCTTCCGTCTGTTTTTCTTTAACTGAAGCGGATGAAATTTCACGATCCGCAAGCGGTTCCCTGGATTTCCTGAACATCAGCGAAAGAGCCAGTAACAGAACGGCGGCCGCTGCTATGGATGACAGGGCGATCCGGATCCCGGGGATCTGAATGAACCTTCTCCGGAGCCGGGATTTTCCGGGATACAGAATATTCTTATCCGCCTTCAGCAAGGTGGATTGATAAAGGTTGTATACCCTTTGTTTTTTGTTGTCGTCGCGCAGGATGGCCCGGAGTATTTCTTCTTCGGGCTCACTCAGTTGCCGTTCGATGCTGAGAAGA
>Ga0307445_10000649_pt1 | contig 19085 bp, 11 predicted proteins | sample SalMarSW160330MG_FD_202147 | JGI IMG/M metagenome (GOLD analysis project Ga0307445, IMG submission 202147) | Salt marsh sediment microbial communities from the Plum Island Ecosystem LTER, Massachusetts, United States - SW1603-30 | ecosystem: Environmental > Aquatic > Marine > Intertidal zone >... | reverse complement strand
TCGATCGTAAACGGCTTGCTTCTGCGGAAAATTTACAAAAAGGTGCTTACATTATAAAAGACGCAAAAGACAATCCGCAATTGATTTTAATGGCATCAGGTTCGGAAGTTTATTTAGCTATTCATGCAGCAGAAAAACTTCAAGCAGAAAGAATTAATGTACGCGTTGTCAGCTTCCCAAGCTGGGAATTGTTTGAGAAACAGGATAGTAAATATAAATCACAGGTTTTGCCGGAATTTGTTAAAGCAAGAGTAGCGATTGAAGCAGGTGTTGCTATGGGCTGGAAAAGATATGTGGGTGATCTTGGTGAGGTTATCAGTATAGAAAAGTTTGGCGCATCTGCACCTTATACTACTATATTTGAAAACTATGGTTTCACCCCCGAAAATATTGTTAAAACAGCTTGGAAAGTCTTAAATAAGATAAAAGGAATGAATGCATGAAAAAAGTTGCGATAGTTTTTGTACTTATAGTCATAGGCATTCAATTTTTTTCGGTAAATAAAACCAATCCACCAGTAAATGCTGAGTTGGATGCTCCGTCCGAAATAAAAGGCATTTTCAAAAGGGCGTGTTACGATTGTCATTCAAATGAAACCAAATGGCCATGGTATGCAAGTGTTGCTCCTGTTTCCTGGTTAGTTGCCGATGATGTTGAGGAGGGAAGAAGACATCTTAATTTTTCAGAGTGGGGTAACTTAACACGGAAAAAAATAGCTCATACAAAAGAAGAAATCTGGGATGAAGTAAAAGATGACGATATGCCTTTATGGCAATATACTTTAATGCACTCGGAAGCGAGGCTTAGCCAAAAAGATAAAGAGACAATCCGGGAATGGACCGGCCAGGGAAAGGATAATTAAAAACAGAGATAATTCCGTTATTTATCGTTTGCCTGAAAACAGATTATTTTAATCCCAGCAGATAGTCAGCTAATTTCCCTAAATCCTTTATATCCTTATTACTGAAATTCGGCATCATTATGGTCGGAAATTGTTCCCTGTATTCTCTCAATCGAGCCGAACTCATAAACGACTGCGGGTTGCGAAGATATGAAATCAAATCCTTCCTGCTGTAATATTGACTGAGACTTTTTAATGCGGGTCCCTGCATTGTTCCTTGTAATTCCGAACCGTGGCAGTTTACACAGCCAAAGTTTACTATCAGTTCTTTAGCAGAAAGATTTTCAGATGTTGTTGGACTTGTTATTTGGGTTTGTGGGATATTCTTTACCGGTTCTTCTTTTTTTGTAATCCTGCCGAGGATAAATAAAATTATAAAAAGAACTAAAAAGGAAGCTATCCATATCTGTGGTTTGGTCATTTATGTTCTTGCACTCTCTCTCAACTAACATTAAATTTAACAAAATTGACCAGAAAATTATCGAAAAGAAAAAATTTTAACAAACTTAATTGTTATTCCCTGCTCTTAATATTCCTATCTTAGCAAGGATTATTTTCTTATTTTTTATAGATATTTTCAGTAACAAAGATTAACTTGAATATATTCATCGTAATCTTAGTTAACACCTCACAAAAGTAAAATGGAACAAGATAACAAATTCATAAAATCACTCATTGAGAGTGCACAAAACGGAAAAGTAGTTGCCTTAGAAGAGCTTTATAAGATGAATATTGATCGCATCTATGCAATAGCTCTTCGTTTAACGGGAAACGGACCGCTTGCCGGGTTGCTTGTCCAAAATGTGCTTATAAATGCATGGCAGCAGCTTACAAGAATAAGAGCAGATGTTTTATTTGCCGATTGGCTGAAGAGTATGACAATTTATGATACGCTTGGTGAACTCAGAGGAGGTGAGCTTCAGAAAGACAAGAAAACACTAAAACAATTTAAAGATGATGGGAAAACAGATTCACATTTTCATGAGCCTGTTGAAAAAGCAATATCGGAATTATCTGATAACCAGAGAATAGTAGTTGTATTATACCTGATTGAAAGTTATTCAATCTCGGAAATAGGGGATCTATTAAGTTTGCCCGAAAAGGAAACGCAAAATATACTTAACGACGCCGTACAAAAAATCGGGGAATCGGTGTCTAAAATAGAGCCTGATACGGAAGTTTCAGAACTGATTAAAAACCTGCCGGCAGAAATTCAACCCCATACAGAAATTATTCCCCATGTATTAGAATTTATAAGAGAAATAAAAACAGAAGAATTAAAAGAAGCTGAAAGTAAAGTAGTTGAAGAAGAGGAAGAACTGCCGGAAGAAAAAGATGAAGAGGAGATAGAAAGAGAGAGGGAAAAGGAAAGAAAGAAAGAGAAAGAAAAAGCAAAAGAAAAGAAACAGAAAAAAGAAAAAAGAAAAACGATTAAATCAATTATATGGTTAGTAGCAACCGTTGTTGTGGTTGCCGCTGCTTTTTATTTGTTAACTTTAAAAAAAACCTGGAGTATTTCGGGGCAAGCCGGAAATTATACTATAAATAACGAAGTTAACTCGGGGACTGAGATATCACAGGAAGAAATATTGTATACAAAAGCGTCATCTTCTGTTTATATAACGATACCAGATGTTGGTAAACTTAAGCTATTATCCAACTCGATACTTAAAAGATTAGATGAAAAAAACACTGCTCAATTAATCAGTGGAAATCTTATAGTGAATAATTCCGGGGCTGTTGAAAAATTTAAACTTTTAATTCCAGATGCTATAATTGAAGATTTCCAGATAGGAAGTAGTTATTCTGTAAATGTGGATGAAAATGAGAACTCATTAATTAAACCAAGTTCCGGATGGATTCGGGTACAAAGTGCACAAGGTGAATCCATACTTTCCCGGGGTTATGAACTGAATGTGGTTAAAGGAAAAGGAATTGGCATTCCGTATTTCTCGGATGCCGATCCCACGTATGTATCACAGTTAGATGAATATCTTTTTAACGGGAAAAGATTAAATGTACTTAGCATAGTTATTAGCAAATCCTCTGCAAAAGATGCAATTACTTTATGGAATCTTCTTAAAAGAGTCGATGAATCGCATAGGGTGCTTGTTTACAATAAACTTGCTGAGCTGGTCTCTCCACCTTCCTCAACAAATCAAAACGGATTGTTAAACCTTGACCACGGAATGATGCAATCGTGGCTTGAAGAGATCAAAATGAAAATGTAATTAGTAGTGTTTTTATTTTTTTCTTTTAGGTCTGTAAATATGAGTGCTTTGTCCAAAGAAAACTTCCGCAGCTTCCATTACTGTTTCGGATAAAGTCGGGTGAGGATGAATAGTTAATTTCAAATCAGTCAAGTTTGCCGCCATCTCTATTGCTAAAGTTCCTTCTGCAATTAGTTCTCCTGCTCCAGGTCCGCAAATGCCAATCCCAATGATTCCATTTGTTCCCGGTTCGGAAAGTATTTTTGTAACGCCGTCAAATCTATCTAAAGTTGTTGCTCTTCCCGATGCTGCCCACGGGAATTTGGAAACTTCAACATCGATATTTTTTTCTTTTGCCTGGTTTTCTGTTAATCCAGCCCATGCAATTTCAGGATCGGTAAAAACAACGGCGGGTATTGCTTTTGGTTCGAATGCAACTTTTTCCCCGGCAATTGCCTCAACGGCTACTCGTCCTTCGTGAGATGCTTTGTGTGCAAGCATTGGTTCACCAACTATATCACCGATAGCGTAAACATCGGGGTCGTCTGTTCTTAATTGTTCGTTAACTTTTATCCAGCCTCTTTCGTTTACCTTTACTTTTGTATTCTCTAAACCTAATCCTGAAGTATCCGGTTTTCTCCCGATTGACATTAACACATATTCGTAAATATTTTTCGTTGTATTTCCTTCTTTATCCTGTATCTTTACCTTTATGCCGCCATTAACTTCTTTTAGTTCAACAACCTTTGAACTCAGCATTATGTTTTCAAATTTTTCTTTTAATCTTTTGGAAAGATGAGAAACAAGATCGCGATCCGCACCGGGAAGTAACCCATCCATCATTTCAACAACAGAAACTTTTGCACCGAGTGCCTCGTAAACTGAGCCAAGTTCTAAACCAATATATCCTCCGCCAATAACCAAAAGTGATTTGGGAATTGCCGGAAGATCGAGAGCGGTCGTTGAATTCAGTAATCTTTTGCTATCAATATTAAGTGAAGGAATGGATGCAATTCTCGATCCAGTCGCAATGATTATTTTATCAAATTTTAATTCTTCTTTTTTTGATTCCGGTTTTTCAACAATTAAGGTGTGTGAATCTTTAAAGCTTGCTTTACCCTGAACGTAATTTATCTTTCTTTGCTTTGAAAGAATACCGAGCCCGCCGGTCATTTTAGCAACAACTTTACTTTTCCATTCTCTCAGTTTATCAAGATCGATCTTCGGTTTGGAAAATTCTATCCCCCAATTCTTTGCCTGCTCGGTTTCATCGAGAAGCTTTGCAACATGAAGCAATGCTTTAGAGGGGATACAGCCACGGTAAAGACAAACACCACCGGGATTATCTTCTTTATCGATTAAAGCAACATGCATTCCAAGATCGGCGGCAAGAAAAGCAGCAGCGTAACCGCCGGGTCCTGCACCAATTACGGCTAAGTTTATTTTTTCAGACATTCAATATTTCCTGTAAGATAATTGTTTAATTGCTGAAATACATTCAGAACAATTTAGCAATAAAACAGTTTAACAATTTAAAGTAAGAGTCTCAACGGCTGTTCAAGTATTTCACAAACCCATCTTAAAAACCTGATTGCGTCTGCACCATCGATTATCCTGTGATCGTAAGAAAGTGAAAGGGGAAGCATCAAAGCCGGTTTGAAATTACCTTTACCATCGTAAACCGGTTCGTACTTGCTGCGGGATACACCGAGTATTGCAACTTCCGGTGAATTAACTACGGGTGTAAAATATGTTCCGCCTATTCCGCCGAGATTTGTAATTGTAAAACATCCACCCTGCATATCCTCGAGTGAAAGTTTTTTATCTCTCGCTTTTTGTGCAAGCACACCGAGCTCTGCGGATATTTCGGCAAGATTTTTCTTATCTACATTTTTAATTACCGGAACAAGCAACCCGTTTTCTGTATCGACAGCTATACCTATGTTATAATATTTCTTATAAACAACTTCTTTTTTCTCCATATCGATGCTGCTGTTGAACTGCGGGAATTTCTCAAGACCTTCTGCAATTATTTTTATAAGTATAGCTGTTGCAGTAAGCTTCCCGCCCTGCTTTTCTATTTGCGGACTTAACTCTTTTCTCTCTCTTTCAAACTCTGTAATATTTGCTTTATCGAATTGAGTAACGTGAGGAATTGTTGCCCAGGCATAACTTAAATGATCTGCCGTAACCTTTCTGATCTTACTCATTTCTTTTCGTTCAACTTCACCATACTTCTGGAAATCCGGAAGCGGTTCAGCCTTTATTCCAGCGCCCACTCCTGATTTTCTTGCTTCGTGCAATTTCTTTGAATGTGCTTTTACATCATCCATAGAAATTCTTCCACCGGGACCGGTTCCTTTTACCTCGTTTATATCAACACCAATCTCTCGCGCAATTCTTCTTACCGAAGGAGCAGCAGGTGCAGAGCCTTTTTTAATCGGGGGTTGATCATCCCGTTCACCGGGTCGCATTGTGACGACCTCGCCTTTTGGTGATTCTGTAGAGGTTTCTGCTTTTCTTTGTCTCGTCTCTTTTGCGGATCTATCTTTAGCAGTGGATTCAGGAACTTCACTTGTTAACTCTGCTTTGAATAAAACATCACCAACTTTCACGGTATCGCCGGTTTTTACGCTTACTTCGAGGATTTTTCCTTGAAGAGTTGAGGGAACTTCAATCGTGGCTTTATCAGTTTCAATTTCAATCACACCCTGATCTTTTGTAATAATATCGCCCTTACTTATCAAAACATTTATTACATCGGCTGATTCTATGTTCTCACCAAGATCGGGAACTTTAAATTCTGCAATTTCACCTTTACCCGGAGCGGGTTGTGGCTTGGTTTCTTCTTTCTTCGTTTCCTCTTTTTTTGCTGTTTTGTTTTTCTTCTCTTCGGTTCCGGTTTTTTCGTCCTTCGTTTCTTTCTTTTTTGCTTTTTCCTCTACTACAACTTCTTTCTCAGTCGAACCATTTTCATCAACTTTTATTATTGCCTGACCGACTTTTATATTATCTCCTTCTTTAACCATTACATCCACGACTTTACCTGAAAGAGTAGAAGGAACTTCAATCGTAGCTTTATCCGTTTCGATTTCTATCAGTCCCTGTTCTTCTTCTATTGTATCGCCTTTTTTAACCAGCACCGAAATCACATCGGCTGATTCGATATTTTCACCAAGTTCGGGCAGCTTAATTTCCGTTGCCATTGTTTGCCTTATCTAAATTTCAGTTTAAATGATATTCTAACTATATACCGGATCCGGTTTTTCAGGATCGATATTCAAATCTTTTTTTGCTTTATTAAGAAGCTGCGATTTAATTTTACCTTCACGAAACAGGTTTCCCAATGCAGCATAGACAATATGTTTTGCATCAACCTCAAAGAAATCGCGCAAAGCTTCCCGTGATTCGCTTCTGCCAAATCCATCTGTGCCGAGAGAAGACAACGGTTTAGGAAGCCATTTTGCAATTGAATCCGGCAGTGCTTTTACATAATCGGAAGCTGCAACAAACACACCGTCGTTATTCTTAAATAATTCTGCCAGGTAAGACACTTTCGGTTTCTTGGTTGGATTAAGTGTATTCCATCTTTCAGTTTCAAGTGCATCCCGTCTAACTTCTTTATAGCTCGTTACACTCCAAACATCGACTGCAAAATTATAATCTTTTTCAAGAATTTCTTTTGCTTTCAAAACCTGGTTCATTATCGTTCCGCTGCCAAACAAATTAGCTTTCAGCTTTGCACTCTTTTTCGTGGAGCCGCTGAATTTATAAATCCCTTTAAGGATTCCTTCCTCAGCACCTTTTGGCATTTGAGGCATTGCATAATTTTCATTCATCAAGGTTATGTAGTAAAACACCCTTTCCTGTTCGACAAACATTCTTCTAATACCGTCTTTTATAATAACTGCAAGTTCGAATGCAAAAGCAGGATCGTAAGCAATTAAATTGGGCACAGTATAAGCTAAAAGATGACTGTTGCCGTCCTGGTGCTGTAAACCTTCACCGTTAAGGGTTGTTCTTCCGGCAGTACCTCCAAGCATAAATCCTTTTGAACCCATATCTGCTGCTGCCCAGACAAGATCGCCAACTCTTTGCAACCCGAACATTGAATAGTAAACGAAGAATGGAATCATATTTATCCCGTGAGAAAGGTATGCGGTACCTGCCGCGTTGAACGAAGATATCGATCCGGCTTCGGTTATACCTTCTTCAAGTATCTGCCCGTTCTTTGCTTCTTTGTAGTAAAGAAGACTATCGGCATCGACCGGTTCATAAAGCTGACCGGGGTGTGAGTAAATTCCCACCTGCCTGAACAACGCTTCCATTCCAAATGTTCTTGCTTCATCAGGTACAATTGGGACAATAAGCTTCCCAACTTCTTTATCTTTTAAAAGCTTTGCAAGGATTCTTACGAATACCATAGTTGTAGAGACTTCCCTACCGTCGGTTCCCTGGTAAAATTCCTCAAAGATAGAATCGGGCAATGGTTTAATCGGCTTAACATCTGTCTTCCTCGATGGAAGGTAACCACCTAGTGCTTTTCTTCTTTCCTTCAGGTAAGCCATTTCAGGATCGTTTTCATCAGGTTTGTAGAAAGGCATGCTTGCAATCTGTTCATCTGAAATAGGAATACCGAAACGGCTTCTGAATTCTTTCATCTCTTCTTCATTCAGCTTCTTCTGCTGATGAGTTATATTTTTTCCTTCGCCGCTTTCACCGAGTCCGTAACCTTTAATTGTTTTTGCAAGAATAACTGTAGGCGAGCCTGTATGATTTACCGCCGCACTAAAAGCAGCATAGACTTTTTCAGGATCATGACCGCCGCGCCGCATTATGCTAAGCTGTTCATCGGTCATGTTTTCAACCATCTTTAACAATTCATCATCGACACCAAAGAAGTGTTCGCGAATGTAATCACCGCCTTCAACTGTATATTTTTGATACTGTCCATCGACAACTTCACCCATACGTTTTACAAGTTTTCCGTTTACATCTTTTTCAAGTAAAGAATCCCAATCATCACCCCAGATAACTTTGATTACATTCCATCCGGCACCACGGAAAATTGCTTCAAGCTCCTGGATAATTTTCCCATTTCCTCTAACAGGTCCGTCCAAACGCTGAAGATTGCAATTGATAACGAAGATCAAGTTATCGAGTTTTTCTCTTGCTGCAAGTGAGATTGCACCAAGAGCTTCGGGCTCATCGGTTTCACCATCACCAAGAAAAGCCCATACTTTATTGCCCATGTCTTCCTTTAATCCTCTGTCTTCAAGATAACGATTGAATCTCGCCTGGTAAATTGCCATAATAGGACCGAGTCCCATAGAAACAGTTGGAAATTCCCAGAAGTTAGGCATTAGCCATGGATGAGGATAAGATGATAATCCTCCGCCGGGTTTTAATTCCCTTCTGAAATACTCAAGCTGATCTCTTGTTATTCTTCCTTCGAGAAAAGCTCTTGAATAAATCCCCGGAGATGCATGACCCTGGAAATAAACCTGGTCGCCTCCGTAACCATCATCTTTTCCTTTGAAGAAATGATTGAATCCTATTTCATATAAAGTTGCTGCACTTGCGTAGGTTGATATATGTCCGCCGATGCCGCTTTCCTGTTTGTTCGCTTTTACAACCATTGCCATTGCGTTCCAGCGGATGATACTTTTTATTCTTCTTTCAATTTCCCTGTTACCGGGAAACGGTGGCTGCTTGTCGCGGGGAATTGTATTTATGTAAGGCGTGTTTGCAGTGAAAGGAATACTAACACCGGCTTTATGTGCACGTATCTGTAACTGGTGAAGCAGCTCGACAACTCTTTCAGGTCCGCCGTGCTCGAGTACCCAATCGAGAGAGTAAAGCCACTCACTTGTTTCAATATCTTCCATAGCCGTGTTACGATTGTTGTCGCTGTCCATAAACTTATCCTTGTGAGATTAAATTTTCTTCTTTTCTAAGGTCGTTCAAAATACGGGGAATTCGGGGAAAACATTAAGATTTTGCACTTTTTTACCGAATTATCGCTAAAAACGAAAGTTCAAATTAATCGATTAGGCGATGAAATACAAGGAAACTGCTGTTGTAGTAGTTGGGCAAATCACAAATGTAAGTTTGCAAATCATAGTGAGTTTTAATTTTATTTGAATAGTTTACAAAAATGGATTTATTATAAAAAAGACGCATCACTGATGCGTCTTTGCAATATTAATTTCCCTTCCCTTTGGGAGGGGATAAAGGGATGGGCTGTTGTTCTTTTTTTATTCTTCCGACTTTCCTCTTAAAGAATCCCAGATCATATAAGAACATAAAAGGGCAAACATAATTAAGGCTATAAGCTCAGCCGAGTGAGATTCAAACCATTCTGTACTTACCCAGTTATAACCCGCATAACGAAGGAATGCACTTACAACACCCATCAAAGCACCACCGGCAATAAATCCTGATGCAATAAGAGTTCCTCTTTCTCTTCTTGCATTGTTGATCTTTTCATCTTTACTTCTTGTGGAAACAAAATGTGCAATCAAACCGCCAACCAAAAGTGGAGTGTTAAGCTCAAGAGGAATGTACATTCCAAGTGCAAAGGCAAGTGCAGGAACTCTGATCATAGTTAAAACCAAAGCGAGTATTGCTCCAACAATATATAAAGTCCAGGGTGCAGGTTGCTGAGCCATTAAAGGTTGAATTACTGCAGCCATTGCATTTGCTTGCGGCGCGACTAATGAACCTTCACCGACGAACCCATAAGTGTCATTCAGAATCATTATTACAAAACCAACTGTTAATGCGGAAACAAGGACACCAAGGAACTTCCATCTTTCCTGCTTATAAGGCGATGAACCAAGCCAGTAGCCAATTTTAAGATCAGTGATAAATCCACCAGCCATTGAAAGTGCAGTACAAACAACACCACCGATTATTAATGCCGCGATCATACCGGAATTACCTTTTAATCCAACCGAAGTAAGAATGATAGATGAAAGAATCAAAGTCATCAGTGTCATTCCGCTTACAGGATTTGTTCCAACTATTGCAATTGCATTTGCAGCAACTGTTGTAAAGAGGAACGAGATTATAAGAACAATTAAAAGTCCTGCTAAAGCCCAGCCAACATCATAAACAACACCCATATAGAAAAACACAAGAAGAAGAACTGCTGTGAACACAATTCCCACTACGATTATTTTCATTGGCAAATCACGTTGTGTTCTTATTTGAGTTTCGTTAAGATGTTTTTTGCCGAATATTTCTTTAAAGCCAAGCGAAATTGCAGATTTAATAATTTTAGATGATCGAATAATTCCTATTATGCCCGCCATTGCAATTCCGCCAATACCAACATGTCTTACATACTGCCTGAAAATCTCTTCGGCACTCATTGCGGAAATTAACTTTGTTGCACCGGTACCGAATGTTTCGGTTAAGCTGCCACCGAAGTAGGATACAACTGGAATTAAAAGATACCAGGCAACAAATGAACCGGCACAAATAATTGCAGAATATTTTAAACCAATGATATAACCCAGACCTGTAACTGCAGCACCAACATTGAGACGAAAAACAAGCTTAAATTTATCGGCAAGCGCTTCACCAAAACCTACAACGCGGGTTGTGAAGGTTTCACTCCACCAGCCGAAGGTTGCAATTATAAAATCGTAAGCACCACCTATAATCCCGCTTATTACTAAAACTAAGGCGTGCTTGCCCCCTTTTTCCCCCGCGACTAATACTTCGGTTGTTGCTGTTGCTTCTGGGAAAGGAAATTTACCATGCATTTCCGCAACAAAATATTTTCTGAAAGGGATCAAAAATAGAATTCCTAATATTCCACCAAATGCAGAGGCAAGAAATATCTGGAAGAACTCTGCATCCAGATTCAAAATATAAAGGGCGGGAATTGTGAAAATAGCTCCGGCAACAATCAATCCCGAATTTTGTCCGATAGATTGAATAATTACATTTTCGCCAAGTGCATTTTTTCTTTTAGTGGCAGCCGAAAGCCCTACGGCTATAATTGCTATTGGTATTGCAGCTTCAAACACCTGCCCGATTTTGAGTCCGAGATATGCCGCTGCGGCTGAGAAAAGCACAGCCATTATCAATCCCCATATAACCGAATAAGTGCTGATCTCAGGATAAACCTTTTGCGGCAACATTATTGGTGAATATTCTTCACCTTCCTTTAATTCTTTGTAGGCATTTTCCGGTAGCCCCTTAATCTGGCCGCTGCTTTGTTCACTCATAAGTAATCCCTCTTAAAATTTAAAATTAATTGGAAGTTCATATTCTGTTTTTTTAGTTGCAGAAGATTCAAAATTAATTTTCCCAAATGGTACAGAATCATTTGGGAAGAATTCATTAGGTTCATCGAAAGAAATATTTAGTTGTTTAGGTAATGACGGATATAATGTTACCCTCGATTGCCTTTCTCCATATACCCCTATGATGTAATCATTTTTAAAGTAAGTGTTTTCAGTTAAATTTATGTCCGCAGAACCAGATTCATCTGCAAAACCGGGAACGATTGTAAATACATATTCAGTGCTGTCTGTAGTAGAATTATTTGTAACAGAGATGATCCCTGTTTTAAAGCTTAATGCATCGCTTTCCACAGTTAAGCCGTTTTCATCGTAAACTAATAATGAGAGATCTGTAAACTTGTTGAAATCTTTTTTACTCATTTCAATCTTAAATTCTTTCGATCTCTCACTCTTCCTGAGAACAAACGGCAATTCGAATTTTTCACTTCCGGCAATTGTAATTTTATAATTTACTTTATAACCGAGAATTTTGCCTGTAAGATTATAATCTTCCGGCTGATTAAAAAGGTTTACTATATCAATTGAATTATTTTCTTCGTCGATTGTTCTGTGATCCAGCCGGTTTATACCATTAAACTGAACGGCGAGATTATAAGTAGAAGTATCTTTTGCAAGGTAATGTCCTTCAACATCCAGCTCGTAAACTCCAGGTTTCAAATCGAAATAACTCCCCTCTATTTTGCTTCTGTTATCTAAGGTATTAAGTGTTGATGAAATATCTATACCTATACCGTCAGGATCGAACAGGCGAAAACGAACTCTAGCGTAATCGTTATCAACGGCAGATAATTTTATATCCATTCCTGTTTGTCCTGCGGGTAATTCAATAAAATAATGATCAACCAATCCCTGCTCAACTTTCTTAGATTTCCATTTCATTGAATAATTATCTTCTGCACAAAATCTGTATGGAATGACAACCGTAGCAAGCATTTCAAATTCCGGGAATTTTGTTTTATCGTTACGGTACGCCGTTATTCTACCCGTATACAAACCGGGTGATTGCATTTTTTTATGATTGAATTTTACGGTTATAAAAGTGGGTTGATCATTTCTGATATAGGTTTTTTTCTGAATCGGAATCAACCAGCCGCTATCACTTTTAAGGTTATAAGCTCTGTAAAACTTATCAGTGTTCTGAAAATTATTTCTTCGTATGCTATAAACGTAAGTGTCTTCATCTTTCAGGTAAGAACCGTTTCTCAGGTAAAGGTTGGGAGCAGTTTCTCCCGGGAAGTTCGGTGCTGTTGATGAGATTGAATAAGTTTCAAATTTATCTATCTCTCCATCGTCGATGTACTTCTTAAGAATTTTGTAAGCGTTCATTACGTTAATGTATCCATGACCTTCATCAAGATGATTGTAACCTTCCATATGAACTGCACCTTCGCGAATTGCTTTATATAATAGCTGTGCAGGAATTTTAACTCCGGGATAATCTTTAACAGCCGCACTTAAAAGCACGGACATTACTCCAGCAGAATAAGGTGATGCCATGCTGGTTCCCCAAAACCTGTCCCATCCCATCCAGTTGGGAACTGTGGATGTACACGCACCGGGGGAGACAACATCAGGCTTGCTTACTTCTCCTCCTCTCGATGAAAAGTAAAGAATTATATTACGATTAAGAGTTGTGCCGAAAAGATCTCTGCCGACTTCTACAGGCAACACAGCTCCTGATGCAAAAACGGCGTACGAGGCTGAAGGTAAGCCGATAGAGGAAATCCCGGGTCCTTCGTTTCCGCTTCCAAGAGAAATATAAAGGTAAGGATTTTCATCACAAAGATTTTCAATGAAAGATTCCATTTCCGCCTCTCCCTCTATTTCCGAACCGATTCCGAAGCTCATATTAATTACACAGGGTTCTTTCATTTTTTTTGAAATTTTATCGGCATACAGGTATGCTTTTTTCATGCTTTCGGTTACAGTAGCGCCACCGGAGTAAAGATTATCGCCAAGCTTCAGGCTTATCACTTTTGCACCCGGAGCAATTCCATTCAGATCGATTCCTCCTATTTGATAACCGGAGGCGATACCTGCGACGTGTGTACCGTGAAAACCGTCGTCGAAATGAAGCGAAACACGATTTTCTTCCAGGAAGATATTTATTCCCATAGTTAACTCAGTTAACCCACTTTCATTTGGGATCTTAATTGGCTCGAGATCATCTTTATAGTTTCTGTGAGGTTGTTCATCCGAAAGATCACCATCATCATTAGTGTCCATGTAGACAACCCAGAATTGATCACTGTCAACTTCAGTTTCAAATGCAACAATTGTGTACTTATCATTTGTTGAGCCGTTACCATTCAGGTCAGCTGTATGTGAACTGGAGTTAATAAGGCTCCACTCATCAAAAGCACCGATAAAGTATTCATCAGTTACGGCTTTGTATTTAAGCTGATCTGCCCCATAAACTTTATAGCCCATATCTTCATTTACGAAAAACAAACTATCATTTTCTTCCTCAATTTCGGCTTCGTATAGTTTAACATCTCCTTCACCTGTGAAATCCTGTACATCTATAACTTTAACTTCACCGGTAGAAGTTTTTGTTAGTCCATCTATTCCCATATCTACACCGGTATCAAGTACAAGTATAATAGTACCTCTACCATCATACTCAGGATGTAATTCATGAAATTTATCAACGGCTGTACCCGATACTGATAAAAATGTTTGCGTTGAATCCTGTGCCACGAGGCTTGAACCAATAAAAAGCAGACACAGGATAAAAATCCGAAACTTCATTTTGTAACTCTCATTTATTAATTGTTTATTAGTGTGAGTATATCTGAAAATCGCTGTATTTTTATCCGGATTGTCAGAAATGCTACCAATTCAATATGGAAAATTAAACAAATTATATCGCAAAATTTAACAATGAACAGCAAATTGTTTCTTGTTTCTACACCAATCGGTAATTATGATGATATTACAATCCGGGCACTTAATACGTTAAAGAATACGGATTTTATCATTTGTGAAGAGTACAAAGAAGCACGCCGGTTGCTTTCTCATTATAAAATTGATAAGGAACTAATCGCCTTAAATGAACACAATGAGAAAGAGATTGTAAACGAACTACTATTAAAATTAGTGGAGAATAAAAATGCCGCACTTATTTCAGATTGCGGTACTCCTGTATTTTCCGATCCCGGGCAGTTATTGGTTGAGCTTTGTATTTCTCAGAAAATTGATGTTGTGCCTGTTCCGGGGGCGAATTCATTGTTGCCTGCACTGATCGGTTCAGGTTTTGATATTGGTAAGTTTTATTATGCCGGGTGGCTTTCGCCTAAAAAGGATATTAGAAGAAAGCAATTACTGGATTTAAAAAGAGTGAAAGAATTAATTGTACTAATGGATACTCCGTACCGTTTAAAAACTTTATTGAGTGATGTGGTTAAAATTCTCGGGAAAAATGTTCCGGTTGTGCTCGCGTACCAGCTAACAATGAAAGATGAAAAATATTACCGTGGAAATGCAGAAAAGGTTTTAAACATTGCGGAAAAACAAAATCTTAAAGGTGAGTTTGTTTTGATAGCGAATAACAAACCGAAATAGAACACTGATTTAACAGAGTTAAATCAGTTTAAATCCGTTTGATCTGTTCGATCAGTGTTCTATTTTCCCAGCACTGTTACATTTTCTATAATAAAATTCTCTAACAAAGTTAAAGGTAAGAGCTAATCTTACTTCATCGACACTTGTCCTCCGTAGCTTTAACAAAAAAGATTTAACCGCTGTAGATTTATCGAAGGAGGACCATCTTCTTAGTCACAACTAAATCTCCTGTTTGTATTCTGTAGAAATAAACTCCGCTTTGTAAGTTCTCTGCATTCCAGGTTAACTCATAAGTGCCAGCCGGTTTTTCTTCATTAACAAGAGTGGTAATTTCTCTGCCAAGTATATCGAAAACTTTTAGGGTGATGTAAGAAGGCTTACTTATCTCATATTTAATCGTTGTTGATGGATTAAATGGGTTTGGGTAGTTTTGATTCAGCATGAATTGAGAAGGCAGCGACAGGATTTCTTTTACTGAAGTGATAATACAATTACCTGATCCCCCGGTCGCACCAATGTCGCAACGTTCGGATCCCATTCCCGGTGGAAGGAAACAATCATTAAAAGAAGCATTAGGATTGCCTGCGTCAATACAAGGTGAACTCTCTGTTAAAAAATAATTGGGATAACTACACAAAGGATCTTTGGATAAATTTCCGTTAGTTCCGTCTAATATAACTTGCTCCAGCTCAGTATCTGATGCACCAGTATAATAGTTGCCTTCTCCGTTACCGAATATATCGCAATATGATATTTGTGAACCCTGACCAGTTTCAACAATTTCTTTTGAAGCTGGTACCGCATCAAAATCCATTGCAAGAGTAAGAAAATAACTTTCTTTTAAAAAACCAGGACCGTCCTTCTCAATAATCAGCGTATCATTATTGAGAGTAATAAACAGGTTAAGTCCACCGTAATCTCCGAACTCATTTACTTTTGAATTTATGTTTACCGTTCTTTTCTCACCGGTTGACATTTGAAAGGTTGTATCGATACCCCTGCCCCCAGCACTTGATGTGCTATGAAAATTTACTGAACCGCCGTTGCCTTGATTGTGAAGAGTAAACATATAGTCGATCGATGATAATTTAGCGCCTTCATAATTTAGGAGCGTCTCAAAATTGTAAGTATAAATATTCAAATTAGATAATTTTGAGAATGCTATTATGTTGTTTGTTAAAATAACTGGTGATTCGTCTAGATAAACGCCTCCGCCTAAATTTGCCACATTGTTAATTATTGTGTTATTGATAATTGTTGCTGATGGACTATGATAACAATATATTCCGCCGCCCTTTGTAGCCGAATTTTCATAAATAAGGTTATTCATAATTGTTGCGGCTGACCATTCGAGATGGATTCCTCCGGATTTATTGTTCCTGATTATATTTCCAATAATAGAAGGAGCGGCATCGGAATCTTGGTAGATGCCGATACTAAAGTCTTCTATTATATTTTTAGAAATCGTTGGAGAAGAATTAGCATATACCCAAAACCCCCACATGCCATTTCTTATGGTGAATCCTTCCACAACGCAATTTGGGTTTACTGCAGAATTAAATACAAAAGCCATAGCCATATTAGTGTTTTCACAATCAATAATACAGTTTCGGGGTCCATTTTCCGATCGGACAATTATTTCTTTTCCACTAAAGGTAATAGATTTATTACCAGACCCAATGTATGTTCCGTCAGCGACAAGCACTGTATCACCAGTATTCGCGGCATCTATTCCGGCTTGAATAGTTGAGTATTCGGAAGGAACATGAATAATTTTTGCAGAAAGAGCCGAGTGAAAGAAAGACAAACAAATTAGTAATACCGACAAGTTTTGCATAACTCCTCCAGAAAAGATTTGATATTATAGCCCGCAACCACGGGAAGAATAAATAATGGTAAGAATATTCTTGTAAGTATCTCAATCCGCTCCACAATCTCTCCCTCATGTGTAGAGAATATTTACATTGTTAAATTGCAATTCATTTGCTCGATAAACAAGCAACTTATAATGATTGGCAAGTATTGTGCGGTATGAAAGTTTTGTTAAATTAGTTCTACATTGGATGCCAGCTTGCGGCTTGCAACCACACCCCCTGTTATTGTGTGCATACTACTTCAAAACGGTAAATATTTTATTCGTTTTTTTCAGGTTAAAAACCCAACTTATTTTTGCCTTTGTTTTCCTTTAATGAGCAACGCTACATTTTCTATATGATAAGTATGCGGAAACATATCAACAGGTCTCATCTTAATTAATTTATGACCATTCTCAGTCATCATTTTTATGTCTCTCGCCTGGGTTGTGGGATTACAACTAACATAAACAATTTTATCCGGATTTAATGTAAGAACATCATCAACCGTGTTTTTGTGCATTCCACTTCTGGGAGGATCGATTATAATTACATCGGCTTTGGGAATATTATTCTTTTTAATAACAGGCAAAAAAGATTTATAAAGATCAGCCCGAATGAATGAAACGTTTTCAACTTTGTTAAGCTTTGCATTTTCATCTGCATCATTAACAGCGGATTCAACCGATTCAAAACCGTAAACATGCTTTGCCTTCCACGAACAGTAAATGGTGATTGTTCCGGCACCGGAGTAAAGATCATAAATTATTTCATCACCATTGAGTTCTGCATAATCTATTGCTGTTTTGTAAAGGTTTTCTGCTTGTAATGTGTTTGTCTGGAAAAAAGAATTAGCACTGATTCTGAATGTGTAATTGCCGATTTTATCATAAATAAATCCTTCGCCATAGTAAACTTTTTCAAAATCACCAACCGCAACAGATGCTTTTTTAAGATTAATGTTGTTGATAATCGTTGTAATTCCGGGAACTACATTCATCAATTCAGATGTATATTCTTTCAGTATTTCATCGTCTTCTTTACTTGTTACAAGATTTATCATTAAATCTTTAGTGTTCTGCGATTGTCTTATAACAAGGTTTCTCAAATAACCGGTATGTGTCTTTGTTGAATAAATCGGTGTTTTTCTTTGCTTGAAAAAATTTCTTGTGAAATTTAAAATTTCATTGCTTTTTTTCGATTGAAGAAAACATTCATCTATATCCAGGACTTTATCGAATATTCGTGGAACGTGTAAACCAAGTGCAAAGTTTTTATTCCCAGTATTATTTGCATCAATTTCCTCCCGAGTTAACCATCTCCTGTCGGCAAAAGAGAATTCCATTTTGTTTCTGTAATAGAAAACATTTTCCGCGGGGACAATTTGCTCGGTTTCAAAATCTTTTAATCCGCCTATGTGCTCGAAGATTTCCTTTTCCTGGTCTTGTTTGTATTTAAGTTGCATTTCATAATTTAAATCCTGCTGTTTGCATCCGCCGCAAACACCAAAAAATTTACATCTTGCTTTAATTCGTTTCTCTGAAGGGACCAATAATTCAATGGCTTTGGCTTTTGCGTATGAGCTTTTTATTTTGAGCAATCTGGCTTTAACCTTATCACCCGGATATGAACCATCAACCAAAACCACGTAGTTCGAGTTGTTTGAGTTTTCACTGGAATCGGGACCCGGTTTAATAATTCTCTTTGGAATTTTTGAAATACCTTTGCCTTCATAACCGTAGCCGGTAATATCCAGTTCTAGGATATCGCCTTTTTTCAATTCACCTTCCTTAAAATAACAGATGTGAAACCCATGAATTTGTTACCTCCAAGCTTCAGATAAGCATTGGATTCATGGCTAATTCTTTTTAACATCTTCTTGTGATAGGACTTTTCTTCATTTGAGAGAGAGGAGGTCATATCCAATAGATTTTTACTTATGATGTAATATTCTTTTAGTTGATCTGATAAATCCTTAACACTTACAATTTTGAATTCTCTGTTTTTATAATAGCCGTTTATATCCTTAGTATTTAAGGGATCGATATTTCCGGTATCCCATATATCTTTTACAAAGACCGGTGTATTATCCTTAAGCGAAACGATTTCTCCAACGTTCAAATATCCTCCGGGTCTTAAAATTCTCCTGATTTCTTTTATGATTTTATTTCTGAGTTTGCTGGAAATCGATGCTTGTGCAAAAACCAGATTAAAGGAAAGATCCTCAAAATCCGTTTTT
>Ga0307445_10000648_pt1 | contig 19086 bp, 15 predicted proteins | sample SalMarSW160330MG_FD_202147 | JGI IMG/M metagenome (GOLD analysis project Ga0307445, IMG submission 202147) | Salt marsh sediment microbial communities from the Plum Island Ecosystem LTER, Massachusetts, United States - SW1603-30 | ecosystem: Environmental > Aquatic > Marine > Intertidal zone >... | reverse complement strand
GACTCTTGCGAAAGAGGCACTAAAAAAAGCAATCGAGTTGCAGCCAAATAATCCGGATATTTTAAAATTGATGGAAGAAGTTTATGAATAAAGTACCTTGCACAACAATGTATAAAAATAATAACCGGTTTAGTAATAAATTCAAGGGTTGTAGCCCGCTACAACTAGGAAAGAAGCCCGCAGTCGGATAGTATTCTTATACCAAACGTTGAAATAATATTGAGATAAAAAGCATTCAACATCTTTGATAACTAAAACTTGTCTCTACCTAATCTTTGATAAACCGTAAATTGATATCAACTCTAACACCAAAAGGTTTTCATTTAAATATTAAACGAGACTTTCGGGGGGAAGTATAGCCGCTTATATTTGTAGTTGTAAGACTTGCGAACTTATAAATCAGATTCCGGACATTCCGATAAACCGGAATTCCGGAATGACACAATAAATCTTTTACAAAAAACAATGACAGAAATTTTAGTTAAGCATATAAGCAGCACTCTTTCAATAAGTAAATCACAGGTTTCAAACACAGTTAAGCTGTTAGAGGAGGGAGCGACAATTCCTTTTATTTCCCGCTACAGGAAAGAAGCTACCGGAAGTCTTGATGAAACAGAAGTAACAGCAATTAAAAAGGAATGGAAGCGGTTGCTGGAATTGGTTAAGAGACGTGAAGCTATTCTTAAAAGCATTAAAGACCAGGAATTGTTAACTCCTGAGTTGGAAGTGAAAATTAATAACTGCTGGAATATGGCAGAGCTTGAAGACATTTATCTTCCATACAAACCAAAACGTAAAACAAGGGCAAGTGCAGCACGGGAAAAAGGATTGGAACCCCTTGCAGAAATAATAATGGCTCAGAAGGAAGATAAGATAGATAAGATTGCAGAAAAATATTTAAATGATGAAGTGCCGGATATTGAATCAGCATTAGCCGGGGCAAGGGATATTATTGCAGAATGGATTAATGAAAATACAGATGCCCGGAATAAAATAAGACAGCTATTTGAGCGTGATGCAATAATCAGTTCAAAAGTAATAGAGAAAAAGAAAGATGAAGGAACAAAGTACCAGGACTACTTCGATTTTAGCGAACCGTTAGAACGCTGTGCAGGTCACCGTCTGCTTGCAATCAGAAGAGCAGAGCAGGAAGGGATTTTGCGTGTATCAATTTCAATAGATAATGAAAACGCAATTGAGAGTTTGGAAAAAATCTTTATAAAAAATAAAAATGAATCTGCTGTTCAGGTTGGATTATCAATCAAAGATGCTCACAAAAGATTATTGGCGCCTTCAATTGAAACCGAATTTAAAAACAGTTCTAAAGCCAAAGCCGATGAAGAGGCAATCCGTGTATTTTCTGAAAACCTGCGCCAGTTGCTTTTGTCACCACCGCTCGGTCCAAAAGTTACAATGGCAATTGATCCCGGGTTCAGAACAGGCTGCAAACTTGTCTGTCTTGATCAGCAGGGAAATCTTTTACATCACGATACAATCTTTCCACACCCCCCGCAGCCCAAAGTGGATGAAGCAACTGAGAAAGTAAAAGAGCTGTTAAAAAAATATAAAGTTGAAGCAATTGCAATTGGAAACGGAACTGCAGGCAGGGAGACGGAACGATTTATAAAATCTCTGATTGGTGAAACGAGCACAACAGAAATATTTATGGTAAACGAAGCAGGTGCATCAATTTATTCTGCTTCTGAAACTGCGAGAGAGGAGTTTCCCGATCTCGACTTAACTTTCCGCGGTGCAATTTCTATCGGTAGAAGGTTGATGGACCCGCTTGCCGAGCTTGTTAAAATTGATGCTAAATCAATCGGCGTGGGACAATATCAGCACGACGTTAACCAGGATAATTTGAAAGATGGTCTGGATAAGGTAGTAACCTCTGCTGTAAACCAGGTTGGTGTAAATTTAAATACTGCCAGCCAGCATTTACTTAGTTATGTATCGGGTATCGGACCGAAGCTTGCAAAATCAATTATAAAGTATCGGCGTGAGAACAAAACTTTTCGTTCACGCAAGGAACTAATAAAAGTAAGCGGACTGGGTGCAAAAGCATTTGAGCAATCGGCAGGATTTTTAAGAATTCCCGGGGCTGAAAATCCGCTTGATAACAGCACTGTTCATCCGGAAAGTTATTCCATAGTTGCAAAGATGGCAAAGGATTTATCCCAGCCTGTTAAATCATTAATTGAAGCTGCAAATTTACGTCAGCAGATTGACATCAATAATTATGTAACAGATACAGTAGGTTTGCCGACGTTAAAAGATATTATGCAGGAATTAGAAAAGCCGGGGCTGGATCCAAGGGGCAAGGCAGAAGTGTTTTCATTTTCAGAAACGATAAACGAAATAACAGATTTAAAACCGGGAATGCGTTTGCCGGGTGTAATAACAAATCTTACTAAGTTCGGTGCTTTTGTAGATATAGGAATAAAAGAAAACGGCTTGCTGCATATTTCTCAAATAACAGATCGGTTTATTAAAGACCCTTCCGAAGTGTTAAAGCTGGATCAGAAAATAATGGTTAGGGTTGTTGATATTGATGTTGAAAGAAAACGAATTCAGTTGAGTATGAGAGAGGGATAGTCCGGTCAAATAAAAGGTGTATAAAGTATAACAATAAAGGAGAGAATAATGAGAAATTCCATTTTTACCCTGTTAGGAATTTTACTCTTTACAATTGGTGGATGCGCACAAGAAAGTAATTCTGAAGCAGAGAAATCAGCCATTGCTTCAGCACAATCCTGGCTGGAAATTGTAGATGCCGAAAAATATGCAAAGAGTTGGGAGGAAGCAGCAGAACTTTTTAAGTCAGCCATCAGTGAAGCAAAATGGGTAGAAAGTATACAAGCGGTCAGAAAGCCTTTGGGTAAAGTGATCTCAAGAAAACTCGATTCTCAGAAATATATGACTTCGCTTCCCGGTGCACCGGATGGGGAGTATGTCGTAATTCAATATAAAACAGAGTTCAAGAATAAGAAGGCTGCAGTTGAGACAATCACACCCATGCTGGACGATGATGGCAATTGGAGAGTATCGGGTTATTATATCAAGTAGTTACCCCTTACTAAGCATCCGTCAGTTCAGTAGGGCAGGGTGCCAATTAAAAATTGGGTTAGTTACAATTCCGTTAAATCTTTCCAACCATTTATGGTGAACTCATCCCAACCCTTCTCTTCAAAAGAGAAGGGCATATAAGAATATTAAATCTGATCATTAACATTCTGTCAGAAAATTTTATAAAAAGTATTATTGATAATGAATCCCTCTCTTTTTAAGAGAGGGATAAAGGGAGAGTTCAACTTTCAAAGATGTAGTTTTACCGGAAGAGAAAACATTTAACCGCTAATCAAATCTTCCCAAACAGATTAACCATTTCAATTGCAGATAGTGCTGCATCCCATCCTTTGTTGCCTGCTTTGGTTCCAGCTCTCTCCAGAGCTTGCTCAATTGTGTCCGTTGTGAGGACTCCAAATATTACAGGCAATCCGGCTTCCAAGCCGACCTGTGCAACACCTTTAGAAACTTCAGAAGCTATATAATCGAAATGTGGGGTACCTCCGCGGATAACTGCACCGAGACAAATTACTGCATCATACTTTTTTGATTTAGCCATTCTTTTTGCAGTTACGGGAATTTCATATGAACCAGGAACCCATGCAATGGTTATATCTTCTTCTTTACAATCGTGTCTTAGTAAACAATCTTTTGCTCCTGAAAGAAGCTGTGAAGAAATTAATTCATTAAACCTGCTAATTACTATTCCAAATTTCTTTCCTTTGGCGTTAAGTTTTCCTTCGATGATGTTTGCCATTTTATCCTCTTAAAATTTTGTTATATAAATTTTTCCGATTGAAGAAGATGACCCAATCTGTCTTTCTTAGTTTTTAAATATTTTTCATTGATAGGATTCGGGGGAATTTCCAACGGAATCCTCTCAACAATTTCAAGATCGTATCCTTTTAAACCAATAACTTTTTTCGGGTTGTTAGTTAATAACCTTATTTTCTTTAACCCAAGATCTTTTAAGATTTGTGCACCGGTGCCGTAATCCCTCAAGTCGGCTTTAAATCCCAGAGCTTCATTAGCTTCCACAGTATCTTTACCCTGTTCCTGTAAATGATAAGCGAGGAGTTTGTTAACTAATCCAATACCTCTCCCTTCCTGGCGCATATAAAGAACAACCCCTCTACCGGCTTTTTCAACCATACTCATTGCAGCAATTAGCTGTTCACCACAATCACAACGCTTTGAACCAAAGACATCGCCTGTTAAGCATTCTGAGTGAACACGAACAAGAACTGGTTCATCACCACTGATATCTCCTTTAACTAATGCAATAGGATTATCGAGCGGGTCTAAAGTATTTTCATATAAATGAAGCTTAAAGCTTCCGTATTTGGAAGGCAGGTCAACTATTACTTTTTTCTTAACAAAATGTTCTCTACCCATCCGGTACTCAATCAGATCGGCAATGGTTATTATTTTCAAGTTATATTTTTTTGCGAATTCCATCAGATTAGGTACGCGTGCCATTGTTCCGTCTTCGGCAAGAATTTCACATAATACACCAATAGGTTTTAACCCTGCTAGCTTAACAATATCAACAACTGCTTCAGTGTGACCGGCTCGTTTGAGCACTCCGCCTCTTTTTGCAATTAAAGGAAATATATGTCCTGGTCTTGCAAAATCATTTGGATTCACTTTTTCATCAGCCGCCCTATTGATAGTTATCGTGCGATCGTGAGCTGAAATTCCGGTAGTTGTTCCGTGCTTATAATCAATTGAGACTGAGAAAGGAGTACCATGAAGTGCAGTATTGTTTTGTACCATTAAATCCAGTTGGAGGTCTTTAGCTTTTTCCTTTGTTATTGGTAGGCAAAGAATTCCTCTTCCTTCCCTTGTTATAAAATTTACATCCTTAGGAGTTACCAGTTCTGCTGCCATAACCAGGTCGCCTTCATTCTCTCTATCAGGGTCATCAACAACAATGAGCATCTTTCCGGCTTTTATATCCTCAATTGCTTCTTCAATTGTGTTGAATTTAAACTCGTTGTTATTTTTTATTTTTTCTTTCATTAGTATCCGATTTCTTTAAGCCAATTTTCGGTTATATTTTTTTCTGAACCACTATTATCCTTTGTTAAAAGTTTTTCGACATACTTTGCCAAAACATCAATTTCAATATTTACTTTATCATTTATCTTTTTGTATTTCAGATTTGTATTCTGCCAGGTGTGAGGAACAACTGATATTGAAATTAAGTTTTTATCGAGATCAGCAATTGTAAGACTTATTCCACTTACGGCAATCGATCCTTCTTTTATTAAGTACCTTTCCAAATTTTCAGGAACAGTAATTTGTAAAAGGTAGTTCTCACCAAGTTTTTTAATTTCTGATATAGTTCCGATTCCGTTCACATGCCCCTGAACTAAATGGCCTCCTAATCTGTCATTCAATCTCACTGATCTTTCAATATTCACAAAACTTGAAGGTTTGATAGATGCGAAGGTTGATTTTTCCAAAGTAGCTCCAACAGCATCAACCCAGAATCCTGAGTTATCAAAATTTGTAACCGTCAGGCACACACCATCAACGCAAATGGAATCATTTACAGAAATATCATCCAGGATTTTTGTTGCCCCAATTTTTATAGATAATCCACCAGCAATTGGCTTTGTTTTTTCAATTTTGGCTATTTCTTCTATAATTCCTGTAAACATATCCCAAAGTTAATTATTTCTAGGGATAAACTAATCAGATAAATTTTTCCTATAAATGAATTTAATATCCTTACCAATCTTTTCGGTGCTGGAAAACTGAATTCTTTTCAATTTTTTAGGATTGAAAGCACTTATTCCTCGTCCTAAAATTTTTGGGGATTGTAAAATAATTATCTCGTCAAACAGGTTTTTGTCTACAAATTGGGTAAAAATCTCACTTCCGCCTTCTACTAGCACTGAAGTAATTTTGTGTTTTGCCAAAACCTTTAGGATACTTTTTATATTAATCTGACTATGCCTTGAGGTCTTAAGTCTAAAAATCCTCACTCCTTTTTTTGCGAGTAGCTTAACTTTTCTTTCAATTGCTGAATTTGATGTGAATATAAAAGTATTTTCAGGATCGGGACATTCAATTACTTTTGAACTAATTGGAATGCTTAACTTTCCATCAATAATCACTCTGACAGGATTTGTGCCTTTTGCTTCTCTTACTGTCAGCAGGGGATTATCAGTTTTTATTGTTCCTGCACCAGCTAAAACTGCATCATATTCACTCCTCAGCTTATGAACATATTTGATTGACTGTTTTCCTGTTAACCAGGTTTGTTTGTTTTTTGAAAGACTAATTTTTCCGTCAGATGATTGTGCAACCTTCAGAGTAACGTAAGGTAATTTTTCTTGAGCATATTTGAAGTAAAATTTATTTAGCTCTTTACCTTCATCTTTAAGAATTCCTGTAATAACTTCAACACCAGCTTCTCTTAATTGTTTTACTCCCTTGCCGTTAACTTCTTTATTGGGATCGTAATTGCTAATAACGACCTTTTTAATTTTTTTATGGATTATTAAAGGAACACAGGGAGGTGTTTGTTTATTTGTGTGGCAGCACGGTTCAAGGTTACAATAAAGGGTAGAACCTGCTAAGTTTTTTCCAGCTTTTTTTATTGCATTAACCTCAGCGTGTGCACTTCCATACTTTTTGTGGTAACCTTCCCCAATCACCTTACCATTCTTAACAATTACAGCACCAACTAATGGATTTGGAGTTACCAGACTCTCTCCTTTTTTTGCCAGCACAAAGCAGCGCTTAATATATTTTGAATGATCAGCCATCGATGGTTAACTACATAATTTTAATTATCTAAATTATAAAATTAAATTATATAATAAACTATCATTTACTTTTTAAAATCATTTGAAATAATAAATTGATTCTAACCATCGGTATATTTGCATTCAAAAATAATACTATTCGAAACATTGAAAAATCGGCTTGATTGAATGTACCTTTATCAAAATAATAATACTTTTTTTGCACAAGTTCCCGGTATGATGGAGGAACTATGCGAGCAGGAATTGACTGAGCTTGGTGCAAAAAATACCAGGCAAGCCTATCGGGGAATATACTTTGAAGCTGACCTGCTTACAATTTATAGAATTAATTACACCTCCAGAACGATTTCGCGGGTATTAGCACCATTAAAATCTTTTCATTGCAAAAATGCAGATTCAATTATGAAATTAGCGAAACAAATCAAATGGGATAATTTGTTTTCGCTACAACAGACATTTGCTATAACATCATCTGTTTCAAAAAGTGCAATTAATAATTCCTTGTATGCATCACAGGTGCTAAAGGATGTTATTGCTGATTACTTCCGTGCAAGGTTTGGAAAAAGACCAAACGTAGAAACTGTAAATCCCGATGTCAGGTTTAATCTCTTTATCGAGAAAGATAATGCAGTTTTAAGTTTAGATACTTCTGGTGAATCTTTACACAAAAGGGGATACAGACTTCTTGCAGGCGAAGCCCCGATGCAGGAAACACTTGCTGCAGCGATAATCAGATTAAGTAAATGGGATGGCGAAAAGCCACTGTTAGATTGTATGTGTGGATCAGGTACAATTTTATGTGAAGCACTAATGCATTACTGCAGAATTCCTGCACAAAAACTCAGAAAGAAATTCGGGTTCTTTCACTTGCCGGATTTCGATAGAACTGTCTGGGAAAAATTTAGGAATGAAACAGATAGTCAAGTCCGACCTTTACCAAAAGGAATAATAAGCGGTAGCGATAAATCTCAACTAACAGTGAATATTGCAAAAGAGAATTTATCGAGATTACCTTATGCTGAAAATGTAACTTTATCTGCTCACCCTTTTCAGCATATTAAGCAATTTGAAAACGGAATTCTGATTACCAATCCACCTTACGGTATCAGGCTTGGTAAAAGAGATGAAGTTGAAAACCTTTACAAAGAGCTTGGTGACTTTCTAAAAACAAAATGTAAAGGTACCTCGGCGTTCATTTATACAGGTGAACCTTCATTAAGAAAACATATCGGATTGAAGACTTCGAAAAGAATTCCGTTAGTTAATGGAAAGCTGGAGGGAGTCCTACTGCAAATAGACAGCTACGAAGGAAGTAGAAAGAAAAAATACCAGAAAGACGAACCTACGATACCATAATTAAAGGGAGATTATGTTGTAATCCATCCCAGCTTTACTTTACAATAAACATCAAGAGATAACCTGTAAAAAAGAAGTTGAGTTTGATTTGTTCAAGTTTGTTTGAAAGAAGGAAAATAAACAATTTAAATGTAGCCATACACTTGAGAAAAAAGGAGCGGAGAGGGCGGGATTCGAACCCGCGATACCAGTTTCCCAGTATGACGGTTTAGCAAACCGTTGGTTTCAGCCACTCACCCACCTCTCCGAGCTGAATAGATAATTGTAGATTTCATTTAAGAACAAAAAGTATATCGGTTTAGCATCCCGCAAAGGCGGGATCAGCCCCTGCCTGCCGGCAGGACTCACCCACCTCTCCGAAGCTGAATTTTGAATGCAAAGATAATACTACCAAATGAATAATAAAAAATACTTAGTAATGTCTTAATCAACTCTAAAATTAATATTAGCTGATTACATACGTATCATCCTGAATTAAAATTAGATTTTAAGAACAATAAAATTGTAGATTCTTCGCTTTGCTCAGAGTAGCTAATAAGTATTGTTAATCAGTTCAATCAAAGTGTATTCATCCATGCTATAATTTTATCAATAGCTTCTTTGTTTTTGATATCATCATTCATCGCATCATATCCAAAATCTTTTCCACTTAATTCTATTATTTTGTTATTAGCTTTTTCTCTTACAAATGGGAGTTCTCCATTCTGTAAAATTGAAATTAATAATCCTAATCCTCGTTTTTTATTTAATTCCAAAACTCTGCTCGCAATCTTAAACTTATTATACTCATCTGCTTCATCAAATATTATCAGAAGATGAATAATATCTTTTTCATCGGAAAGGAAAGTATCTAGTTCATTTTCTGTCATCATTTCTATATTGACATCTTTTAAGTGTGAATGATCGTTTGACATTTCATCTTTTAATGCTGAGTGTGTATGTTCATCGTGAGAATTGCTGAAGAAATTTCCTAACAGATAAAATCCGAAAACAACTACTAAGATAGTTCCCAATCCAAGTGCAACACGCATTAGAGCTTTCTTACGCATTTTGGCTCGGTAGATATAAAGGTATAGTGCAATAATGATCAGCATCAAACCATAAAAAGAAACTACAGTAGGACCACTTGGTAAATCACCGATATAGGAAAGGTAAAGACCAACAATGCTCACAACAACTCCCATTGTCCAGCCAATAACCAGCTGCTTCCATAGAACATCCGTAATAAGCATTGAGGCGATCGCGGGAACTACTAAAAATACAAATACTAATAGTACTCCCGCCGTTCCAACTGAGTGAGTTATAACAACACCGAAAGAAATATAAAAAAGAAAATCCCAGAAGCGCACGTTCATTCCTTTTTTATATGCCTCATCAGGATTTTCTGAAATAAGTTTAAACTGTCTTCTGTAAATGAAATGGAAAATGCCAACAAAAGAATAAATTATTGCAGCGTTGCGAATAGTTTCCCACTTGACCCAAAGTATGCTGCCGGTTAGTATTTCTTTTATGTGCTCTGCTCCGTGCGGTGCTTTATCGATAACAAGAATTGCAACCGAAGCAGCTATTGCGTAAGCAAGTCCTATTACTGCTTCCTGTGGAATTTTTTCATGCCGTATTCTTGAAATTGAAAATACTCCAGCCCCTATAAATGTAAACATAAGTGAGAACCAGTATGCACCGGTTGTATCAGGCATTATTCCAAACAAGAAACCTACTGTTGTCCCTAATGCAGCAATTTGTGCTAATGCAAGATCAACAAAAATTACTTTTCTTCTTATAACGTGTAGACCCAGGTATGAATGAATACCAACAAGAATAAGGCACTCAAAAAAAGCAGGTGCCATTATATCCCAAATACTCAATTCCATTTTAATTCAATTCACTCGGTTAATATTTATTATTTCATTTTTGAAAATGCTTCGTTCAGTTTATTTATCCAAAGATCGATCAATTTAAAAACATTTTCTGTGCCCGGTGCACCATTTACAAACATTGGAACGATAACTGGTTCTGCACCAACTTTATTGCAAATTGTTCTCACTTTATTTTCATCAAAATAATTTGCAGCTAATAGAACCTTTACATTATTCTTTCTCATTTCCTGCACCAGTTCTTCAACGTGCTTTGGAGAAGGGGGAATACCCGGTTTCGGTTCTACGTAACCTATCATATCCAAACCAAATAAGTTTTGAAAGTAAACCCAGTTTTTGTGATAAGCTACAATTTTTTTACCTCTGAAAGGAAGAGCAGCTTTCATCCATCCGCCTAGGTAATCGATCATCTTTTTACCCTTGTATTCTTTCTCTTCAAGGAATCCAATTAATTGACCATTGTTAGCAAGCTTGGTCAATAGTGTTCCACCCATCAGTTTTACCAGTTCTTCACCGAAAGTCTTATTATCAATTTTATCCTGAAAACCTTTAAGATTAGCTGTGTAGAAATCTGAATTTTGCGGATCAATTTTTTCTAACCCGATCTTAATATTTTCCGCAATTATCTTAAAGTTAAGTGGATTTGTTGTTATGTGCGGGTTACCATAAATATGCAAACCACCTTCGCTTCGGGAGAGGACATCAGGTTTATCAAGTAAATTTATTCCATCGTATGCAGCCACAAAACCCTGTTGACCTGAACGAATCTGATCATTTTTTGACATATCAACAAGAGAAGGAACCCATAGTTCTAAATCAAGACCGGTCGAAACAAATAAATCAGCTTTGCTTAACAGAACTGCAAAGCTTGGTTTTGGGCGCACAAAATGTGCATCCTGGTCACCTTCAACAATGTATTGAACATTTACTTTGTCTTTACCAATAAATTTTACGATATTAGCGTAAGTGCTCAGTGTAGTAACGACATTAATTCTATCAGCCGCAAAAAGTATGTTGCTGAATAATAATAATACGATTATAATTATTAATTTTTTCATCCTTCACCTCTTAATAACGATCATGTTTATGCGGACCTGCAGCAAAAACAATTTGAAGTCTAATTATATTTTGTGCAGTCGGAACTTCAGTACCATTCAAATAATTGTACTGTAAACGGAATCTTACCCAATTGCTTTGCCACCACGATATATACGGAACAATCTGCCAAATATTCTTTGAACTGTTATTAGTTTCAAACGGTTGAGTATAATCAAGACGTGTTCCTACCTGCCACTGCAAATCTAATTTGTATTCTAAATAACTGTACCCTCCGAATGCTTTTATTCTACCATTCAGTAATTCTTTATTTGCATAATAAAATTCAGTTCGCCAAAGCAATGAATGATACCTTGCCTGATTTAGTGGTTCCCAAAAAACAGTTAGATCTAATCCTCCTAATGCGGTTAACCTTGATTCTTCCAATATCAGATTACCTTCATCATAATAACCTCGTTGATTATTTTTCCCGAGCATTCCGGTTAAACCTAGTTCAAGATAAGTATCTCTTGAAAGATCCCAGTAATTTTTTAGATGAAGCAACCCGGCAGGAAAGGAAAACATATCGCCTGAAAATAGCTGCTCATTTTGTCCATTGGTAATCTGTAACGTTAATAAATTTGCATTGGAGATAATGGATGGCATAGTCCAATCGAATGAAAGCCCGATCTGATTTAAACCTTCTTCACCAAGAATTGTGGTAAGTGCAAGAGGAAATTCAAATTGATCCAGAGCATGCACATGCCAGCGGTTTACAACACCAAATTGCTGCCTGAATTTTCCAGCAGTAAGACCTACACCCGGAAATATTTTTGTCCATGTCAGGTAAGCTTCTCCCAACTCAATTCCTGCAGGAGTTAATTCTATAGCAGCTTTTGTAAAGCTAAATGGATCAAGATTGCTTTGCAGGTGTAAACCCAGTACACGAAAATATGCACCGCTTCTTAAATCCTCAGTAAAGCTTTTATCATTAGCTATATATTGTCCGTACAAATCTCCCACAACACTAATTTCAGGGTTTATTGCTTGCAGGGAGCGTTGCCCGCTTTTAAATTCCTTGGTTTCCTTTTTCTCTTCTTTTTTATTGGCAACAGTTTCAGCTTCTTTTAATAATTTTTCCAGTTCATCCTGCTCTATTTTTTCTTCAAGTTTTTTGATGCGCTCTTCCAATTGAGTGATTTTTGTAGAATCACTTTCTTGTGCAAATGGTAACGAAGTTGCCAATAATATAAAAACCGATAAATATAAAATCTTTTTCTTCATAACAATCTTCCTCACAAAATGAATTACTTTAAATTCAGTGAATCAATTTTATATATGCAGATGGAAAAATATTCAGCATTAATAGATGGATTTTAATTCTTTACTCTGCAAATATTAATCTGGATTCAGAGTTCTGTGTTATTGATTACAGATAACTATCTGCAATTCAAATTAAAAAGTTAGGAGAATAAGGGTGGTGCTCTTAAATGATTTATTGAAGGGTAAATACGACTTAGATATGTGCGTATAATTTCAGTTCGATGGACTAAATGTTCTCTAACATTTATATTTATAGCCGGTGAATTTGGAATTGCAGTTTGAAGGTTCAAAAAGTTTTGATGAACAATACATACAAATTCAGATTTGGAAACTTGTGTTTTATGATTTATCTCGTTTGCAATATCTAATGCTGAAATTCTATTGAAGTCGTAGTTGTGAAAATGAAGTATATCCAAAGAAAAAATTACAAGGTAACAAAAAAGAATAATTCTTTCAATTAGAGTACGATATTTTATGACTAAATTTTCCATAATTACAACTACAAGATTAAATTTTTCCTTACTTAAATCAAGCATATTATTTTCGGAAAGGTTGAAATGATTAGATAAATCCAGCTCGATTAGATTGTTTATCAAAGCACCTTTTAATAGATTTGTTTATTAAAATTATAAGCTTCCCAAGGTAAAATGAACCTTTTCAAAGGTGTAGATTACTATAATACTGAATCCCTTCTAACTCCGGAAGAGGTTATGATTCGGGATACAGTACGCGAATTCGTTTCTGAAGAAGTTATTCCAATAATTGAAAAACATATTAGAGAAGCTACCTTCCCGATTCATCTTGTTCCTAAAATGGCAGAGTTAGGATTATTGGGGAATACTCTTCCAGAGAAGTATGGCTGTACAGGCCTTAATTATGTTTCTTATGGATTAATTACCCAGGAGTTGGAAAGGGGAGATAGCGGAATAAGAAGTTTTGTATCAGTTCAAAGCTCGCTTGTTATGTATCCTATTTTTCGTTTTGGGAGTGAAGAACAAAAAGATTACTGGTTGCCTCTCCTTGCAAGCGGGAAAAAGATTGGATGTTATGGTTTAACAGAGCCTGATTACGGTTCTAATCCTTCTGGAATGATAACTAAAGCAGAGAGAGTCGATGGTGGATTTCTTCTTAACGGTGCAAAGATGTGGATAACAAATGGCACAATTGCAGATGTTGCAGTTGTTTGGGCTAAGCTAGATGGAATTGTAAGAGGATTTCTTGTTGAGAAAGGAATGAAAGGATTCAGTGCACCTGAAATGAAAGGAAAACACTCATTAAGGGCTTCAATAACATCTGAACTCATTTTTGATAATGTTTTTCTGCCTGAAAAAAATCTTCTTCCTAAAACAGAAGGATTGAAAAATGCGCTTATGTGTCTGAACCAGGCACGATATGGAATTGCGTGGGGTGTAGTTGGTGCAATGATGGCTTGTTATGATTCAGCATTGAATTATGCAAAGAGTAGAAAGCAGTTTAGTAAGCCAATAGCTGGTTACCAGATAACTCAGGAAAAACTTGTTTACATGCTTACTGAAATTACAAAAGCTCAATTGTTGAATTTACAGCTCGGAAGAATGATGGATAAAGGTGAAGCAAAGCATGTTCATGTTTCAATGGCTAAGCGGAATAATTGTGAAAAAGCTTTGGAGATAGCTCATATAGCTAGAGAAATTCATGGTGCAAATGGAATTATTGATGAATACCCGGTGATGAGACATGCGGCCAATCTGGAGTCAGTCAAAACATATGAGGGAACGCACGAAATGCATACACTTATTATTGGTGAGGATATTACCGGGATTCCGGCATTTGAATAAATACTTTAAAATCAATTATGAATGAAAAATTAAAAATTACAGAAGCTCTTACATTTGATGATGTGTTGCTCGTTCCAGCAAAATCATCAGTATTACCTCGTGAAGTGGATGTAACTACTTTACTCACTCCTGAAATTAAATTGAACATACCTATAATTTCAGCAGCAATGGATACCGTTACGGAATCTAATCTTGCTATTGCTATGGCAAGGGAAGGTGGTATTGGAATACTTCACAAAAACATGAGCATTGAAAGGCAGTGTGAGGAAGTTGATAAAGTTAAACGTTCTGAGAGTGGGATGATTCAGGATCCTGTTACACTTACTCCAGATAAATCGATTGGAGATGCATTAGAATTAATGCGAAAGTACAGTGTGTCAGGAATACCAATTGTAAATGATTCTAAAAGATTGGTTGGGATACTTACTAATAGAGATTTACGTTTTGAGCCGAATTCAAAATTGAAGATATCGCAACTCATGACTAAAGAAAACCTTGTCACAGCACCGTTAGGTACGACACTTGAAAAAGCAGAAAAGATTTTACAGCAATATAAAATTGAGAAACTACCTGTAGTAGATAAAAAGGGAATTCTCAAAGGGCTTATCACTTTCAAAGATATAATGAAAAAGAAAAAACATCCGTATGCATGTAAAGATGAGCATGGTCGATTGAGAGTGGGAGCAGCAGTTGGTGTTACAAAAGACACTTTTGAAAGAATTGCAGAACTTATTTCAACTGGAGCCGATGTAATTGTAATTGATACTGCACATGGTCACTCTGCAGGAGTAATGAAAGTAATCAGGGAAGCAAGGAAAAAATTTAAGTATGCACAGCTAATAGCAGGTAATATAGCTACTTATGAGGCAGCACTTGATTTAATAAATTGTTCTGTTGATGCAATAAAAGTAGGTATTGGTCCGGGCTCAATCTGCACAACTCGTGTAATTGCTGGTGTCGGTATTCCGCAGGTTTCTGCAATCATGAATACATTCCGGGCTTCAAAGAAAAGAGGTATACCGATTATCGCAGATGGGGGCATAAAACAAACCGGTGATGTTGCCAAGGCACTTGCTGCGGGAGCACACAGTGTAATGATTGGTAGTCTCTTTGCCGGGGTTGATGAAAGCCCGGGAGAAACAATATTATATGAAGGCAGAAGTTTTAAATCTTATCGTGGGATGGGTAGCATTGGTGCGATGAAGGAGGGAAGCAAAGATAGATATTTTCAAGACGTTGAGGACGATATTGGTAAGCTGGTTCCTGAAGGAGTTGAGGGACGTGTGCCTTATAAAGGTCCGATCGGAAATACGATATACCAGATTGTTGGCGGATTGAGGTCAGCAATGGGATATTGTGGTGCAAAAAGTATAAATAGTCTAAGGAACAATTCAAAATTTGTGAGGATAACTCCTGCTGGATTAAAGGAGAGTCATCCTCACGACGTTATTATAACAAAAGAATCACCGAATTATCAACTTAAAAGATAATCATCCATAGAAGTTACACTGATTAATGCATAAAGTACTTGTTGTTGCATACTATTTTCCACCAATGGGACTCAGCGGAGTTCAACGAACCCTAAAGTTTGTAAAGTACCTTAAAAATTATGGTTGGGAACCAACTGTTATTACTACCAGTGAAGTAGGTTATTTTGCACACGATCAATCGCTTCAAAAAGAATTAGATGAAACTGGTGTTAGAGTAATAAGGATTGGAGGAAAAGAACCTAACTCATTCCTCGCTCGTTTCGGAACTCTGAAGTTACCACGAGAATTCATTCGTAAATTATTAAATAAAATTAGCCAGACATTTTTTATTCCAGATAATAAAATATCCTGGTCAAGGAATGCAGTTAAAAAAACAATTGAATTAATAAACGGTGAAAATTTTGATCTTATTTTCGTTACGGGTCCCCCATTTTCACTTTTTTACGAATTTTCAAAATTTAAAAAACATTTCCACATTCCTTTCTTTTTTGACTATAGAGATATTTGGTATGAGAGTTATTTTGCCTTCTACCCAACACCTCTTCATAAAATTCTTCATAAAAAAATGGAGTATAAATCACTAAAAGCTGCTGATAAAATTTCTGTTACTAATAGAATCGCAAAGGAAAAATTAATTAAAACTTATAATTTTCTAACGCATAATGATATTATCATCATTTCCCACGGCTTCGATCATGAAGATTTCGAAAAAATACCAGCGCAACCAAAATCAAAAAACAGAATGTCAATAATGTACTCGGGTATTTTTATGGTGTATAATACACCTAAATATTTCTTGAAAGCTTTTCAAGAATTAACTGTAGAAAGGCCGGATATTGCTAAAAATATAGAGCTGCATTTTGTTGGGTTTTTGAGGAAAGAAAATATTAACCTAATTAAAAACTTAAATCTTCAGGAGTTTGTTTTTGATCATGGTTATCTAAACCATGATGAATCAATTGCAAAAATTAAATCTGCGGATATTCTCTGGATGATGGTTGGAAAAAGAAAAAATATTGATTCGATTTTACCCGGAAAGTTATATGAGTATATGGGTACTGCAAAACCAATTCTAGCGTGTGTTCCAGAAGGTGCAGCGAAGCTTGCTTTAAGTGAGTATCCTGCTTCCTTTATCTGTGAGCCTGATAATATTAATCAAATTAAAGAAACAATAATAAAATTATTTGATTTGTATAAACGAAATGAGTTTCCAGGAATTGATGAAGAAATAATTGCGAAATACAGAAGAGACTTTCTAACAGAGCAATTAGCGAAACAAATGAATAACATTCTTAAGGTATAAAATTTATGAATGTAGTTATTATCGGCTCAGGTGGGCGGGAACATGCTCTGGCTCTCAAAATCAAAGAGAGCCCCACATTATCTAAACTCTATATTATTCCGGGTAATCCAGGTACGAATTTTCTTGGCCAGAATGTCAAGATTAATTTTTCAAATCATACAGAGGTAATTGAGTTTTGTAAAGAAAAAAAAGTTGATCTTGTTATAATTGGACCTGAACAACCTTTAGTTGATGGGCTCGCAAATGTCTTGAGGGAGAATCAAATAAATGTTTTTGGACCTAATAAGGAAGCTGCTCAAATTGAATCTTCAAAATATTTCGCCAAGAAAATTATGAAGGAGGCTGGGGTACCAACTGCAAAATATATTCCATTCACATCAAATATGCTTGGAACCGCCAGAGAATTTATAAAGAATAAGAAATATCCTTGTGTTATTAAAACTGATGGTTTAGCTGCTGGTAAAGGAGTGTTTGTATGTAATGATCCGAAAGAAGCTGACGATGCTCTTAATTTAATTTTTCAGGATAAAATTTTTGGTGAATCGGGCGAAAAGATTCTGGTGGAAGAGTTTCTGGTTGGTGAAGAGGTTTCTGTTTTTGCAATTTGTGATGGTCATGAATTTATATGTATGCCTGCATCGCAGGATCATAAAAGAATCGGAGATGGTGATATAGGTAAAAATACTGGTGGAATGGGGGCTTATGCTCCTGCCCCAATTGTTACTCCAAAAATGTTTGAAGAAATAAAAAACAGAATTTTATATCCTGTCTTGAGAACTTTAGATAAAAATAATGCAAAATTTGTTGGTTGTCTCTATGCTGGTTTGATGATAACTGATGAAGGTCCAAAAGTAGTTGAATTTAATTGCAGATTTGGCGATCCCGAAACACAAGTTGTACTTCCAATTGTTAAAGGAGATTTTTTGGAATTACTTTATTCTGCCGCATTGGGTAAAGTTATTATGGGAACGGTTGATTACAATGGCGGATCCTCTGTGTGTGTTGTTGCTGCATCAGGTGGCTATCCTGATTCCTATAAAAAAGGTTTTGAAATAACAGGTTTAGATGAAATGCCCGCAGATGTAATCGTTTACCACGCCGGTACAAAAGAAGAAAATGGAAAAATTTATACTGATGGAGGCAGAGTACTCGGCGTAACTTCTGTCTTACCTGATTTTAATTTAATGTTGGCAAAAGACAAAGCATATCAGGCTCTGGAAAGTATCAAGTTTGAGAACATTTACTTCAGAAAGGATATAGCAGACAAAGCACTAAAATAAATTAGTGTTCTTTAACACTACTTTGCCTTCTTCTTAATAATCACTACATTTCTTCGTTGAAGATAACGACTTAAATTCCAATGATTCCACTTCACGTTCACTCAAATAATACGTTTTTGAATGGAACGATTCCTGTTGAAAAACTCGTTCAAAGAGCTGAACAGTTTCAGCTGCCAGCAATAGCTTTAACTGATACCAACTCGATGCATGGTGTCATCCAATTTTCAAAGATTACCTCTGAGAAAAATATCAAACCTATTATAGGTTCGCTGATTGATAATCCTGGAGATGAAAATGAATATGTAATCCTGTTAGTTAAGAATAATAAAGGCTATTCAGACCTTTGCAAGATCATTACTTCCAGGCAATTGAACGATGATTTCTCGTTAGAAATTCTTCTCAAAGAAAAACTCGAGAATCTTTACTTAATAACGCCATCAATTGAATTAATCCAAGATATTCAGACGAGAGAGAATTTATATATTGAATTAATTGCTACTAAAAAAGAAAAGATAAATAATAGAAATCGGTATCAATTTTCAATGGAGAAAGGATTGAATTACGTTGTTACAAATCCGGTTTATTTCCTGGATAAAAAAGACTTACTTCTTCATAAAGTAATGAGTGCTATCAGGTTAAGAACTAATATTGACAATCTTACAAAAGAAGAATTAGCAGATGAAGAATCTTACTTCAAAGCTCCTGATCAAATTGATAAAGAATGGAAAAGTTTACCTCAAGCATTAAAAAACACAGAGTCAAT
>Ga0307445_10000646_pt1 | contig 19112 bp, 18 predicted proteins | sample SalMarSW160330MG_FD_202147 | JGI IMG/M metagenome (GOLD analysis project Ga0307445, IMG submission 202147) | Salt marsh sediment microbial communities from the Plum Island Ecosystem LTER, Massachusetts, United States - SW1603-30 | ecosystem: Environmental > Aquatic > Marine > Intertidal zone >... | reverse complement strand
TGAGCTTCTGGAAGAGACGGGGTATGCCGCAGCCAAATGGGAAGAGGTGATGTCATTCTATTCTTCTCCTGGTTTCACTGATGAACGGATCACCCTGTTTCGCGCATGCGTTCTCAATAAGGTGAGTGAGCCGCGCCTGGGGGAGATCGAATCCTTGCGCGTGATTGGACTCGACGAGACAAGGCGCCTTGTTGCAGACGGCACAATCTGCGATGCCAAGACAATCCTGGCGATCCTTACCCTGCAGCTGCCAGGGCGCTAGAAGTGCCATCACGTCCCGCAGGAGGGCTTCCCTGGGTGGCGAGGGGCGACGAAAGCTTGTATTCTGAGGGGCATGGCTGAAAAACATCGCATCAATGTTACAGACCGGGCGCGTCAGTGGTCACGTTCTCGTTCGAAGTTCTTCCGTTTCGGACGCGTGGAGGACGGCTCTTATAGGTTCTCTGGCGATTCTCTTCCCGCAGGCTTTCGCGTTATCGGCAACGGGCAAGTTGGAGGCAAAGCCCGCGGGCTGATTTTCGTCCTCGATCGGATGGCGAATAGGAAGCCTCTCACTGAGTACGATCACCTGCTTCGCCTTCCTGATTCTCTCGTGCTCGCGACTGACGTGTTCGACACGTTCATGATCAAGAACGGACTGGCGAAAATTGTCCGCGCGCGCTGCCGCGAGGATATTGGACCGGATGAGCTTCAGCAGCAGATCATCTCAGCGGAGTTTCCGGACGCTTCACGTAGTGCGCTTTCAGAGTTCCTCGCTGCGGAGCATCGTCCACTTGTTGTACGGTCATCTTCAATAATGGAAGACGACCCCGAGCACTCCTTTGCAGGGATATATCTCTCTGAGTTTGTGGGGAACACCGGGACGGAAGAGGATAGGCTGACATCGCTGGTCTCCGCGATCAAGCGGGTCTACGCCTCAACGTTTGGCAAGAACGCACGCGGGTACCGAAAGCGGCATGGGCTCAATTGGGAGAGGGAAAAGATGGCGATCCTGATTCAGAATATGATCGGCCGTCACTATCCGCAAGACCTCTTCTATCCGCTAATTGGAGGAGTCGCGTTTTCCCTCAACTTCTATCCCTGGAACGATCGGTTGCATGCGGAAGATGGAGTGGTCCGCCTCGTCGTTGGCGTAGGAACACGCGCAGTGGGACGTGAGTATGCGCGGGTGTTCTCGCCAACCGCACCCGGGCTGCGCCCTGAGGGATCCGACGAACGAGCGATCATCCGCTATTCACAGGAGACGGTGGATGTCCTGGACATGAGCGCAGGGCAACTCGATCAGACACGGCTTCCTCAGTTGCATAATCCGCTGTTGCGGGAAGTCTGTTCGGTAGTCGATTCCGATGGCGTGTTGAGCGAGCCGGTCTCTTCTTTGCCACCCGAAGGGCGCTACATCGCTTCATTCAGCCGCTTCATTGAGCGAAACACAACCATGCCGTTCAGCCCGCTCTTGAGGCAGCTTCTCTCCGAATTGCAGCGCCTATTCGAACAACCGGTAGACATAGAATTCGCAGTCAATTTTCCCGACACTGCAGACGGTGAAGAGACTCCTCTTTTCTACCTGCTGCAGGCGCGGCCGCTCGGAGGACGTCCCGAACACCGAGTCATCAGAATACCCGCTCTTCCTGCCAGGCAGACGCTTCTTTCCTGCAATCGAGTGTTAGGAAACGGCAGACGCAAGGGCATTCATCACTTAGTGTTTGTCGATCCGACTACCTATCGGTGGGAAGAGGCATACGCGATCGCCCGCCGCGTTGGCCAGATCGATCAGCAGTTGGACGATGAAAGCTATGTGCTGATAGGCCCCGGGCGCTGGGGTACATCCAATCCGCAGCTCGGGGTGCCCGTGCAGTATGGCGAGATCACCGGAGCTTCGGTGATCGTCGAGATGGCGACCGAGGCTTTCTCTCCCGAACTGTCGTATGGGACTCACTTCTATGCCGACATGGTTGCAAGCGGCGTTCTCTACCTTCCGTTCGACGGCGAACGCGGCGACCAATTCAACCGCACATTGCTCGATCGCCAGCAGATCGTATCGGCGGATGAATTTGTAAGGCACGTGTACTTCCCGGGAGGCTTGGACGCCTATGCGGATGGAAAGGGTAAACGTGGAGTGATCGGGATCAATGGCGGGATGATACCAAAGATAGTTTCTCGGAGATGATCAAGAAGGGTTTCTTTCTTAGTGCTGCATGTAGTATCCTGGTAGTTACGGAGCAGGCCTTGCAAGGGAGTGTAGGCAATCATCAGGAGGGCCGATGGCAGAAGTAACGCTGACCAAAGTGATGAAGCGGTTTGGGGACTTTGTCGCGGTAGACGAGATAGATCTGAAGGTAGATGACGGAGCGTTCACGGTATTGGTGGGGCCGTCGGGATGTGGGAAGACGACGACGCTTAGGATGATAGCGGGTCTAGAGGAAGTGAGCTCGGGGGAAGTACAGATAGGGGATCGAGTGGTGAACCGTGTTCCGCCGAAGGACCGGGATATAGCGATGGTGTTTCAGAACTACGCGTTGTATCCGCACATGGATGTATACAACAACATGGCGTTTGGGCTGAAGCTACGGAAGATAGCGAAGAAAGAGATAGATGAGCGGGTAAACGCGGCGGCGTCGTTGTTGGGGATCGAAGGGAAGCTGAAGAGCAAGCCGCGAGAGCTGTCGGGAGGGCAACGTCAGCGAGTGGCGGTGGGACGAGCGATCGTGCGGAACCCGAAGGTATTCTTGTTTGACGAACCGCTGTCGAACCTGGATGCGAAGCTACGAGTGCAGATGCGTACGGAACTGGAGCAACTGCATCACAAGTTGAAGACGACGACGGTGTACGTTACGCACGACCAGGTAGAGGCGATGACGCTGGGGAGCAAGATTGCCGTAATGAGAGACGGAGTGATCCATCAGTACGCGCCGCCGCAGGAGACGTACGATCACCCATCGAATCAGTTTGTGGCGGGATTCATTGGGAGTCCGGCGATGAACTTTCTTACAGCGCGAGCGGAGAGGGAGGATGGAGCGATCGTGCTAAGTGGGGGAGGATTCAAGATCCGGCTTGCGCTAGAGAGGCAAGTGGAGGATCTGCCGGAGAAGGTAATAGTGGGAGTAAGGCCGGAGGATCTGCTGGGGCCGATGAGTGAAGGCGAGAATCTAATGACGATGACGGTGAGGGTAACGGAGCCGTTGGGGAACGAGCTGCTGGTGTACGCCGACTGCGGAGAAGAACGCGTAGTGGCGAACCTGGATCCGCACCAGCGAGTGGAGATCGACTCAACGATCAAACTCTCTCCCAATCTGGAGATGCTCCACCTGTTCGATCCCGAAACCGAACAAACATTGCTGTAGTAGCTGCTTGGACGTGGAGCGGTGCTCTGTTCTAGTTTGAAGGAAGCGGCGCAATGACCGTGAGTGCGTCGGCAGCTGCGGTGACCTCAAACGGATTGGACGGCAGCTGATAGACTTCTCCATCGATGTGTGCGATCAGCTTTGCCGGCGAAGACACTGTTACCGCGCGTGCTTGACGGTAGTATACGCGTTTTAGTTTCAGGTGCGTTCCCTTGCGCGCCTGTGGCAAGTGAAGCAGTCGTCCAAGCACTGAGTAATCGCCGATTGCAGAGACATCAATCATCCCGTCCTCAAGCTCGGCCAGTGGCGCGAGTTTGAACCCACCACCCGCGTACTTTCCGTTTATGATGCCGAGCGAGACACAGGTCTTTGTCTCAGTCCAGTTATCTCCCGAAAGGGTGACTGGGAACGCTTGGAAGCGGAACACTTCCTTTACTACAGCATAAAGATACGCAGCGGCTCCGCGCAGGTGCTCCATCTGAAGAACGTCTCGAGCGGCCTGCGCATCGATCCCTATTCCAACGCCGTTCACGAAATACCGATCACCGACCACGTACCCCAGGTCTATCTTGCGAGACGCCCCCTTGATGAGAAGATCGATTGCGGCGATCGGATCGGGCGGGATGCCAAGCATACGCACGAAGTCGTTACCGCTCCCGGCCGGGATTACTCCCAACGGAAGATCCGTCTGTGCGTGGATCATCCCATTGACTACTTCGTTTATCGTTCCGTCTCCGCCCATGGCGACGATGTGAGTGAACCCCGCTTTCGACACCATCTCGGCGACATCGGCTGCCTCCAAGGGCTCGTTTGTGAAGTGAAGATCGTATTCCAGACCACGCCGATCCAATTCCGCTCTCACTCTGGGGAATATTTCCTTGCATCGACCACGTCCGGCGACTAGATTCACGATAAGGAAGTACTTGCTGGTATCCATGTATTCTATCCTACGTCTCGTGTACGATCTCCGTCAAATCGCAAGATATCCCGCGCCGATCGGCGCATTCTGCTCGCGGAACCGTGCGGGTGGCAACGAGGTTTGCGTCCGTTCCATTCAAATGGCTAGCTATGATCTGTCCGATCTCTACCGGCGCACGGATTGACATTTTACGTACATGTTGCATGATCTCTGCGATCAGCCTCTTTGGCACCGGGCGGTCCGTCTTGACTGACACAAGTGGGCATCTTCCCCCGATTACTCTAACGCTTGTGGGCAGGACACGCATTGGGTCGATCGCCTCTTGGCGCGCGTACGTTTCTCCGCGCGGGCAGCGATTCCCCGAGGTCTTAATCACTTTACCATGCTCTGTCTTGACAGTGATTTCGCAGCCAATTGGACAGGAGACGCACGTCAACGTCTTCTCCCTCATGCGTCGGTCACCTCCACGAGGGCTTCGCCTTCCTTCTTCATCTCGCGTAGCGCGTCATTCGGAATGCGGACCTCGATCATCTCACTAGGGCGGGCTACCGGTACTGTCTGAGATAGGCTATTCCCAATCTGGATCTCCACTTCCCGCATCGGATGTGATACGCGAAGATAGACCGTCGCAGGCGTTTCCGGCACCAGAGAAGTGGGAACGAGGTGGAGCACGTTCTTCCCACGCATGAGCGGTATCGATTCATGACTGGGAAGCTCGCCTCTCGTCCATAGAGCGGCGGATTTGCCCGCAGTCTCTCCCACGGCGGCGACAGAATCGACCAGATCAAACACGACGATGTTGTTGCCGGCGGCAAACAGCCACGGGACATCCGTCTGCATCAGCGAGCTCACACGGGGGCCGCCGTTGACAGGATCGATTTGCGTGAATGGAAGTATGAGTTCATTTTCCGGGATTAGCCCGATCGAGAGGATGAGAGTATCTACTTCGAAATGCCTCTCGGTGCCGGGGATCGGGCGCTTGTCGCCATCCACCCGTGCCAGTGTGACTCCGGTGAGCCGATCGATGCCATGTACTGCGGTGATGCCGTGGCTCAGCAGAAGCGGAATATCATAGTCTTCCAGGCACTGCACAACGTTTCTTGTCAATCCACCGGGAAACGGTTGTATCTCAGCGACCGCGACGACATCCATTCCTTCCAGATGCAATCGTCGTGCCATGATCAATCCGATGTCGCCGGAACCGAGGATGAGCGCGCGACCGCCCGGAAGGAATCCATGGATGTTGACGAAGCGTTGCGCCAGACCGGCCGTATATATCCCGGCAGGACGCGGACCCGGCGTCATCAGGCTGCCAAATGGGCGCTCGCGAGCGCCCGTCGCCCAGACCAGCGCCTTCGGCACTATCTGCATCTTCCCGGTCGACATGATTGCCTCCACTGCCGACCGATGCGGATCAATCTCCAGCACGCTGCACCCCGAGATGATCTCGGCCCCTGACTGTTCTATCTCCTGCAACAGGCGGTGGCCAAACTCCGGTCCGGAAAGCTCTTCGCGATATCGATGAAGCCCAAAGCCAGTGTGGATGCACTGATTCAGCACACCGCCCGGCTCATCGTCTCGTTCCATCAGAAGTGTACGCGCCCCTTGGTTCGCGGCCGCGCTTGCTGCCGCGATTCCGGCTGCACCACCGCCGACGACAAGTACGTCCACCGAGTCATGCATCATGGGCGCACCTCACCGGCCAGCAGCCTGCTGTCTTTGCCGTGCATGGTTATTTCGTCTGGGGAAACGCCGAGTTCGCGTGCAAGGATGAGGAGAACTTTGTCCGTGCAGAATCCTCCTTGACAACGCCCAAATCCTGCGCGTGTGCGAAACTTCACTCCATCCACTGTGTGCGCTCCACGTTTGATTGCGTCCACGATCTCTCCCTCGGTCACACGGTTGCATTGGCATACAATGTGGCCGTAGCGCGGGTCCTCTTCAATAAGCGGCGCGCCTTCCTTGTCGGAGAGTTCGAGTGTCTTTCGTATCCCTTTTCGGATCGGTTGGAACGATTGCTGCCTTCCTAGGTTCAATTCGCGCGCCATCAGATCGTGGACAAGGTAGTCTGCAACCGCTGGGGCGGCGGTCAGTCCGGGGGATCGCATCGCGGCTGCTTGGAAGAAGCCTTTGACAGGGCTCTTGCCAACGACGAAGTTCTCATCGGCCGTCTCCGGGCGCAGTCCGGCAAACGTCTTGGTTACTAGAGAAAGACCGATACCGGGCAAAAGGCTTCTTGCTCCCGCAATCGCAGCTTCTACTCCGGCGGTTGTTGTTTCACGTGACTCCTTTTGGTCACGATCGAGGTCTTCTGCAGTGGGGCCGAGCAAGATACCGCCGTCCACGGTGGGCAGAACCAGTATACCCTTTGAGGAATCGTTCGGTGTGGGAAAGATTACCGAATTGACTAGGGCTCCCACCTTCTTGTCGATGAGGACATATTCGCCCCTTCGCGGAAACAGAATTGGCTCAGCCAAGCCGACCATACCTGCAATCCGATCGGCAAACAGGCCGGCGGCGTTTACGATTGCATCCACAGGATATTCCTGCTTGTGAGTGACAACGCCTCGTATGCGACGCTCTTTCGTTCTGATTGCGGTGACGGCCTCGGATAGGTGGAGAGAGAGCCCGTTTACCTGCGCGTTGTCCACTGCGGCGATGGCAAGCGCCCACGGTTCGGTGATTCCGACACTGGGAGACCAGAGCCCTGCCCGCAGCTTAGGATTCAGATTCGGTTCGCGCGCCAGTACGGTGGGAGCATCGTGTATCTCAAGCCCGGGAACGCCGTTTTCCACTCCTTGAGCGCGCAATCGCTCAAGAACAGTCACATCTTCTTGCGAGATTGCTATCGTGTATGCTCCCACACGCTTCAGAGGTACATCCAGCTCTTTGCACAACGTGGCATAGAGCCTGTTTCCCTCGACACAGAATCGGGCGCGGTCCGTTCCCGGAGTTTCATGAAATCCTCCGTGGACAATTGCCGAATTGGCCTTCGTTATCCCCCAGCCGATGTCGGCTTCCTGTTCGAACAGCAATACGTCCGCTGCGTAGCGTGTCAATTCACGTGCGATAAGGGAGCCGACAACGCCGGCCCCGATTACGGCAATCCGCATTTACGTCACCTTCTCCCAGTTCCTAGAACGATCGACGGCAACTTGCCACTTTGACAGGAGCTGTTCCCGGCTTTCTTGGGGCATGGTCGGCTCAAATCGGTGTTCTTCGCGAGTGAGATCGCACAGCGTGCTGAAACCATCCCAGAATCCGGATGACAGGCCGGCTGCGAATGCCGCTCCAAGCGCGGTCACTTCCAAGATAGAAGGTCTCACAACCGGTATTCCGAGAAGGTCGCTTTGAAACTGGCACAAGAAGTCGTTTTCTGCCGCCCCTCCATCCACGTGCAGTTGGGTCAGATCGCGTCCGAGATCGCATTCCATCGACCGCACGATATCGTAGGTCTGATAGGCAATTGCCTCTAGGGTGGCCCGCACTACGTGCTCCCGGCGCGTTCCATGCGTAATTCCGACGAGCACTCCACGTGCGGTTGGATCCCAATAGGGTGCGCCGAGACCGGCGAGAGCAGGGACGAAGTACAGGCCATCAGTAGAGGTTACTCGATGCGCAATCGCGCTTGTTTCGGATGCGTTATCTATGATTCCCAATCCATCGCGTAGCCATTGAATTGCTGCGCCAGCGGCGAATACGGATCCTTCCAGAGCGTAGTGGGTTTGTTCCCGCAAAGCCGAGTAAGCAACGGTCGAGATGAGCCGGTGTTTGCTTCGCACCTGATCATGTCCAGTATTAGTCAACAGGAATGCGCCCGTCCCCCATGTTACCTTTGCCTGGCCGGACTCGAATGCTGCATGGCCGAACAGCGCGGCTTGCTGGTCACCGAGAATTCCTGCAACGGGGATCTCCGATCCCAAGATATCAGGGCGGATATTGGCGAAGGCCGAGAGACTCGGCTCCACCGCGGGAAGGCACGCGGCGGGGATGCCGAACACGGCAAGAAGCTCAGGATCGAATGATTCGTTACGCAGGCCAAACAAGAGTGTGCGGGAGGCGTTGGTGGTGTCGGTGGCATGTCTGCCGGTAAGAGACCAAAGTAGCCAGGCATCCACCGTACCGATCAGTATATCCCCGGCGGCGGCGTGCTCGCTGACGCCGGGGATGTTTCGGAACAACCATTCGATCTTCGTTGCGGAGAAATACGGATCGATGGGAAGACCTGTTTGCTCCGTTATCTTGTCTCCAAGTTCAGTTGCCTTCAGTTCAGAGCATCGGCGCGCCGTTCGCCGGTCTTGCCAGACAATAGCGGGATATACCGGCGTTCCGGTCGTTCGGTCCCAGATGATGGTTGTCTCGCGTTGATTCGCCATTCCTATTGCAATGAGACTTGTGGGTGGAATGCCGCCTCGCCGCAGGGCAGTGCGCATTGCATTGACAGTCGCCGACACGAGTGCCATCGGATCTTGCTCAACCCATCCTGATTGCGGGTAGGAGAGGGGAACCTCTTCATGCGCGGAGGCGACCACGATGGCGTCGCGATCGAATATCACGAAACGCACCCCGCTCGTACCAACATCGATTGCGCCGATGTACTTTCTCACAACATCCTTCTTCTTGTTATTGCGTTTGATTGCGTTTTCTTTCGCAATATTGTAGTTGTGCGTTGTCGTTGATGCAACTGCCAATGGACGAGCACGCACCTGCCGGAGGATGCGGATCTGAGCTTGCCTGAGGCCCGGAAACAAGAATCGTGAATGGCGAAGGAGCAACAGTCTATGGATACAACTGTGGGCTGCGTTGCGGATCTGATCAAACTCTGTCGCCCCCACTGCCGTTTCTCGAAAGGCGCGCATCGAGATCGGGAAGTTCCGCCAAGGACTCGATTACGAAATCTGGTTGGAGTGTCGAATTGCTGAGAGCAGCCCGTGTTGTGATCCCGGTCATGGTCATGATTGTGATCAGTCCAGAGCTGCGGCCCATGGCGATGTCCGTCTCCAGTCGATCACCGACCATTGCACAATCCTTGGCCGACGCTCCCAGTCGATCAAGGGCAACCTGTACTATATGTGGAGATGGTTTTCCGAGGATCTCCTCGACCTTCTTCCCTGTTGTCGCTTCCAGCGCTGCGATTACTCCCGCGGTATCAGGGATCTCACCGCCCTCAACCGGGCATGTGCGATCGGGATTGGTGGCGACGAAGTGTGCTCCCTTCCTGATTGCCTGGAATGCGATATTAAGCTTTCGATAGTCGAATGTGCGATCGAAGGCGGCAATTACATACTCGATTCTGTCGGGATCATCACACAACGACAAACCAGCCGCTTCCAGCTCGTTCAGCAGAGGCGGTTCCCCGATGGCATATACTCTCGCTCCGGGAGCGCGATTGGCGAGATAGCGCGCAAGCACGTGGGAAGAGTTGATCACGTCGTCTTCCATCGCGCGAATGCCCAGCCCAGTGAGTTTCTTTGCGTAGTCCAAGCGCGAATAGAGAGGTTTGTTGGTCAGGAATACGACCGCTCTTCCGCGAGAGCGGAGCGTCGCAACCGTTTCGGCCGCGCCGACTACCAAACGTTTGCCGAGATAGACCGTTCCATCTAGGTCGAGCAAATACCCTGCTACTGGATGGATAGTCTGTTTCGGTTTCGATGTCACTGGGTATTTCCTTTGCCTGGCAATGCCGCGGCGGCGATATCTGCGAAATCAGTGAATAAGCCATCCACATCGTATGTGAAGTAGAATCGTCTTACTTCCTCGCCAAGAGTCGCGTATTTTTTCGGGAGCTCGTCCTTGCGGAAAGTATATGGATGCACCACGAGTCCTCGATCATGTGCCCAGCCAACGTAGGCGGGGTTGTCTTCGATAATGGTCTTCGAGGGGCCTATCCCGTCAGCATAGGTTGCTATCTCATCGAGCCCCTTCTCTGTCCACATGCCGGCATACGTCCAACTGGCGCTGACCAGCTGAACAAGCGGAAGTGTTGTCCCGAGCTTGCGGAGCGTCTTGAGCGAATCCGGCTCGAAGCACTGAACATATACTTTGGCGTTTGTGGTTGTATAGCCGTACTCGGTCAGGAGGTCAAGCAACGCCTGCTCCATCGGGAGCCCTTGCTGTTCATGCCAGCTGGGGCGCTTCAATTCCGGATAAATCCCGACATCATGGCCTGTACTCTTGTTCAATCCTTGAACGAGTTCGACCATCTCTCTGAACGTCGGCACTTGGAAGTGCGATGCACCTACCGGAAAGCGATTTGGGAAGAACGGGTTTCCGTTTGGTTGGCATCGCTCGTGTACAGACAAAGTCTTAGTCTCGGCCAAAGTGAAATCGGCTGCATACCAGTGCCCGTCGGAGCGATGCCGACTCGGAAAGACCTGCTCTACATCTGTAGTTGGCTCGAGATAGATATCATGTAGACAGATGAAATGGGCGTCTTTGGTCATCACCAGGTCCGGCTCCAAGTAGTCGGCGCCAAGCGCATATCCGAATGCGTATCCGGCAAGGGTTTCCTCGGGAAGGTATCCCGCTGCTCCACGATGTCCGATGACAATCTTTGCCTGGCCGAATGCGAGCAGTCCAATGGCAATCACGATTGCCAGGGTGGCTAGTATTCGTCTCATGATGACCTCCCTGTGTCTGTCGATCTCGATCTTGCAGCTACGTATTCTCGTCTTCCGACGGCCGTATCATCAGCGGGTATCGATCCAGGCTCTCTAATGGGATGTCCCTCGGTTTGTCCGCGATACCGTCGGGTCCGGGTTGGTCTTGATTCTCGCCGGATAGAAGGTCGAAAAAGGGCTCGCCTGCCCAGAAGTTGCCGCCCACAGGATAGCCGCCATCCCAGGCATTGCCGGGTTTGTCGCAGGTTGCGGCACGATCGTTGTCGAGAAAAATGTTCCCAAAGATTCGGTTCCGCTCCGATGTGTGAACGACGGCGAGTCCTAGACCGCAGCTTCGCAGAACGTTATGAGCGGCTGTGCAATCGAAACAATCCCAAAGAAAGATGCCATGGGCTGAAGCCTCGACACGATTGCGAGTGAGGCTGTCTCTATGGCAGCTGTCGAGGTAGATTCCGTCGGTGCACGCGACCGCCACGTTCTCCGTGATGGATGCATCGTGACACCGCCACAGGAAGATCCCCCGTTCGGCATCGCCATCGATAGTATTCGCCGTGATGGAGATGCCGGATGATTCAGATCCTTGAATCCCACTGCGACACGCGGTAATAGCGTTGCCGGCGACAAAAGCATCTGGGTCTTGATAGACGAAGATTCCCGTTGCCAGATTGGTCAGTTTGCAGTCCGTCACCTGCGTGTTGGGTGCTTCCCTCAAGAGGATGCCCGTGCTCATGCGGCCGACTCCGACAATGCTGCAATTGCGGATGACTAGATAGGCGGATATGCCCCTCACCTCGATTCCGATGCCGGTTTGCACTTCGATTGCCCAATCGCAGATTACGTATGGATCGGTTGCCGAACCGCTGCCGGATAAAATCCCATTCCCTTTGTGCAAATCGGCATCGCAGCGGATGGAGATTGGATCTCGCGGCATGCTGCCGCTCGCGATCGACCCGATGAGGCCGATCGCGAGCAGACAAAGAAGAACCAAGGAGGATTGATGTCTGTTCATAGCCCCTTCTGGTTGAGCAATCGATCCATTAGCCCGATCAGTTCCTCCTCTCGGCCGCGCGGGATCAAGGACGCAGCTGCATACCCGTGGCAAGCGTCGATCGATCCATCGACCTGGAGCGCTGCTTCGGGCAACAACCAGTCCAGCCCCGGCATGTCGCCGTCGATGATCCGCTGTCCGAGAGGAGTGGGAACGCGCATCGACACCTTCACAAGATCCCACTCAAATCGCCCTAATCCGGGTATCTCTTCCGGCATGTCCTGGAATCCGGCGATGTACTTGGCCGGATCCATGAACACTTCGTCTCTGATGTCCATACAGAACTCGCCGATGATCTTCACTCCCATTGGGGAGAAACCGGCTCCAACGATGAACCATTGATGGTGGGGAGTGGTGCGCATGCCGCCTTCCTGCAGACGTTTGATCTCGCGCGCAAACCGCTCTTCCTTCAGCGCGTCGAGCTCGGCGAGCTTCTGGCGATATGAAGCACTTGCACCCTCAAAACATGCCTTGATTCCAACCTCCGGTCCTCCCAAGGCATACCCGGCCGCCCCCAGTGTTGTGAGCGATCTTGCGAACGGCGTGAGGTCGAGTTCTTCATTGAAGCGGGTAAGCGCATATCCTTCCTTGCCATCGGTCTTCGGAACTATCCGAATGTCACCTCGTGACACGGAGGCCATTAGCGCTTCCCGGTTTTCTGCGATGAGCTTCCCGCCGCGATCGTGAGAGTCGCCGATTGCGCCGATTACACCAAGATATCGTAGATCGTCGTTCCTCTCGTCGAGAGCTGAAGCAAAGATGGTTGCGGCGCTGGCGGCGGAGATCGCGTCCTCCCCAGACAGTCCGAATCTTTCTGTCGACAGGTTCAATACACTGTCGGAAGTCGATTCTTCCGCCGGATGGTGGTCCAGGATAAGGGTGAAGGATCGGTCGCGATTGATCTCGCAGATGGCGGGAGCTGCACGACCGGCGAGGTCGGTGTACACAATTGGATTTCCCGCGGCGCGGTCATGGATGCGTGCAACGATCGGTGGATGGATCCGCTCCAGCGCGATCCGGTTCACGGTGAATCCGTCTCGTGACAGAGCCGTCTCCAAGACCGCGCCCGCGGTGAGTCCGTCGCAATCGTTGTGATGTACCAACGTCACGGTGCGCCCGGCGTCGCGCAGTCTATCAATGCCTTGCTTCAGGGCCATTACGTAGGTTGCCTTGCTCATTCCGATGCTCCTCTAAGCGCCAAGATGTCAATTACCGAATCGAATGCGAAATCGGGCCTGATTCCCAGGGACTGCAGCCGTTCTTCGGTCATCGCTCCCGAGCGCACGAATACCTTTGTCATTCCCATCTCGCGTCCCGCAAGCATGTCCGTGTCCATATCTCCGACAATTGCGCAGTCGTTGCCGGAAAGTGCCATTCGATTAAGCGCGATCTGTACTATGTACGGCGATGGTTTTCCAATCACTGCATCTGGTTGGCGATCAACCATGTAGGATAGGGCACCGATTACCGCTCCGGTCCCTGGGATGACTCCGTCCTTTGCCGGGAAGATTCGGTCAGGATTGGTTGCCACAAACCTAGCGCTCGCATGGTACAGCGCCCGAAGCGCGCCCGTGATCCTCATACCGTTCTCCGAGGTCAGCTCTCCCTTGCCGTTGAATGCAGAGCCGACGATTACGTATTCTGCCTGCAGGGGGTCTTCTACCAGATCTAGTCCTGCGAGCTTAATCTCGTCTCTCAGGCCGGAGGCTCCAACCATGTACACGCGTGCGCCGGGGTGTTCATCCGCAACGTACCGTGCGGTAGCGTATGTAGATAGTACGAGGTCATCCGCGGTCACCGGGATGCCTAGGCGCATAAACTTCGCGATGTATTCCTCGCGCGATTTTGTGGAATTGTTAGAAATAAAGATGACTTTCTTGCCGCCGCGGCGTAGACGCTCTATTGCCTCGGGAGCGCGCGGAATCACGTCTTCGCCTCTGCAGAGGACGCCGTCTACATCAAACACAAATCCTCGACACGCGACAAGCGGGTGGCCATTGGAAAGCCCAGCAGCATCGCCGCCGTCTGGAAACCAATCAGTCATGCAATACCTCCGATTTCGTCTCGTTGACCGGCCTATCTGAGGGACATCTCAGCCGAACGAGCTCCCCAGGGCGATCGGTGATTATCCCATCCACCCCCATTTGCGCGAATTGCTGCATCCATTCGCTATCGTTCACCACCCACGGATAGATCGAAAGGCCTTTTGCATGCGCGGCTTCGACCAACGCGGGCGTGGTCTGCGCCCAATGGGGAAGAAGCGTGACCGGTCCGAGAGCATCAACTTCCTGCCACAGACTTAGCCATTCCCCGGCGTATAGCATGCCTACTCGCGTCTCACTTGACAGTTCATGCATATTGAGAAGGCTTCGATGATCGAATGAGATCACGGTTGTCCAGGGGACGGCACTGCATTCATCCAGAATCTGCGGCAGCCGTTCCTCCACCCATGTGTAGCGGTCCAGTTCGTGCCGAGTCCGTTTGACCTCGAGGAACAGTTCGGCTTTGCCGGCGAGTAGTTCCAGCGCCTCTTCCAGAAGCAGTATCCGTTCGCCGGTGGGCCTTTTTGATACGGGGCATCCGATCTCCAACGTTCGCAGCTGAGTACTCGTCAGGTGCATCGTCCAACCAGCGTGCCCGGTCAGGCGGGCGATATCGGCGTCGTGGAAAAGGACGAATCGACCGTCAGCGGTCGGCCAGATATCTATCTCAACCGCATCCAGCCCCAGCGCAAGCGCATGCTGGATGCCCGCGCGGGTGTTCTCCGGCGCCTCGTTCCCGCCGCCCTTGTGTCCAACGATCTTCACTTCTCCTCCGTGAGAGCGAAGCCGCGCATAAACTGCTCCTGCAGCAGAATGAACATGATGAGCGGAGGCAGCATGGTAATGACCACTCCTGCCATGGATAAGCCCCAGTTTACCATCCCTTCAGGGCCACTGACTGTAAGCCGTTTTACTCCCATCTGGATCATCTGATTTTTATTGGAGCTGATGATAATCAGCGGCCACAGGTACTGGTTCCACAAGTAGACGAACTCGATCACGGCCATGGCGCCGATTGTGTTGAAAGACATCGGTACGAGGATTTGCCACAAGAAGCGCATCGGGCCGACCCCATCCACGCGGGCTGCGTCGACGAGCGACGTGGGGATGGACATGAAATGCTGGCGGAAGAGAAACGTCCCTGTTGCGGAAGCCAAGAACGGGACAGTCAGTGCCCAGAAAGTGTTCCCCCAACCAAGGCTGCTCACAAACTTGAACAGCGGGACTATGCGTACGGGGACCGGCATCATCAGTGTTACGAGGATGAAGACAAAGATCAATCCCTTAAAACGGAAATCGAAGTAGACCAACGCAAGAGCCGCAAGGAGAGAAAGAATGGTTTTTACCACCATGACGCTTATCGCCACTTTGAACGTATTACCCATCAAGCGACCCAAATCATAGCGCTCCCAAGCGTCAGTGTAGTTCTTGATCGTCGAGTTTCCGATGCTGAAGCTGGGGGGATACGTGTTGATTTGGGCGGTGCTCTGCGTGCTCTTGATGAGCGCGAAGATGATGGGAGACGCGATGATCAGAGCCGCCAAGAGGAGGATAAGATGAGTGGAGAAGGTGGAGAGTTTCGGCCTCCAGAAGTACCAGTCACGCATTCTTCTCTTACCCGCCATAGTGCACCTTCCTTCCCGTGGTCCGGAACTGAAGCAATGTGAATGCGACTACCATGACAAACAGGATCACCGACTGTGTCGCTGCCATTCCCCACTTGTTGTGCATGAATGCGTCACGATACAAGTTGTAGATGAGGATATTCGTTGCGTTTGCCGGCCCTCCTTTGGTGAGAACGTCGATAAGGCCGAATACGCCGAAGAAGGCGTAGATCATGTTCATGATCAGAAGAAAGAATGCGGTGGGAGACAACAAGGGAAGCGTGATCCGCCAAAAACAGCGCCATGCGCCGGCGCCATCTATTCGCGCCGCCTCGACTACCTGCCCCGGTACGTTCTGTAGCCCTGCCAGGAAGAAGACTATGTTGTATCCTAGGTTCTTCCACACCGCAGCGGTGACAACGAGAAGAATGGCCAGATTTCTGCTCGTGACCCAGTCGGGCGATATTCCAATGGTTCGCTCCAAGATGAAATTTACTACCCCTGCTGTTGGATTGAACAGAAATAACCAGATCGTCCCCGCGACCGCAGGGGAGAGCGCGTATGGCCAGATGAGAGCGGTCCGGTAGATGCGAGCCCCGCGTATCTTGCGGTTTGCAACCAGCGCAATCCCCAGAGAAATGGAGAGACCAAGAAGAACAACCCCCGCGGCGAACAGGATACTTACCCACAGGCTGTGCAGGTAGGCCGATGAGGTGAACAGGCGCACGTAGTTCTGAGTTCCCACATAGAGGGTGCGAAGGCCCATGAATGCTGACCGGAGTAGGCTCCAGCTGAAGCTTTGTGCTAGCGGATAGTAGAGGAACATCCCGCAAATGAGTAAGGTAGGAATGAGGATGAGCAACGGGTACAGCCTATTTGGAAACTTGCTCTCCATGATCTTGTCCTCTCTTTCTATGAAACCAAAACAACGGGGAGCCCGATAAGAAGGCTCCCCGTTCTTATCGGCTGGATCAGCCGCCCATCAGCTGCTTGTAGTCCGCAAGGGCCTGATCGATCAGTCCTTTGGCTTTGGTCAACGCGTCTACGACTTTGGCTCCACCATAGACCTCTTCCATCGCATCCTCGACGAATGTTCGGATCTCGGGGAATACTCCGGAAAGTCCTCCCTGCGTCGCTGTAATAACCTGCGACTCGGCGAGCTGATCGGACGCGGTCTTGTAGTTTGGATGAAGCTGGTACCAACCCTCAAGATCGAGTGCCTGCAGCGACGTCTTGCGCAGTGCGAAGTATCCCGTGGACTGGTGCCAAGTAATGTCCTGCGATACCTGCGACATGTAGACCACGAATTCGGCAGCAGCCTTCATTTCTGCATCGGAATGGCCTTTGGTGAGCCAGAGCGATCCACCGCCGATGACGACGCCGTGGCGCTCGTAGTCTTTCGGGACCGGCATGTAGGCGGTACCGACTTCCCAGCCACCGTCGAATGCCGCGTTCTCAGTCAGGTTGACGTCGGACGTCGAGGAGATCATCATCGCGACCCGCTGAGTGGTGAAGTTTTGGCGTGCCTGCGCCCAGTCCTCTCGACCCGGATTGACCCAGACACCTTCGTCATAGAGCTGCTTCAGCCACGTCATGATCTTGATCGACGCTGGATCGAGAAGATTAATCTCGGTTGCATAACCGGAACGTCCGTTGTCGTTGTTGAGGAGATCCACTCCAAGCTCCGCCATCCATTGCTCATAGAACCAGCCGTGCATCGGCCAGGTAATTCCAGCTTCTGCGAGCCCAGCGTCCATCAGTTCGTGGCCGATCCTCAAGATATCTTCGAAGGTGGGCTTGAGCGGCATCGTCTCGCCGATCTTGTCCAGCATCGTCTTGTTGTAGTAGAGAATTGAGTTCGACGAGTTCCACGGGAAGGAAGCCTGCTTGCCACCGATTTTGTAGTAGTTGAGCGCCGGTTCAAGGTAGTCCTGCCAAGGAATGACGACACCATATTGGTCAATCACGTCCTGTGCCAGCGCGAAGATTCCCATGTCAAGGTTCTGCTGGGTGCCCACCTCGAACGAATGCAACACATTTGGTGCGTTTCCTGCGACAGCTGCGGCTTGAGCCGCGTTCAGCGTGTCGCGGTAGGACCCCTTGTATTCTACAGAGACTTCGATTCCCGGGTGCGTAAGGTTGAAGTTATCCACCATACGCTGGATCAGCGCTTCGCGCGTTCCGCTCATTGCGTGCCAGAAGACAATCTGAGTCTTTTCCTGTGCAAGCGCCAGGCCCGATACCACCAGCAATGCCAACATCACAAGTACCAAAGCACGTTTCACTTGTTACCTCCTTTGATGATTGTACAACAGCCTACGGTTGACCCCTTATCTCTGCACTCACCTCCTGTCATACCTTAACGGTAGTGATTTCGACGTCTAGATTGGACAGGGCATTGGCAAAACGAGAATCCAATCCATTGTCTGTGATAATTGCGTCCACATCGGCGATATCGGCGATCCTGCCATGAGCTACGATGCCGAATTTCGTGTGATCGGCCACAACGATCGTGCGTTGGCTGTGGTCGATGATTTCGGCTGCGGTCTCGGCCTCTTCCAAAGAAGGGATGGTCAATCCCCGCTCAATCGATATCCCGTTTGCCCCAAGAAACGCCAGATCGAAGAAAATGCCCTTGAGTGCCTGATGTGCAAGTCTTCCGACCATCGCGAGAGAGACCCCACGGAGATAGCCCCCCAGCACAAGCACTTCTGCTTGCGGAAGCTGGTTTACTTCCAACGCGTGATTCAGCGCATTGGTGAAGATGCGAAAGCGCCTATCCACGGGGAGATGCTTGATGATCTGCATTGTGGTCGTCCCATTTCCGATAAATACCGCCATCCCCTCTTCGATTAGTGATGCGGCCTGCCGACCGATCTTCTCTTTCTCAATGCGATTTACGCTGGCTTTGTCCTGGTAGGAAGGTTCGGTGGTAAGCCACTCTCTCGCAATCGCCCCCCCATGTACGCGTACAAGCTGCCCTTGTTCGGCCAGAGCGTTGAGATCGTTGCGGATTGTCATTTGGGAAACTGAGAAAGAATCTGAAAGCTCCGAGGTCTTGACCGCCTTGAATACCTGAACCTGCTCCAGGATCACTTGACGCCGTCGCCCCGTTAGCATATGTTGGTGATCGGTTTCTTTCTCTTGCGATTTCATGCGAAAACTAGTATAATCGAAAAGGCACGCAAGTCAAGTATTGAACGTCGATCCAACATGTGGACGTGAGGTGGCCGGATTTGTGATGTCCATGTGTGGCCATAGTCGTGGTCCGTTGGCGGCGCACTTTCAGATTTAGGAGGGCCGATGGCAGAAGTAACGCTGACCAAAGTGATGAAGCGGTTTGGGGACTTTGTCGCGGTAGACGAGATAGATCTGAAGGTAGATGACGGAGCGTTCACGGTATTGGTGGGGCCGTCGGGATGTGGGAAGACGACGACGCTTAGGATGATAGCGGGTCTGGAGGAAGTGAGTTCGGGGGAAGTACAGATAGGGGATCGAGTGGTGAACCGTGTTCCGCCGAAGGACCGGGATATAGCGA
>Ga0307445_10000645_pt1 | contig 19113 bp, 14 predicted proteins | sample SalMarSW160330MG_FD_202147 | JGI IMG/M metagenome (GOLD analysis project Ga0307445, IMG submission 202147) | Salt marsh sediment microbial communities from the Plum Island Ecosystem LTER, Massachusetts, United States - SW1603-30 | ecosystem: Environmental > Aquatic > Marine > Intertidal zone >... | reverse complement strand
ATTTCCATATAAACCAATTCTTTATGTAATTAATTTGAATATGTAATGAATATGTTATTTAGGGTTTTTAATCTTATATATTGTAAAAAAAATTTTAATTATATGGTTAAAGTTTTATTTTCTAATATTTCAACTTTAATGTTAGAATCTTTTCTATTCATGACTTTTTCAAATTCCTTCAAATCTTTATCCCAATTATGCATTGGAACTACCATTTGTGGTTGAATGTCAATTGCGGCATCTGATGCTTCTTCAAAATCCATTGTATACGTTCCTCCACAAGGAAGTAAAGCAACCGTTATTTTTCTTTTTGCTAATGCTTTCATTTCAGGAATTCTTTCGGTATCCCCTGCATGGTAAATGCTCTTACCTGCTGATTCTATGATCGTTCCCGTCCAACCGTTACTTTTCGGATGAGTTGGCTTTATTATGGTATATGCCGGGAATAATTCAATAGTGAAATCTTTATAAGTAACTGGCTTACCAATCTTTAAAGATTGTCCTTTAAAGTCTTTCAAACTACTTGCAATACTTTCTGGACCTAATAAAATTGTCTCTTCTTTCCATAATTTCTTTATATCTGATTTTGAGAAATGATCTCCATGAGTATGAGAGGTAACAATAAAATCGGCTTTCTCTTCATCTTTGCTAACTTTATATGGGTCCAAATATATGATTCGACCACCACGCGTCACAATTTTAAAACAAGCATGACCCAACCATATTAATTTAAATTCTCCTTCCATTTAAATCACTTTTTCATAATTAAATTAAATTATATCTCAAAATATGATTCTAACCTTTTTAAGACTATCTTGAGAAATTATTTTCTAAGAAAAAGATTGTTTTATTCTTCTTCATCCAATTTTAATTCTGGATTTTCTAATGAGATTTTCCTAGATCTTCTTAAATCATTGGGTTTTTCAATGCTTATATTATCAATTCTTTCAAGGAATAGCTTATTTTCGAAATTGGGAATGGAATTTATTAAATTCGGTTTAGGAAAATCATAAATTAAATTTGGTCTGTAATTCCTACTAATATTTGAAATATCATCCTTAAAAGTCATATCTGTTGAGAGTTTATTTCTAAATAAATTCTTGAATGGACTTAGCTCATTTTTCTTTAAATCTATTTTATTAATGGAATTTATCGGGAAAGTTGAACGAGATATTCGACATATTGGACAATTATTATTCTCAAGACCATGTATGCAAGCCATTTTTTTTTACTCTTATAATGTTGCTATTCTGTATTCTTTAAATTAATTTTATCTTTTATTTCTTTTTATAATAAAATATGAATGAACCAAATAATGTCTTTCTCTCGGAGATTTATTCCCAACCAGATGCACTTAAAAACACTTTTGAACACATTCTATCTGAGAGCAAGCCCCAATTCTTGCAAGTTAAGGATTTTATCAAGAGAGGAGGTATTTCTAAGCTAATCTTCACTGGAATGGGGTCCAGTTACATTGTATCATATCTTCCATATTATTTATTAAATCAATACGGGATAACCATTGAAATTCGTGAGGCGGGAGAATTTTTATTTAATACCTTCCCAAAAACAAGACAAGATTCTTTTAAGGACACAGGAATTGTTATAATCTCTCAATCAGGAGAATCTGGAGAAATAAGGGAATTATTGAAAAATATCAATGATATGGATGTAAAACCATTGACAATTGGAATTACAAATAATCCCGATAGCTATTTAGCATACATGACGGAATTACAGATTTTCATGAACATTGATAAAGAAGCCACAATTACAACTAAAACGTATCTCTGTACATTATTAATCTTGTACGTTCTATCAAAGACAATTATAGGAGAATTCTTTACTAGCGAAGATTATATTCAAGAAGTCCGTGAATTAATTAAAGAGATCGAAGATTTACTTAATGATAAGCAAAAAGTCAAATATATTTGGGAGAAAATTTTGCCGAAATTCGGTAAAAAGATAAAGTTTTTAGAAATACTTGCAAGAGGTCCCTCTATGGTCACAGCTCATCAAGCTGCCTTGAACTATAAAGAAATCGTTCGATCATATTCAGAAGCGACATCAATCTCAACCTTTCGACATGGAGGCATCGAATGTTTGAATAATGAATCAAGACTCATTATACTCACATCGGACGATAAAAATCTTGAACTTAATGGAAATTTTATCACGAAATTGACCTCTGAATGGACTTTTGGTAAACTATTACATATCACTAACCAAAAACTCACTGGTGAATTAGAGAAAATTCATAAAAATCCAAACATCATCCTTTATCACCATAAGATAAAAGATCCCTTCTTGGCCCCATTATATGAGATAGTAATTCTACAATTATTATTTTACAAAATGGCAGAGGAAAAAGGAATTGTGCCCGGAATATTCTTGTATTCTCAAAAAATCACTCGGGATTTATAAAAACTACTATTTCTCTCACTTTTATCAAAATCCTAATACTTCAAGCTCGAAAACTAGAAATATTAACATCAATTTTTAAACATATTATTTAGAATGTAAGCAATTGTTATGGATTCTATAGCAAATACTAGAACGTTTATTGGTTATTTGATTTTTTGGATAGGTCAATTGATTTCTCTTCTTGGGTCATCCATCATTCATTTTGTTATAGTATGGTGGATAACAGAAGTTACAGGAAGTGCAATCCTCCTTGGTGTTGCGAATTTTATGGGAATGGCACCTTTAATTGTACTGACCCCCATTTTTGGTGTTTTTATAGATAAATGGAATAGAAAAGTAATTATCGCTGTTGCTGATTTTTGTCAAGCTCTTATAACTTTCTGGATTATAATGCTATTTTTCCTGGGAATAGAAGCCGTTATTCCAATCATTTTGATCAATAGTCTTCGAGGAGTTTGCCAAGCTTTTCATTTTCCAACTGTTAAAGCAATCATTCCAATAATGATACCTAAGGATAAGTTAAGTAGAATGAATGCCATTGATTATTTATTTAATGGGATGGTAAATATTGCTGGACCTGTTATTGCTGCTACATTATATGCCTTTTTACCAATTATATCAATTTTATGGATTGATATTTATACTTTCATAATCGCAATTATTCCTCTCCTTATCATTAAAATTCCACATATCAATAAGAATAAAATGGAAGAGAAAGAATTTTCCTTTTCAAAGGACTTCAAATTGGGATTAGATGGACTCAAAAAGGTTCCTGGACTGGTAATTTTATTAGTATTAATATCTATAATAAACTTTCTTGGACAACCATTTGGTACTTTACTTCCCTTATTTGTCTCATCCAATCATCTTGGAGATGCAGGTGATCTAGCCGTAATAATGGCATTAATGCAGACTGGTATGATTATTGGTGCTATTATCGCGTCTTCTAAAAAAGATTGGAGGAATAGAGTAAGGGTAATTTCAACCTGTATCTCCATTTCAGTGATAGGTTACATTCTTTCTGCTCTTTCTCCTACGGGCAATTTCATTTTAATTGGTGTAGGAGGGATGTTCAGAGCTGGAATGGTTCCCTTGATTAATACTAACTTTCTTACAATAATTCAATTGCAAGTACCTCCAGAAAAACAAGGAAAAGTCATGTCAATAGTTGTATCATTAGCTTGGGCAGTGATACCTTTAGGTAGTTTGGTGTCAGGACCCATCGCTGAAGCTATTGGAATCGTTTCTCTTTATGTGACATTTGCAATTTTACAATTAGTTACCTTATTAATTATATTACTCTTTACCAATGTGCGAAAAGTAAAATATGAAACCATATACGAAGCTGAAAATAAATTCAAAAATATGGAGTTAGAACCTAATGAGTGATATCGCAAATAATAAAACCTTTATGAGTTATATTGCATTTTGGATTGGTCAAATGTTCTCGTTATTAGGTTCTTCAGTGGTCCAATTTGTAATAATTTTCTGGATTACAGAAATTACTGAAAGCACTGTATACTTATCAATTGCCACTTTCTTTGCTTTCCTTCCTCAATGGTTATTAGGAGCTTTAATTGGAGTTTATGTAGATCGCTGGAATAGGAAATTGATCATAGCGTTAGCTGATTTCTTTCAGGCATTTACAACATTTATCATAATATTATTATTTTTTTTCAATGCGGAAACCGTGTGGGCTATCATCATTATCAACGGTATTCGTGGTCTATGTCAAGCATTTCACTGGCCCGCAACAAATGCTATTATCCCTATAATGGTACCTAAGAAACACTTGAGTAGATTAAATGGATTAAACTTCTTCTTCACGGGGATAGTTAATAGTATTGGTCCCGTGATCGCTGCAACTTTTTTAGCTCTTTTTTCGATTGAGCAAATCCTTTGGATTGATGTAATTACCTTTCTAATAGCGATTGTCCCATTGTTGCTTATAAAAATTCCAAATGTATTGAAGACCACAATAGATAAAGTTAAAAAACCATTTTTCAAAGATTTCGCGGAAGGTATTAAAGTCATAAGAAATGTACCAGGTCTTCTGTTTTTATTATTTATTGCCACAATGATTAACTTTTTCGGCCAACCATTTAGTACGTTAATGCAGTACTTCATATTATTTACTCATAATGGAAATGCTTTAGATTTGGGGTTTGTATTAGCTCTAATACAAGGAGGAATGTTTGTAGGAGCAATAATTGTAACAATAAAAAAACAATGGAAACATAAAGCTCTTGTTATCTTTTTAGGCTTGATACTTGGAGATGCAGGGCACTTACTTTTAGCACTTGCACCTACGGGACAATATATCATAATCGGGATTGGGGGATTTATATTTGCTTTTATAGTACCATTCGTGAACACGATGTTTTTGACAATTTTACAGAGTACGATCCCTCCAGAAAAACAAGGAAGAGTAATGTCAATAGTTATAACTATTGCAACTGCAGTTTCCCCAATTGCAATGATAATCTCTGGACCATTAGCAGTTATAATGGGAATCGTTCCCTTATTTGTTAGCGCTGCAATTATTGATATGATCATCGTTCTATTAATTTGGATTTTTAGCAACGTTACGAAAATAGATTATGATGAATTATCGGTTTCAAATTTTGGAGAAATCAACGATTAAATTTGTATTTATATAAGTAAAGAACACAGATGTTGCATTTGAAATGCTAGATTAAGTTTTAATTATTGAATAGATTCTTTCTATAAAATAGATGATCTATAAATTCCTTTGTAATTAAATGAGTGAAAATGCCTAAAGCAGTAATTTTATCAGGAGGTTGGGGCACGCGCCTTCGTCCCTTGACGTGCTCAATCCCCAAAACTTTAATCCCAATATGTAATAAACCGGTAATGGAGCATCAAATATTATTACTTAAAGCTGCAGGGGTAAATGAAATCATCTTAGCTGTAAGTGTTATGGCTGATGTAATTAAAGAATATTTTAGAAACGGCGAAAAATTGGGAGTAAAAATCTTTTATACTGACGAGATCTTCCCAGCTGGAACAGCTGGTGCCATAAAGCTGGCAGAATCTTTTTTGAAAGATGAGAATTTTTTCATGCTTAATGGAGATGTCATTTTAAATTTTGATTTTAGCAAGATGCTTCAATTTCATGAGAAAAAAAACGCATTTGGGACGATTGCAAGTAAAGTTGTGACCGATCCTTCTCGATATGGTGTGATTATAGCAGATCAGAACACTAATAAGATTGAGAAATTTTTGGAAAAAGAAGAATATAAACCCCCACAAAGTGGTCCTGTTCCAATGCCAATAAATTCCGGAGTATATTTACTAGAACCCGAAGTATTTTCCTATATTCCGGCAAATAAAAAAGTTTCTATTGAAAGAGAAGTGTTCCCAAAAGTTGCTAAAGAGCGTGAGCTCTATCATTATCCAATTGAAGGGATTTGGAAAGATATAGGAAAACCTTACGATTTATTGCAAGGAAATATTTCTCTCATGAATGATCTGATTCAGAATCTCAGTGAGAAACATAAAAGTTTAATTGATTATAGTGCCCAAATCAACCCAACCACAAAAATTATTCATCCTTGCGTCGTTGGAGAAAAGACGGTCATTAGGCAAGATTGCGTTATTGGTCCAAATGTAATTATTGGAGACAATGTATTTATTGATAAAAACTCCATTTTAAAAAATTCTGTAATCTTTAATGAAGTTTACATTTCAAAACATGTAGAAATTGAAAATGCAATAATATCTGATAATTGTACTATAGGAGATAATGCTCGCTTAAAAGGAATTGAAGATAGATTAATATTATTATCCTCTCATGTTAAAGTAATGAAAGATGTTGATCTCATCAACGACTTTGATAATTACTTTTCGGTTTGCCATCATGAAATAATTAAGGAGAGCATAAAATAACTCAAGTATTTATTGATATAATCATGAATAAGGTTTTTCTTTTAGATCTTGAAAAGATCCAACCAAGCCAACTATATTTGAATAACAATAAGTTGAAATCATCGCTAAATACTCTTAAATCGAATGATTTTCAATCCTATGAACCCATTCCTATAAAAGTTTTAAATCACAAATATATAGCAACAGATGGGCATCATCGTGCGTTCATCTTGTGGCAACGAGGTGAAAAAAGGGTGCGTGTTGAATGGGAAGATGAAGATTTGGATTGGGACCTTTACGAAATATGCGTGAAATGGTGCGAAAAAGAAGGAATATTCACTATTTGTGATCTCAAAGATAGAATTATTGACGATAAGGCTTACGAGAAATTATGGTTGAATAGATGTAAAAACATGTATGAGAAAATGAATAAAGGAGAAATTTAGAGAGTTTTGATAGAATGAAGAAAAACATCACTCCAAAAAAAATAATCCTTGATTTTGACAATGGATTCATAACCAAAGAAGAATCAATAAACCTTTTAGAATCAATTATTAGTGAAAGTGATAATAATGATCAAAGAATTGATGCAATTGAAGCTATTGGTCATCTCAATCTCATTACAGGTAAATCATACGAATTGCTTGAAAAATGTTTAGTTACAGATGAATCCCCTTTTGTTAGGATATCAGCAGCTCAAATCTTGATTAAGAATTTCTCAAATTTAGAAACAAATCCTCTTAATTGGGCAATAGAAAATGAAAATTCGGTCCTTTTTTTTAAACCTCTGCTCGATCTATTTGAGACTGAGATACAACCTTCATTAAATAATTTAAGAGAAAAAGTAATGAAAAAATTGACTCAAATATATAATCTTGAATTTCCTGATATGAAATTCATTATAGACGTGGATTTTTTAGATGCAGTGAAATTTTTGAGTGAATTAGATGAATTTACAAAAAAATTTGGTATTAAAGAAGAATATAAATTGGAATTAATAAAAGAAAATACAAGCATTAGCAATAAAGGATTGTCTCGAATAAATGCAAGTCTTGATGGGCATATTACTAAATTAACATTAAAGGAGTTAAATCAGATTCCTCTCTCAATAAATTCGTTGCCAAATCTAATTTCACTAACCATCGATCATTGTACGTTAAAATTGGATGTATTAAATAAACTTAGTTTCCCAAAAGTTAATCACTTAGTATTTACAAATAATAAAGTTGATGGATTACCCGATTGGGTATGGAAGATCGCTAATATTCCTATTATTTTCAATAAATTTATTAAGAATGGAGTAGCTCTTTCAGAAGCACCAATTTTAACATTAATAGAGATATTATCAGGTAAACCACTGAATATAATTAAAAAGTATGAAAAACATCATTTAAAGAAAGCCTATAATTATGAGTTTGACGAACGAGGTCATGTAAAGGGACTTTATATTACAAATGATTCGATCAAAATTGGATTGATTCCTCATCAATTATGTGATTTAAAATATCTTGAAGAATTATATTTAATTCGACAAAACATTATCCAAATTCCTATATGTCTTCTAAAATTAAATAGTCTGAAAATTTTGAACCTTTCTTTTAACCATATCGGGATTATTCCTGAAAGTATCGAAGGTTTAAGTAATCTTGAATATTTTGATTTACGAGGCGAAAATGACAACATTATCGAAACGATACCTCAATCAATTATACTTCTTGAAAAGTTAAAAGTATTTGATCTTTCAGGAAATTTCATTAAAAATGTGCCAGAGAAATTAAAGGATTTTAAAGCATTAAAATTATAATCCAAGTTATTATTATAATAAATTTCTCAAGACGGATATTTTAAATAATTCTATATAATAATAGTTATCATAAAAGTACATGTAATTATTAAAATAATGTCAAAAAGACAAAATACTTTGGATGAATTATTAAGTCCCACAAAAAAAACCTCTAAAGGAAACCAGTTGGAAAAAGAGATCGATAAAGAAAAGATTAACTTCCTCGTTCAAGAGATAAATAGGCATAGAGATTTATATTATAATTCAACACCAGAAATTAGCGATGCAGAATATGATGAATTAGAAAATGAACTGAGAAATCTTGATCCCAATAACCCAATCTTGTTTACCGTAGGGGCAGATTCTTCCGAAATTTTTACCAAGAAGGAGCATATAATTCCAATGGGTTCCCAAGATAAAGTTTCAACTCCAAATGAATTTAAAAAATGGGCTAAAGATCGTGGTAATGGAACATTTTTAATTCAGTATAAACTTGATGGAATAAGTCTGGAGCTACAATATAAGAGTGGTGTTTTTCAATGTGGAGTAACTCGAGGTAATGGAATCGTGGGAGATGATGTTTCGAGTAATGTAATAAAAATGAAAGGATTTATCCCAAGATTTTCCACAAGATTTACGGGGGGAATTCGTGCCGAAGTATTACTTTTTCATGATCTTTTCAAGAAAAAGTATGCTGATAAACAAAATTGTAGGAACACTGCTGCTGGTATTGTTAGACGTAAGGATGGAAAAGGATCTGAGGATCTTAATTTAATATTCTATGATGCTATTAGTCTCACTGAAGATGTAAGCTTTATTAATGAGATTGAAAAATTGAAATGGATGAAAAATGAACATCTACCTACAATTAAAACTAAATCGGTTAAAACAATGCAAGAAGTAATCGATTTTCGTGAAGAAGTAATGAACAACATGCGTGATTCATTAGATTATGATATTGATGGGCTAGTAATAAAAAGTAAAGAAATTGATCTAAATGATATGAAACGCGCCAAACCATTGAAACAAATAGCATTCAAATTTCAAGCTGAAGAAACTGAAAGTACTATAATTAAAGTCGAGTGGACCATAAGTGGTCATAATTATACTCCTGTTGCCCTTATTGAACCTGTTCGGTTGATGGGAACCACGGTGAGCAGAGCTAGTTTAGCTAATCCCAATCTCGTGAAAGAATTGGGAATTAAAATTGGTGCAAGAGTTATCGTATCAAAACGAGGAGATATAATCCCTAAAATTGAAAGAGTTACCAAAATATCTCAAGACGCGAAGGATGTCATTATCCCTCACATATGTGAAGAATGCCATACTGATTTAATAAATGAGGGAACTCGATTATATTGTCCTAATGAAGCTTGTCCGAAAAGAAATTATCAACGATTGGTCAGATGGATTCATGTTCTTGGTGTTAAGCATTTTAGTGAGAAATTGATGCTAGAACCGCTCTTTAAATCTGGGAAAGTTCGAAAAATCGTCGATCTATATCACCTTAAAATTTCAGATTTAACCAAATTTGAAGGAGTTCAAGAAACTTCTGCTAAAAAGGCATTAGATAATTTATATGCAGTAAAAGAAATCACATTAGCAAAATTCATTGGAGGATTTAATATTGAAAATATCGCCGAATTACTCGTTAAGAAAGTAGTTGATACGGGATATGACACGCTTGAAAAAATTAAAAATGCGAACATAAAACAATTAGCATTGATAGATGGCTATGCCGAAATAACTGCTGAAAACCTCTTAATAGGAATAAATAAGTTATATCCAGAAATGCTTGAAGTACTAAATACTAATAAAATATCAATAAAAAATGTGGTAAAAGGTGGAAAGTTAAACGGTTTAACCTTTTGTTTCACTGGGAAACTCAACGAAATTTCACGGTCAGAAGCAGAGGATCTTGTTTTAAAACATGGTGGAGAACCAAAAAAAAGTGTTATAACAAACCTAAGTTATTTAGTCACCAATGAAAGCACACTTACTACCAAATATTTAAAAGCACAAGAACAAGGCACAAAAATTATTACAGAAAATGAATTCCTCCAGATGATCTCAGAATAACATATTTAAAAATTATGAGTTCCATATTTTATCTATTACAAATACATTTGAAATTAATAGAGTGGATTTAAATTGGAAGATATAAAGTCTCACAGTCTGAAAATATATGAAGCGATTTTCAATAAGAAGAAAAATGTAATGATTGACGAAAATGAATATCCTGTCCATAAATTCTCGAGTGGGATCAAATTTATTGATTACTCTGGATATAGATTCATCCAACAGAATCATAATAAGAAGTCAGAATGGGGAAAAAAAGCAAGACAAGGGCACCAAATCATGTGGATTCTAAAAGGACGACGATACCTCGCACGCATCATGGATGGTGAATTTACAGATTTGAAAAAGGATAAAGGGTGATAGTGATATCATAGGTGTCCAAATGACGCATTAAAACTAGTCGGTCTTAAAAAATAATTTTTTAATTCACAAATTTTACAAATACTTCGCTAACCTGTTTACTTAACTTTTCTTATTAATTTATCATCTTTTAACATTTAATATCTATCAAAAGGTTCCTTTTGTTCCCTATTAGCTAAGGATCTAAGAATTACAGCTGTATAAATTTTAAAAAGAAAACTCGAGTTTTTAAATCAATAATTAAATATAATTCTTTCTTATCGGTTGAAATTATTTACTTTAATACTCTATATTCAAAAAAACATTATACAAAGATGGAAATAATTATATATACTCGAAAATAAATGATAAATAAGTTCAATTAACATTTTTAACATAAATGTTAATAATGAAATCTAATGTGATGTGAAAATAAAAATGAAAAGAGAAATTGGTCTAAAACATCGATATAAAACATATTCCATTACAGTTTTAATTATTATCTTAAGTTTGCCTATATCCAATTCGATCCTCTATAACTTATTTATTAATGATTTTTCAAACGAACCTAAGACTCAAGCTGTGGATTCTGGAGAAGATTCACTTATATGGAAATTAGGTAAAGGATTTCCTGGTTCTGGAGCAACAATGCAACCTAGATTAGTCAATCTTACAGAAGGAGGAAATCCATTGATTGTTGTTGGAACTGATGGAGGGATTGCTACAATTACATTAGATGGTTTTATTAATATGAGTTATAGAACTTTTGGGCCTGTAATTGATTTTGAAATTATTAAAGATATTTCAGGTGATAATCAAGATGATATTGTATTTATTACTTATTTTCAAGAGCATCCAAATTTAATTGCAATTTCTTCTAATAATGGGTCAGAACTATGGAAGTTTAAGCCCACAATCGAAGGTATTAGTCCTGAGACGTATCAAACACAAAATTTTATTCCATATTCATGGGATATTAAATTAATTAATGATATTACTTCTGATTTCATACCAGAAATCTTAATCTCTTCGTGGTATAGATTAATCGTTGTAAATGGAAAGTCTGGAAATAAAGTATGGATGAATGATCAAGACTTTACCAATGATGTTTGGAAAATAGAAGTATTAGAAGATATAAATGGTAATGGATTTGAAACAATTATTGCCGGTTCAGAAGAAGGTAAATTAATTGCATTTGATTCTCAAGATGGAAGCAAACTTTGGACTTTTACAGTAAAAGGGACAGAAATGCTAGTATATGGTATGACTGGTCTTACTCTTCAAACTATACCCAATTCTATCGATGATATAAGAGTTGTTGGAGATGTTAATAATGATGAGATTAATGATATTATAATAGCTTCTGATGATGGATATTTACGATTAATTTCTGGAAAGCATGGTATTCTTCTTGATGAGGATGTTTGTTATACTATAAGTAGTCCTTCACAATCAAATTATATTAGTTTCCAAACATCTCCATATTCATCAATAAAAAGAATATTTATGAAATCAGGAATAAAAATTTACGAAATTCCTGATATTGATAATGATGGGATTAAGGAATATATTTCAATCGCATGTGATCTCGATTATTCTCCAGATTATAGTTCAACAGAATATAAAATAATTCAAGGTAAAATATTCAATATAAATCCCTTATCCGAAATAAATAAGATAAACATCACCCGTAGTCTAAACTGGACTTATAATAGCTTTTTTCTCAGTTCTTATCCCGAAATAATTAAAGTGGATTCTGATATTTATATATATGATTATTCATATAACGGTTATACAACAGCATTAATTAATCGATATCACATTGATGATGAATTATCACAAAATCCAGAGGTTGTTTATACAGATCCTGGTCAATATGAGTCTGTATCGTCTTATAGTGGAAGTGAGAAAGGACATTATTTCTTAAATGTCGGTGATCTTAATAGTGATGGTGTGGATGATTTATTTGCTATTACTGCAAACGGTCGCTATTTATGTATTGATTGTAAAAATAATGATATTCTTTGGGTGAGAACTCAAGAGGTATCTGAAATAGAGATAACTGAGATCAATGATTTAAATGATGATGGATTTAACGATTTCTTAATAAAGCAAATAAGTGTTTTTGAACCAGATTGGATTATTTCTGAATCCTCGTCTCAAACTACAGAAACACCAACTATCATAATTGAATTATATACAATTGATGCAAAAACGGGAAATATAATATGGTCCTTAAATATTCCTTTACCAGAATATTATAAAGGACTAAGGGACTTAAAAAATGTGGGGGATATTACTGATGATGATATTGATGATTATGGGGCATGGATTATTCCTTCAATAATACCTTCCAATATTTCGGAAATTATAACAAATCTAATAGGGAATGAAACAATTGATTCAAATGAAGCAGAAATGATATATAGGTCTCTCTTAACTAATTATACTAAAGTTTTAGCTATTAATGGTTCTGATGGAAATATTATTTGGAATACTCCAATGATAGATTTTCCATACAAATTTTATCGTCATTATGAATACAATGGGACTTATTTAGATCCAATTGAAACACAATCCTCTGGAAACCACATATATAATAGAATTAATAATGAAATAGATGATACTTGGGTTAATAATTTTGATATTCAGTGGACAAATCATTGGAATCCCTTATCGTTAGCGCAAGCAAGTAGTATTCAACCTATAAGGGGTACTTCTTCCGATAATTTAACTGATTTATTGGATGATGAAGGAAATTATACTATTAAAGCTGAATATGTAGATTCTTCATGGAAAGCGATCATGAATTTAACAATTCCAGTAAACTTACTTGATGATCATTTATTGGGGGCTATGGAGTATCCACTTTCCCAAACTGAACGATTATCTGCTCTTAAAATGCAAACTAATCTAATGGTAAATACTTCATCTTCAAATTGGTATAATTTTACTTATGAAATTTTTGATGTAACAAATAACAAATGGGTTTTATGCAACTGGAGTTCAGAAACTACAACTTGGAATAATCACACTTATCCTGATCTTAAAGGTAATTATATACATCCATCACTTGAAAATTCTTTCAATGATGATCATATGTGGGTAATTACACGTGGGACTCACGACGCAGATAATTTTATTGAATTTGATTATGAGAATAAAACTACACTATCGAATTTCATAGATTTAAACAAAAATATTCAAATTCGTTTAAATATAACAAACGGTAATAATGCATTTAATTTGACAATTAATGATTTTGGTCTTGCAGCATTTTATTGGGGTTTATTTGACAATGAATACGATAGATATTATACATGGAAATATACTTCTAATATATATGACAAAGATCGATTTGATGTTAGCAATCTCCTAAATTTAGAAATTCAAGACTTTGAGGTTATCAACGGAACAAATGACCAATATTTGGATTTAATTGCTATAATTGGTATTGAAAGCTATGATACCCCTAATACGTGGAGTACAAGAATCCGCCTTTTTGATCTTAAAAACAATGAGGCTTATACTAAATGGAGTCTTAATCAAACATTTATTCCATATCAAAATGTACGGGTTTTACCTCTAAATAATAGTCTAAATAACTGGTTATTAACAGGAATTTTCCAATTCGGAAGTAACTTTAATTGTTCTCATAAATTAATAAGTGATCCTTATTGGGAATCTCAACTATCTCATTTTGAAAGTTATTCAGACTCTAAAGTATTAATCAATTATTCTTGGGAACTCAATCCAACCTTTCCAACAGAAGAATATTACAGTTCTACACCTTATGAATTTCCTGGAAAAACAAATATAACGATAGATGGAAAAATCGGAATTATTGTAGGAGAATATGGATATGTGGAAAACGAACACGGGTGGTTTTCTTCATCTTTAACCGATATTCGAATTATTGATATTAATAGCCGGTCAACAGCATGTAAAATCCCAACAGAAAATTTGGAATCAGCTATCTATAGCTCGGAGAGTAATGTAGGAAAGATTGATTTTAGTGCTGAAGGTGCAGGTTATTTATTACTAATTTCCCATGAAGATTTCAATGGCGATGATTTCCTTGATCATGTTGGTATATATAGAATATATGAATACTCTGAATATACTTATATGTATGGAATGGAATGTAAAATATTTAGCGGTAATTCTGGTGATACTAATCCTAATATTCTCTTTAAACAATATTTCGAGGATACTAATATAAACGACGATATTTATATATCAGATAAACTTAAAATGCCTTTTACTTCAATCGGAGATATTAATCTTGACGGAACTTCTGAAGCAATAATAGGAATACAATCTGATAGCTCTGAGTGTAAACATTCTTATATCAATTTCTATGATATTTTTAATAGTAATGAAAATGAACCACTTGAATTAACTAATTATAAGTGGACATTAGAACCTGGTAATTGCTTGCATGCTTACGGTACTTGGTATAACTATGAATTTGTTTTAAATATTGAAAAAATTGAAGATATTACTGGAGACGGATTTAACGAGATTTTTATTGAGCATAATTATTACAGAAAAACAACAGATCAATGGGGATATGAGAGTTATAAACCAATCCCAACATCAGAAATCCTGGATATATTCGATCGGAAAATTCTTTATAGATTTAATATGGATATTAATTCAATATATCCAATTGCTGATTTAAATGAAGATGGAAATAGAGAATTATTAATCGCTAGCGGAGAATTAGTATATTGTATAAATTCTAAATTTAACATCCAGATTTTAAATCCTACAAATAGAGAATCTATGGTTTCTAATAATTTCAATATTGCATGGGAGACTGATTCACAATATGATTATTTTGAAGTATTAATCAACGGGGTTAGTCAAGGGGCTACTACTGCTAAAAATGTACAAGTTTCTCTTAGTTCAGGTTGGAAAGATATTAGCGTTATTATGCATGATAAGAGTGGCTTAATTTTAACTATTAATACAATCAAAGTATTAGTACCATCTAACCAAATTCATTTAATATTTACCTTCGTGCTTCTTGGTGCTTTAATTGGGATTTCCATATATTATCGAAGATATAATAAGAAACAAAAAGAGTTGATTTTAATTAACAATAAAATTGTTGAAGGAGGTAAAAAGTAAATGATCAAGATAGATTCAAAAACAAATCTTGAAATTTGGAGTGAGGAATTAACAAAAATCTATGGAAAAAAAAAAGAAGCGGTAGCGGCTGTATCAAAGATTGATCTACGAATGAAACCAGGAATTCATGGATTCTTAGGTCCAAATGGAGCTGGAAAAACTACTACGATTAATATGTTGGTTGGAGCTATTTCTATAACTGAAGGGGCTGCTAAAATAAGAGAGAAAAAAGCAGGTACAGTTGCAGCTAAACAATTGATTGGTTTTTTACCACAAGATCCTGTTTTTTATGAAGATATGACTGGAGAAAAATATTTAATATATATGGGACAATTAGGAGGACTTCAAAAAAAAGAAGCTAGATTAAAGGCTCAACAACTTCTAGATTTTTTTGATCTTTTTAAAGCTAGAAATAGAGAAATTGGTACCTATTCTGGAGGAATGAAGCAAAAAGTCGGTATTGCTGCATCTTTAATACACGATCCTAAAGTGCTAATCCTTGATGAGCCTACAGCTAACTTAGACCCAATGGGAAGAGCGGATGTGGTTCAAAAAATAAAAGAATTATCAAAAAGAGTGAGCGTCTTTGTTTCAAGTCATATTTTATCTGAAATTGAGCAAATGTGTGAAGATGTAACAATGATAGATAATGGTAAGATTGTAATTTCGGATTCTATCAGTAATATTAAAAGGAGCTTTATAAGTAATTTATATTTTTTAGATACTAATATGAATGAGACATTAGTAGATCAATTGAAAGATAAGGATTTTATCTCAAAAGCGTGGTGTGATGATTTAGATGGAAAAATTCATATTATTCCTGAAGATGCTGATAAGCTTCGAGATTTATTACCTCAGATGCTACTTGAGAATAAGGCTAAATTATATGAATTTCATCGACCTGAATTATCATTACAAGATATTTTTATGGAAATTATGATGAAAGAGAGGGGGAACAACTAATGAATAACAATAAAGGAAACACAGAAAGAAAGATAAAATCTAGTTCTAAGAAATTGAACTCAAATGTGTTGCAACCTGTGAAGAGTTGGCTTTCTAGGAATATTTTCAATAGAACAGCAATAATAATAAAGAAGACCTTTCAAGATGTTTTTTCTTTTAAAAAAACCATTATAATTTTGATTTTAGGAGTAATAGTTCCATTAATTTTTATTCTATTACCAACATCTATAGATTTTGGTTTAATATCTCCTTCTCATGCTGCTACGATAATCGGTTTTGCATTAATCTTCCCTGCATTTTTTTGGACCTTAGGTTTGGTTTTCACCATAATTATTGGAACTTCTGGAGCACCTCTTATTGCTGAAGAAGTTAAATCAGGAACAATGTTGTTATTAGTAAGTAAACCTATTAGCCGAATAAAAATATTTATTGGTAAATATATAGCAGTATATCTCTACGGAATGCTTTTAAGTTTTTTTTCTATTTTTGTGATAGGATGGCTCGGAGTATTTGTAAAATCTGGTAATATTGATCATTTTTTTAGTTTAATACCATTCTTGACTGCTCTATATATCTATAGCTTATTTATATTGTTTTTATTTACTAGTATCACAATGGCATTTTCTTCAATATTCAAAAAAGCAAGATCAGCATCGATACTAATAATTTTTATTGCAATACTTTCTTATATCGCATTTCTACTAATTAGAACATTAACTGGTCCATTCTATGCGACATTTCAATTATACCATTTTGATCTTGGTTACCATTTAGGAAATGTATTTATTTTATTCATTGAAACATTGAATGCCGTTCCACCTTCTATAAGTTGGCAAACAACGTTTGCAATCATAACAGGAGTATATAGTATGGAATCATCAATAGATCCAGATCAGAATATCAATCTTGGAGGTTTAGAAAAAACTAATTATTATTTACCAGTGGTTTCATTATTACTTTGGATTTTAATTGCTGCTTTACTTTTAGTATTTGGTATGTGGAGTCTGAAGAAAAGAGAAATTTCTGTCTAAAAATTCACTTTTTTTTTTGTTAATATTTAATAATACAAAAAAAAAGTATGATGAAGGGTAAAAATAGATTTTTAATAAACGGGGTTAGTCAAGCACAATTCATGTAGATTCTTAAAGGATGATAATACCTCGCACGTATCATGGATGGTTAATTAACAGATTTGAAAAAAGATAAAGAGTCAAAAATTTATTCACTTTTCCAAGTAACAATATAATCTAAATTTTCGGGTAGTGGAATATCCGGATTCGTAAAATGCCATCCTCCTTTTATTCCAAATTGTTTAGCAGTCAAATCAAAATGACATGTCGCTATTCCCATATCAAGTCTCACAAATGGTCTATAATTTACTGCTAATTTTCCTTCTGGATATTTAACATAAAAATGAAAAACATTCTCATTTTCTTTTTTTACTATTCTCCAAGGCTGTTTATTTCCGGCAGAAGGTCCTAACCGAACCATTTCTAGAATTGTAGAATATTCATTCAATTTTTCATTCGATAAAGAATTTTGAAAATTTGCATTGAAAAAAATGGTCTCCCAGGGTTTTCTTTTCTTGGCTTGAATCACCTTGCGGATAATTTTTTCGCGGGATCTTCTTTTAGCAGGATATCCAATTGGTGTGATTGCTGGAATAACCTCTTCTGCTTTGCAATTAATTTTTTTTGAAAAAATGGTGCGATTAAACGTTCCACCAAGCCAACAAGTACCTAATCCTAAATCTGTTGCCTTAAGAATAATTAATTCCATTACATAGCCATAATTTAGTTTGTAATATTCAGACCTTTCTGATGCACCAACAATGAACTCTTGCGCTCCCGATATCATTCCATAAGTCCCAAGTTGCCTTTGTTCATCTGGTTCAAATTCAAGAACACTTACTAACTCAAATCGACAGGTTCCAGTTTTAGAACTAAAGGGGCTAACGAGGTCGCCTTGTTTCAAAATTCCCTCTATCTTTTCCTTAACATCATCTTCAAGTAATTTAGGATAATAAGTTCTCCATGAAGTGCGTTCTTTGATTAGGTCTGTTATTGATTTTGAAAAATCCATATTTTATCTAAATTTGAAAAGGATTATAATTATTTTGATATTAAAATATAAATTTAATTCTTATCCATAAGTGCCTCTTGATTATTTTCAAAAATTTTACTTGAATTTTTCTCTATAAGTAAAAATATTCACTTCGATGATTGGTCTCCAATTCTTTTATTAAGTGACTCTTATAATGTTTAATTAAGGAACAGCTATAAAGATTAAGGAGTGAGAAAAAAAATATGGCAACTCAAGTTAAGTATGGCTTGGATTATTATGAATTTTTAGATCTCGTTCAAGAGTTTTGCAACAAGATTAATTTAATACAAAAGGACCAAATTCAACTCGTATATAAACATTTTAATCTAAAAAATTGCAAAGAAGAGTTAGATAAAAAAATTGAATCGATTGATGAACTGCTAAATGAGCAATTAATT
>Ga0307445_10000643_pt1 | contig 19171 bp, 17 predicted proteins | sample SalMarSW160330MG_FD_202147 | JGI IMG/M metagenome (GOLD analysis project Ga0307445, IMG submission 202147) | Salt marsh sediment microbial communities from the Plum Island Ecosystem LTER, Massachusetts, United States - SW1603-30 | ecosystem: Environmental > Aquatic > Marine > Intertidal zone >... | reverse complement strand
ACTTACCGTCTTCCTGGATCGGTGCGTTGGCCTGGGCGATCATCTTGGATTCCTCCTCTTCCGCGCTCAGAAAAACGACGCCTCCGTCGCTGAGGTCCACCTTACCTTCGGTCACCTGCCGGTAGGGGGTTTCGATGAACCCGAGATCATTGATCTTGGCATATACGCAGAGCGAGGAGATCAGTCCGATGTTGGGACCTTCGGGCGTCTCGATGGGACAGAGCCTTCCGTAATGGGTATAATGAACGTCCCTGACCTCGAAACCCGCGCGCTCCCTTGAAAGCCCCCCCGGTCCAAGTGCCGACATACGGCGCTTGTGGGTCATTTCTGCCAGGGGATTGGTCTGGTCCATGAACTGGGAAAGCTGGTTGGTCCCGAAAAAGGAGTTGATGACGGAGGACAGGGTCTTGGAGTTGATCAGGTCCACCGGGGTAAACACCTCGTTGTCCCGCACATTCATCCTCTCCCTGATGGTCCTGGCCATACGTGCCAGTCCCACGCTGAACTGGTTCGAAAGCTGCTCACCCACGGTTCTTACACGGCGGTTGCTGAGGTGGTCGATATCATCAACATCGGTCTTGGAGTTGATCAGTTCGATCAGGTACTTGATGATCTCGATGATGTCTTCCTTGGTCAGCACCTTCACGTTCATTTCGGTGGTAAGTCCCAGTTTCTTATTGATCCGGTAGCGGCCCACCTCCCCGAGGTCGTAACGCTTGTCGGAAAAGAACAGCTTGTCGATCACATCCCTGGCGGTAGCCTCGTCGGGCGGTTCCGAATTCCGCAGCTGCCGGTAAATGTGCAGCACCGCTTCATCTTCGGAGTTACACGGATCTTTCTGAAGGGTATTGTAGATGATCGCAAAATCTGTCATGTTCTGCGATTCCTTATGCAGCAGGATGGTTTTGGCCCCGGAATCAACGATCATGTCGATGTGCTCGTTCTCGAGCACGGTTTCCCGATCGACAACCACTTCGTTCCGTTCGATGGATACCACTTCACCGGTATCTTCATCGACGAAGTCCTCCACCCAGGATTTCAGCACCCTGGCGGCCAGTTTACGGCCCACGACCTTTTTCAGTCCCGTTTTAGAAACCTTCAGCTCATCGGCCAGGTCAAAAATCTCCAGGATGTCCTTGTCCCCCTCGTAACCGATTGCCCGGAGCAGGGTGGTTACTGGTAATTTCTTTTTACGGTCGATGTATGCATACATGACATTATTGATGTCCGTAGCAAACTCGATCCAGGATCCTTTGAAGGGAATGATCCTGGCGGAGTAAAGTTTGGAACCGTTGGCGTGCACACTCTGTCCGAAAAACACGCCGGGCGAACGGTGAAGCTGCGAAACGACCACGCGCTCGGCGCCGTTGATGATGAACAATCCCCTTTCGGTCATATAGGGGATAGTCCCGAGGTACACATCCTGTATAACGGTGTCAAAATCTTCGTGTTCCGGGTCCGTGCAGTAAAGCTTCAGCTTGGCTTTAAGCGGAACACTGTAGGTAAGGCCACGTTCGATGCACTCATCAATGGAATACCTGGGCGGATCCACCTGGTAATCCAGGAACTCCAGGATGAAATTATTCCGCGTGTCCGTGATGGGGAAATTCTCACTGAAGACCTGGTACAAGCCTTCCGATTTCCGGTCTTCGGGGGTGGTTTCCATCTGAAAGAATTCCCTGAATGACTTCAACTGAACTTCAAGAAAATCAGGATATTGAAGCTGGTTTTTCGTCTCAGAGAAATTGATCCTTTCTTCCTTTGTATTGGCCATCTAATTAACTTATTTAAAAGAACTTAAAATACGGTTACTGAATATAACAAAAGGGTTGGAGTCCCCGTAAGGGGATTCCAGACCCAATTGAAAGATGTGTGGTAGAATCTATTTGAGCTCAACTTCTGCTCCGGCTTCTTCCAGTTGCTTCTGCAATGCTTCGGCTTCGTCCTTTGGAATACCCTCCTTGATGGGGGCAGGTGCGGAATCAACGACTCCCTTGGCCTCCTTGAGTCCGAGTCCCGTTAATTCCTTAACCAGTTTAACGATCTGCAGCTTGGCTCCTCCCGGTGCTTTCAGGATCACGTCATAGGTGGTCTTTTCCTCGGCGGCACCTGCAACGGGACCGCCGGCAGCGGGACCGGCAACTGCAACTGCTGCAGCTGCAGGCTCAATACCATGCTTTTCTTTCAGTACATCGAGAAGCTCATTTACTTCTTTCACAGTCAATTCTACCAACTGATCTGCGAGTGCATTTAGGTCTGCCATTTTTCTATCGATTTAAGTTGTTTTAATTATCCTTCTTTTTCAGCAAGCGCCTTCAATACGCCTGCCAGGTTATTACCTCCCGACTGCAGGGCAGACAGCAGGTTCTTCATAGGTGACTGGAGCAATGCCAGTACATCCGCAATAAGCTCGTTTTTCGACTTAAGGGATGAAAGCATATCCAGTTGTTCGTCGCCCAGATAAATTGATTCCTCCACCCAGGCTGCCTTGAGTACCGGTCTGTCATGGTCAATCCTGAAATCCTTGATCAGTTTGGCCGGGACATTTCCGGTATCACAAAACATGATGGATGTCGAGTCATTCAATATATCATAGAGTTCTTCAAATTTTCCTTCAGACTGCTCCAGGGCCTTTCTCAGCAATGTGTTCTTCACCACCACGAGTTCGATCTCCTGCTCGAAGCATTTCCTTCTGAGGCTGGATGTATCTGCCGCATTCAGGTTGGAAATGTCTGCAAGATAGAAATGGCTGGCATTGTTGATCTGTTCCCTGAGTCCGTCTATTATGGAATTTTTCTCTTCTCGTCTCATGATTCAGATGAATCTAATTTAATTTTCATCACTCTTGCCTGGAATGCCTTATTCTTCCAGTACCTTGGTGTCCAGCCTGATGCCCGGACTCATGGTAGAGGAAAGGTGGATACTCCTGAGGTAAGTGCCTTTGGCCGAAGAGGGCTTGAGCCTGACGACAGTGCTGATGAATTCCTTCGCATTGTCGACGATCTGCTCAGGCTTGAAAGATACTTTCCCGATCCTCGAATGGATGATCCCGAATTTATCGACTTTGAAGTCGATCTTCCCCTTCTTGACCTCCTCGACCGCCTTACCGATGTCCATGGTGACGGTACCGCTCTTCGGGTTGGGCATGAGTCCCCTGGGACCCAGAACCTTACCCAGCTTTCCCACCTGTCCCATGACGGACGGCATCGTAATGATCACGTCCACATCGGTCCATCCTTTCTGTATCTTATCGATATACTCTTCAAGCCCTATATAATCCGCTCCTGCATTCCTGGCTTCCTCTTCCTTATCGGCGGTGCAGAGCACCAGGACCCGGGTTTCCTTCCCGGTCCCATGCGGAAGGGTCACCACGCCCCTTACCATCTGGTTAGCTTTCCTCGGATCAACGCCCAGTTTGACATCAATGTCAATCGAGGCATCGAACTTCGTTGTGCTTACCTCCTTAAGCAGGCTGGCGGCTTCACTTAACTTATAGAGTTTTCCTTCTTCAATCTTCCCTACAGCAAGCTTTCTGTTTTTTGTAAGTTTTGCCATTTTTAACAGAGATTAAAGATTAGACGGGAAATCTCCCTGTACGGTGATTCCCATACTGCGCGCAGTTCCCGCAACCATCTGCATGGCAGACTCAATGGTAAATGCATTCAGATCGGGCATTTTATCCCTTGCGATTGTCTCTACCTGCTCCCATGTCACAGAGGCAATTTTGTCCCTGTTCGGCTCCGCGGAACCTTTCTTGGTCTTTGCTGCTTCAAGTAACTGAACAGCAACCGGAGGAGTTTTTACAATGAAGTCAAATGACTTGTCCCCGTAAACGGTGATAATTACCGGCAGTAATTTCCCCGCTTTATCCTGGGTCCGGGCATTAAACTGCTTGCAGAACTCCATGATGTTCACTCCTTTCGCGCCCAGTGCGGGCCCTACGGGAGGAGATGGATTTGCTGCTCCACCTCTGATCTGTAATTTGATCAATCCTGCAACTTCTTTCGCCATATTTATTCTACGATTTCCGGTTATTTAAAAGCATTGCCGTCTATATTGGAAGCATCTGCACCAGCATCGGTAACAGAATATATCAGACAATTCATTTATTTTTCCTTAACTTTCTTTTTCCACCTGCATGAAACTCAGCTCAAGGGGTGTCTTGCGCCCGAAGATCTTCACCATGACCTTGAGCTTTTTCTTCTCCTCGTTGACCTCCTCGATCACACCCGTGAAGCTGTTGAACGGTCCGTCGACCACCTTGACCGCTTCCCCGACGAAGAAGGGCACATTGAGTTCCTCTTCGTTTGCGGCCAGTTCATCGACTTTCCCCAGTATCCTGTTCACCTCGCTGACGCGCAGCGGGGTCGGGGCCTCTTCCCCTTTTGTCCCCAGGAACCCGATCACATTTGTGATGTTTTTGAGAATATGCGGTACCTCCCCGATCAGGGCAGCCTCGATCAGCACATATCCCGGGAAAAAATTCCTTTCCTTGCTGATCTTTTTCCCGCTGCGGATCTGGTAAACCTTTTCGGTCGGGATCAGCACCTGAGAAACATAATCCTGCAGGTTGAGCCTGGAGACTTCCGATTCGATCAGCTCCTTCACCTTCTTCTCCTTCCCACCGATCGCTCTCAGGACATACCATTTCTTGTCAATCTCTGCCATCGCTCCTGGTTTTTCCGTTGTTTAATAAAACAGGCTGTAAATCATTTCCATGATGTTCCGGAAGCTCAGGTCCATTGCGAAAATGAGTATTGAAATGACGACCGTCCCGATCATAACGATCACGGCACTGTTCTGAAGCTCGGACCAGGTAGGCCAGGATACTTTATGCATCAGCTCGTTCCAGGTCTCTTCAAAATATGTTTTTATCTTCATTCCTGAAATATTTGCACGGGTGGAGAGGCTCGAACTCCCGGCCCTTGGTTTTGGAGACCAATGCTCTACCAACTGAGCTACACCCGTGTGCTGTATTTGTGGAAACATGCCAAGAGTCCGGATCCCGCCATCCGGGAACCGAACCCTTGTCGCATTGAAGTTAGGTTATGGACTATCAATTAATAATTTCAATCACCTGACCGGCACCAACGGTACGGCCCCCTTCGCGGATGGCGAACCTCAGTCCCTGGTTAATGGCAACCGGATAGATCAGGTTTACGGTGATCTCGACATCATCACCAGGCATTACCATCTCACGGCCTTCGGGAAGCTGGATCTCACCGGTCACGTCGAGGGTCCTCAGGTAGAACTGGGGACGGTAATGGTTATGGAACGGCGTATGTCGACCTCCTTCTTCCTTTTTCAGGACGTATACCTGAGCCTTGAACTTGGTGTGCGGCTTGATGGATCCCGGATCGGCAATGACCATACCCCTCTTGATCTCCTTCTTGTCAATTCCCCTGAGCAGCAGTCCCACGTTATCACCGGCTTCCCCGCGGTCGAGGATCTTGCGGAACATTTCAACACCGGTAACGACGGTTTTCTTGCCTTCTGCACCGAGTCCGATCAGGTTCACTTCATTCCCTGAAAGAACAACACCGGTCTCGATACGTCCCGTAGCAACGGTACCGCGGCCCGTGATGGAGAATACGTCTTCCACCGGCATCAGGAAAGGCTTGTCGATTTCACGCAGAGGTACGGGAATGTATGTATCAACCGCTTCCATCAGTTCCATCACTTTTTCTTCCCACTTGGGCTCACCGTTCATGGCTCCGAGGGCGGATCCGTAAATAACGGGCGCATTGTCGCCGTCAAACTCGTAGAAATCTAGCAGTTCACGAACTTCCATTTCCACCAGCTCGAGCAGCTCGGGATCGTCAACCATGTCAACCTTGTTCAGGAATACCACGATCTTGGGCACGTTTACCTGGCGGGCCAGCAGGATGTGTTCCCTTGTCTGGGGCATGGGACCGTCTGTTCCGGCAACGACCAGAATCGCACCGTCCATCTGGGCGGCACCCGTAACCATGTTCTTAACATAGTCGGCGTGCCCCGGGCAGTCAACGTGTGCATAATGACGGTTTACCGTGCTGTATTCAACGTGGGCGGTGTTAATGGTAATACCCCTTTCCTTTTCCTCGGGAGCATTATCAATCGAATCGAAATCCTTAATCTCGGCCAGGCCCTGCTTGTGAAGTACCCTGGTGATGGCAGAGGTTAACGTGGTCTTACCATGGTCAACGTGTCCGATGGTCCCTATGTTAACGTGCGGTTTCGATCTTTCAAATTTTTCTTTAGCCATAACTTTAACTTGTTAGAAATTGAATATTACTTATTGGTTTATTCCCTAATCCTATCAGAGCCAATGATGGGATTTGAACCCATGACCTCGTCCTTACCAAGGACGCGCTCTACCACTGAGCTACATCGGCGCCTAGAGCGGGAAACGAGGCTCGAACTCGCGACCCCGACCTTGGAAGGGTCGTGCTCTACCAACTGAGCTATTCCCGCATGAAGGCATGGGTGTGGGTGTGGGTGTGACCGTGTGAATGGGTCTTGGGTGTGGGTGTGAACGGGTCTTGGGTGTGTGTGATATGTTTTGCTCAGGGTATGGGTTTGGGGTTGGGGTGTTTTACAACGCAGCCCTGACACACTCACACCCACACTCAAACCCATGCCGTCACGTGGGGAGAGCAGGATTCGAACCTACGAAGGCATCAGCCAGCAGATTTACAGTCTGCCCCAGTTGACCGCTTTGGTATCTCCCCCTATGTCAGAGCCAATGAAGGGATTCGAACCCCCGACCTGCTGATTACAAATCAGCTGCTCTGACCAGCTGAGCTACATTGGCAAATCAAAGAACGACAGGGCATAACATACCCTTGAAAATCGGTTCGCAAATGTATAAATATTTTATTTATAACACAAAAAAAAGATGGCTTTATTTCAGGCCCTCCTGAGTTTTGTTTTGTGCTTCATAATCTGCCTTCTCAGGGCCTCCACGGACAGGTCGGTGGACTCCTCAAAAGTCTTGCTCTGCTTCTTGGCAAACAGCTCATTTCCGGGTAACGAAAGCCTGATTTCGACTACCTTGTTCTCGAGATCCTGCGATCTGTCCAGCCGTAAAAAGATCTCCGCACCGATGATGTCATCATAATACTGGATGAGCTTCACGACCTTGGATTTGATAAAATCAAGCAGCTTATCATCTGCATCAAACCGGATTGAATGAATTTTGATATCCATGACGATTCCTCTTTTTATGCCCTTGGATGAGCTTGTTTATATATAGTAACTAATTTTTCAAATGTGTTGTGTGTATAGACCTGGGTCGCGGACAGGTTTGCGTGTCCCAGGATCTCCTTGATGGCATTCAGGTCCGCGCCCCGGTTCAGCATGTGCGTGGCGAAGGTATGGCGGAGCACATGGGGACTCCGGTTCTCCATGGTGGTCACCAGGCGGAGGTAGGAAGTGACGATCTTGTAGACGAATTTCGGATAGAGGGGACGGCCCCTGTCGGTCAGCAGAAGGTTGGAAAATTCGCGATCAGGGAAAGCATCATTGCGGAGGCTTATGTAACGCCTGATCACATCCAGGTAGGCCCTGTCAAAAGGCACGATCCTCTGTTTGTTGCGTTTACCTGTCACCCGTATGTTCTGTTCAAAGAGGTCCAGGTCCCGGTCTTCCAGGTGGATCAGTTCGGACTCGCGCATCCCGGTAATATAAAGTAACTCAATAATGAGCCGGTTCCTGAAACCGCTGAAATCCTCCCCGAACTCGTATTCGTCCAGGAGCAGATTCATCTTGTCCTCCTCCACGAATGAAGGCAGTTTTTTGCTGAGCTTGGGACTCAGGACCTTGTCCATCGGATTCTTCTGGATCAGCTGCTCACGCATCAGGAACTTATAAAATGATTTTAAGGTTGAAATCTTCCGGTTAACGGTCCGGGCGCTCTGACCCGAATCCATCAGATGAATGACCCAGGAGCGGATGAGCTTGCCATCGGCTGCTTTAAGACCGGATCCGTTTGTCCCCTCTCCTGTATACGCTTCAAACTGCCCGAGATCCGTTTTGTAGGAGAGAATAGTATGTTCTGAATACCTCTTTTCAAACCGGAGATAGTCCAGAAAGGATTCTTTATAATTCATAAAGTCTGCCGGGAATCGGTTCTGAGAAAGCGGTAACCCAGTAAGGATCGATCAGCAGGTAAAGGGGACAGAAGTTCCGGTGCCCTAGTTATCCAGGTCCTGCAGCTTCTGGATATACATGGCACGCTTTTTTACCTGTCTTTTTTTCACGGAAGGCTTCACATAGGCCTGTCGTCCCCGCAATTCCTTAATTGTTCCGGTTTTCTCGAATTTTCTTTTAAACTTCTTTAACGCGCGCTCAATGTTTTCACCTTCTTTGATAGGAACAACGATCATAATATTCTCCTGGGTTTAAATTATTGAGCGGCAAATTTATAAATAGTAATCCATTATTCAAAAAAATTCATAAAAATTTCATACGCACAAGTTTTTGTAACGTTAATAAGGGTCATTTTAATTTAAGATGCTACTGGTCAGAGATTTATATGATAGTCCAAAAAAGTGGTCCAATGTGTAATGTACAAAAAAACAGGGAAGAAATCCAGTAAAATAATGTTAAAAAGATTTAAAAATCCTCTATCCCTTGAAGGGCCTGCTTTCTAACGGTTCACATCCAGGTAGGGCCGGATCCTGAGGTAAACGGAATCGGGCAGCAGGCGGTTATTCAGCACCTCAAGGGGATCCCGGAATGCCCCCATCTCTTCTCGATAAGCCACAAGGGACCGGGCCTGGTAGCGGTCAAGGTAGGGATGCAGGCTGAGAGTCTCGGCATCCAGGCAGTTCAGATCGATCTTCCTGAGCAGGGAGGTATCCAGGTAACTGCAGCGCATGAGTTCCTCATATTGCTGCAGGTTAAGCCCGTAGACCTCCATCAGCTGTTCCGGCCGGCAGAAGCCCCCCAGCATTTGCCTGTACCTTATGATGCGCCGTGCGAAAACGGGACCGATGCCAAAGACCGATACCAGTTGCATTGAGTCCGCCCCGTTCAGTTCAAACGACCCGTGGGGATTTATCCGGATGCAGGGTTGCAGCCTTCTGAACTCATCCGGATGCAGGCCATACACCTTCAGCAGGTCCGAATCACGTCCAAAGCTCCCCCCTGCTGTCCGGTAATTCAGAAGGATCCTGGCAGTACCCGGTGACAGGCCCAGGCGGACAAGTTCATCGAACCCTACCATATTGGGATCGAACGGGAAGGTTTCCGGATCGGACCGGTAAGTTTTGGGATCGAACGGGAAGGTTTCCGGATTATTCTGGAAGGATTCCGGATCAAGGGGAAAGGGTTCCCGATCGGACGGGAAGGATTCCGCATAAACGTCAAAGGATCCCGGACCGGATTTGGAATATCCGGACCCGGCGAGCCAGGCATCCAGTTTCTGCAAGGAATCCCGGAAGGCGTTAAAATCCTCACCGGGGAGAGCTATTCCCCGGACCGGGGAATGGATCAGCAGGGGAAGGGATCCCCTGAGGAGCAGCAGAAAGAGGAGCAAAATGCCCAGGAACTGCATGCCGCGTCGTTCAGCGCGGGTAAGCGAGAGGTATTCCCTGACGAGCCGCCTGAACATGTCATATCCCTAAAAGTTAATGATGCCTACCCCGTTCATGAATACAATGGCAATGGCGATGGGGGCAATGAATCTGACCAGGAACAGGAACACCAGCCAGAACCTGGCTTAAGGCTGCTTTCGTTCGAAAGTTCAGCCCTCACGGCCTTCCTTCCCATGAACCAGCCGACGAACAGGACGATGAAGAATCCCCCGAGTGGCAGGAGGATGTTGGCCGAGGTGAAATTCAAAAGGCCAAACACGTTGTTGCCGAACAGGGTCATGTTCCTGAACCAGCCCCAGGAACCGGCAGCCAGCACCCCGAGAATGGAGATCAGTCCGGTTGCAAGAATTGTGGCTGTTTTCCTCGTCATCTTAAGTTCTTCCACGGAATAGGCCACCACAACCTCCAGCACGGAAATGGTCGATGTCAGGGCGGCAACCCCGAGCAGGATAAAGAACAGCAGGGAAAAGAAATACCCCCCGACCATTTGCTGGAAAATGTTCGGAAGGGTGATGAATACCAGTCCCTCTTCTGCCGCCGGGTCGATCCCGAAGGCAAAGACAGCGGGAAAGATGGCCACGCCGGCCAATACTGCAATAAAGGTATCCGCAAGGGAAACGCTGATGGCCGTGTTGGCCAGGTTATCATTCTTCTGCACGTAGGACCCGTAAGTGATCAGGGTGCCCATGCCGATGCTCAGGGAAAAAAAGGCCTGGCCCAGTGCCTCCAGGACGGTCCCGGCAGTGATCTTTGAAAAATCCGGTTTGAACAGGAATACCAGTCCCTCCCTCGCACCGGGCAGGGTGAGCGAGCGTATGCTGAGCACCACCAGGATGACCAGCAGCAAGGGCATAAGGATCTTGGTATATTTCTCGATGCCGTTCTTGATGCCCGCTATGACGATCGAGGCCGTCAGGACCATAAACACCAGGAACCAGATGATGGGTCTCCATGAGCCCGTCCGGAATGCCTGGAACATTTCATCCAGCTGGGCGGGAGTTTTGCCTGCAAATCCGTTGATGACAGACTGGTAAAGGTATTCGAGGGTCCACCCCGCCACAGCCGCGTAGAAGGAAAGGATCATGAATGCTGCGCCCACTCCCATGATCCCGATCAGGAACCAGGGCTTTCCGGGTGCCAGTTTCAGGAAAGCTCCAATGGGATTTCGCTGGGTGGACCTGCCGATAATGAATTCCGACAGCATGACCGGGATCCCGATCCCCAGTACGAAGGCCAGGTAGATAAAGAGAAAGGCCCCTCCCCCGTTCTCTCCGAGCACATAAGGGAAACGCCAGATGTTTCCCAGGCCGATCGCAGAGCCCGCTGCGGCTGCGATAATTCCGAATTTGCTGGTAAAACTGTCTCGTCCAATAACGGGTACATTTGCCATAAAAATACCTTATATTATATATAAAAAGAAGCCGTAAAGGCCACACTCCTTAATGTCGGACTTTACGGCATATCGTTCTCCCGGGAACGGATTAATTTCTGTCCAGGCAGTTCAGATCCTCGAAGGCTACCTTCAGCCTTTCGACCATAGACTTCTCTCCTTCCCTGAGCCAGACGCGCGGATCGTATTTCTTCTTATTCGGTTTGTCGGGTCCCTCCGGGTTCCCGATCTGTCCCTGCAGGTAATCATGGTTCTGCTTCTCGTAGTTCCGGACACCATCCCAGTAAGCCCACTGCGTATCGGTGTCGATGTTCATCTTGATGACCCCGTAGCTGACGGCTTCGCGGATATCTTCACGGCTGGAACCGGATCCCCCGTGAAATACAAAATTAACGGGTTTGGCACCCGTATGGTACTTTTCCTGGATGTATTTCTGCGAATTGTGCAGGATCTTCGGCGTCAGCACAACATTTCCGGGTTTGTAAACACCGTGGACGTTCCCGAAGGATGCCGCGATGGTGAAGTGGTCGCTTACCTTGCCAAGTTCCGTGTACGCATAGGCGACATCTTCAGGCTGGGTGTAGAGTCTCGAGTTGTCGAGACCGGTATGATCCACCCCGTCTTCTTCTCCGCCGGTCACCCCGAGCTCGACCTCAAGGGTCATGCCCATTTTGCTCATCCTTTCGAGATACCTCTTGCAGGTCTCGATATTCTCCTTGAGGGGTTCCACGGACAGGTCAATCATGTGCGAGCTGAACAGGGGTTTTCCCCAGCTCTTGTAATGCTTCTCTCCCGCTTCCAGGAGCCCGTCGATCCAGGGGAGCAGCCTGCGTGCCGCATGGTCGGTATGAAGCAGGACGGCGATCCCGTACATTTCGGCCAGGTGATGCACGTGTTTGGCCCCGATCACTCCACCGGCGATGGATGCCCGCTCGTTCTCATTCGACAGGCCCTTGCCGGCCCAGAAAGCCGCCCCGCCGTTTGAAAATTGAACGATCACCGGTGAATTGACTGTTTTTGCAGCCTCCATGACGGCATTGACCGTATTGGTGCCTACCACGTTGACCGCAGGAATGGCAAATTCTTCATCTTTCGCTACATGGAAAAGCTTCTGCACATCCTTGCCCAGGAGAACCCCCGGCTTAACTACATCGAATACTTTCGTTGACATCTGCGTTGATTTTATAATGCAAAAATAGAAGTTTCACAGAATAGTATGCAGAGAACCGGCGATTATTTTCCCTTCATCTTTTATAAATGGCCAGGTTTAGAATGGATAGCCGATGGCCAGGTTGAACACCGGTGTGCGTATGGGCTCATGCAGGATAACCCAGCGTTTTCCCTCGGGTGCCGCGGGGTCCCTGAACTGGAAACCGAAGTCCGTCCGGAAGATAAAATAGGAAAAATCCATCCTGATTCCCATCCCGGCTCCCACCGCGATCTCCTTGTAAAACCTGTTCCAGGAGAAGTCCGCCCCGTAACGTTCCGAATCGGGATTCATGGACCATATGTTCCCTGCATCGACAAACAGGGCACCTTCCAGCAGCCAGAAAAGCTTGAACCTGTATTCCACGTTCGCCTCCAGTTTGATGTCGGCAGTCTTATTGGGGTACTTCGACGGGCCGGCACCCTGGTATGATCCCGGTCCCAGGTCACGCACATGCCAGGCCCTCACCCCGTTGGCACCTCCCGAGTAATATTGCTTTTCAAAAGGGATGGCAAGTGAATTCCCGTATGGGTAGGCAACCCCGGCAAAAATCCTGTACACCATGCTGGTCTTGTCATCGAAGGGTTTGTACCAGCGGAACTCGACATCCCCCTTCAGATACTGGGCAAAGGCATTCCCGAACATCACGTACCTGCCGAGGGTATCCTTCTCCTGACGGGTCAATCGCGCCACCCCGGAAAGCAGAAGTCCCGCCGATTCAAGGTTCCAGCGAAGGAAGACGAAGTCCGAGCCTCTCCTCAGTTTCTGGTTGCTGAAGATCAGGCTGTAGTTGGCCGCCAGGATCAACTGGTCCTCGTAGCTGTGCTGGAGATAGGTGCCCTCGATCTCGGACCGGAACGTATCGGTCACGTTGATCATATTCACGAAGTTCAGCTGCACGGGATTAACGATGTGGGTAAACAGTTCGTTCCCGCTCCAGTTGTAACCGAAGGTCGTCTGGACAAGCGACCGTGTGTATTCGGGCCTCCTCTGGTAATTATAGGCAACCGAAATGTTGGTTTTCGGGTCATACTTCCTGATGAAATCCTCGGTCTTGAATGGAAGGAGGAACTGCGGAAGGCTCAGGCGTGCCTCGGAACCCAGTTCGATTATGAATCCCCTGGAATGGGATTTTGTGATCGACTCTATGGCCCCGGAGACCCTGGCCGAGAAGCTCTCGGCGCCCCCGAAAAGATTCCGGTGGGTATAATTCAGGTTCCCCCCGGCTCCAAGGTTCCCGTTGGAGTTGGTGCCTTCCAGTTCGATGGCGTAGGACTGGCTGGTAGTGGGACTGAGCTGGATGTGGCACACCAGGGGGTAGTAATCCCGCCTGACCTCGTCGTAGGGATTTTTTTCCTCGAAGACGATGTTCACCAGCTTATAAATCCTGAGCGATGAAAGGTGTTTATGAGTCTGCCTGACATTTTCCTGGTTGTAGTATTCCCCCGGGAAAATAAACACGGACTGGGAGATGACATTCGGGTTCGCCCTGAGTTTTCCCTCGTGCAGGAATATGAAATCATTGTATTCTTCCCGGTTCAATCCCTCCATATATCCCTGGTAATCCTTAAGCGCGCGGTTCGGATCGAATGACGGATAGATGTAGACTTCCTCCACCACATATTTCCGGTGCGGGACCACCAGGAAGTAACCGTCCGCCGAACTGATGATGTATTTTTTTATGCCAAGGGTCAGATCCACCTTATGCGACCCGATGGAACTGTCGACGTTAAAATAGACATAATCGTGGTTGAAATTGAAGTATCCCTTGTTGCGCAAGAGGTTTTCGATCCTCATCCGTTCGGACTCCAGGCGGTCAACTTCGAATTTTTGTCCCTTTTTGATCAGGGTATTCACGGTATCGGGGTAGAATTCCGATTGGAGGCTGGTATCTTCAAGATAGTACCTGATCGAGCGTATGGTGTAGGGTTCGCCGGGCCGGATATCGTACCTGACATAGGCATGCTGCTTCCGGAAATTGACGGTATCGCTTATTACGGCATCGTAGTATCCCTTATTGTGCATGTACAGGCTGAGCTGCTTGGTATTCCGCTCGGTTTCATAGACGTTGTACTCGACCGGGGCTTCGCCGATCTTCCGGAGCCAGTGGTTGAACCCGTTATCCTTCTTGCCTGAAAGGTTGTAGAGTGCCAGGTAAAACCTTACACCCAGTATCTTCTTGTTCGGTTTCGGTTTCACATAGGAGTCGAGTTCCCTGTGATCCAGGTTGCCGTTATCGATCCTCAGCCGGTATCTGTCCAGCAGATATTCATCCTCAGCCACATACTTGGTCGGGTTGCAGGAATAAAGCAACAACAAAATCAATCCCGCAAAAACGGGCATGAAGGAAAGGATCCTATGGGAACGGGCAGATGGCAAAGGCGTCCTGGTTAGGGTCGTATTATGGTTGCAGGTGCGTTCTAATTATTTGTATCTTGGAAGCAAATATACTCAACTTCAGGCAGAACAGACCCGCCTGCCGCGAAGGTTAATTAACAATGGGAGCACTCAGCATCAATCAAAAAAAACTTCTCCGCAGCCTGTCACGCAAGAAGGAGCGGAATGAACTGGGAATGTTTCTGGTGGAGGGGGATAAAATGGTGAGGGAAGTCCTTCAGTCCCCCCCGGGAAGCATCCCGTTCAGGGTGGAATCCTTCGCCGCCACGGGGGAATGGCTACAGGCAAATGAGAAATGGCTGGATGCATACAGGGGAGCTCTCCCCGGGGAAATGGAAATCTTCGAGGTCAGTCCCGCTGAACTCCGGCAGGTCTCCACCCAACAGGAACCCAACCGTGCCATCGCCGTGTTGCACCAGGCGGAATACACCCCGGATCCGGCCGTGCTGATGGAGAGCCTGAGCATCGGACTTGAGAGCATCCGGGACCCGGGGAACCTGGGGACGATCATAAGGACGGCGGACTGGTTCGGGGTCCGCGACATCCTCTGCTCGGAAGATTGCGTGGAACTTTACAATCCGAAAGTGATACAGTCCACCATGGGCTCCTTCCTCAGGGTCCGTGTGCATTACCTTGACCTGGCTGAATGGATCGGCAGGCTGCGCGATACCGGGGATGCCGGGGATTCAGGGGATTCAAGGGATGCGGCCGGCAGCGGGTCCCCGGATGCGGGGTACGAGATCTTTGCCACGGGGAGCACAGGCGAGGATCTCCGGGGGGCCATCCTTCCCGGGCGCGGCCTGATCCTTCTTGGAAATGAATCAAGGGGACTTTCAGAGGGACTACTCCGCTGCGCCGATCGGGTGCTCAGCATTCCCCGGCAGGAAGCTTCCCTGCACCCGGACTCGCTGAACGTTGCCGCCGCAACCGCCATACTGTGCTCCGAGTTCAGGAGGCAGTACTTCGCGGGGGATCACTCAAAATAGAAGCAGAGCATGACCACGTAGGAATTCAGGCGATTGATGGAATTGGCATAGATGTCGTTCCCCCCGCCGGCAGGATCGTGGACCAGCACGTCCCGGAAGCCTGCGGATACCTTGAGCTCGGGGGAGAATTTAAAATACTGCAGGAAGAAGTCGATCCCGAATCCCAGTTCCACGTAAAAGTCCATCGGGTTAAGCCTGATAAAGGGACCGTTCTCCTCGTAGTCCTTGCGGGCGGCCATGTCATAGCGCAGGTTCACCCCGCCGATCACGTATGGCCGGTAGTTGTTCACACGATGTGATTTGTACTTGACCAGAAGGGGGAAATCCAGGAAATTCGATTCGACCGTCTGCTGGCTTGCCAGTCCGGCTGAATCATAGAACGAAAATTCCCTGGCCCCGAACGTGATCCCGGGCAGAAAACGGAGCGAAAGGTATTCGCCCATACGCAGGTCGGACACGATGCTGACCTGGAAACCCGGTTTCGGGCGGCTGACATCGGCAAATAAAATGCTGTCGAGCGTGCCGCCCGGGCGTGTGAATCCGAAATCCATCGTGTTGAATCCCACCATGAATCCGAAATGGATCCACTTGTAATCGTAACCCGGATCGTTCTGCACTTTCGACACCTGCCCGTAGGAGTGGAGGGCGATGGAGAGGAAGAGGATTATGGCCAGGTGTTTTTTCAAGTGGGACTTATATCTCATTAAACGTATACGATCTCCTGTTATTATACTCAGCCTTCCTGTCTACGGATGAACCTCCTCTTCCGGCTCATCGAGGATCTTTTCGAGTGCCGTGAGATAATTCCGCTTTAAATCCAAAATGAATCCGAACGAGGCATCGTCGACCCGGAGCTCGCCCTTGGTGACATGTCCCAGTGCTGAGAAAGGCAGTCCGCGGTCCATCATGTAATCGATGAAGTCGGTTTCTTCGGCCTGGTCGACGGTTACCACGATCCGGCCCTGGGATTCCCCGAAGAGAAAAGCGTCTTTCCTTACCTCTGCAGGCGACGTGATGTCGAACCCGAGTTCCCTTGGTATGGCGGATTCCACCAGGGTGATGTACAGTCCCCCGTCCGAAACATCGTGCGCCGAACGTACCAGTCCCCCCCGTATCAGTCCCATCACCGCCTGCTGGATCCGGTATTCGTAGTCCAGGTCAAAGTGGGGAGGGGGACTCTCCTTTATCCCTGTCACCGAATACAGGTACTGGGAGCAGGAAATGTCGTTCATGGATTTCCCGATCAGGTAGATCATGTGTCCCTTTTGCTTGAAATCCAGCGACATCATATGCTGTTTTTCCTTCACCAGGCCCAGCATGCCGATCACCGGGGTCGGGTGGACCGGGACCGTCTTACCATCGATAGTGGTCTGGTTATAGAAACTGACGTTCCCTCCCGTCACCGGGGTTCCGAATTTGCGGCAGGCCTCCCCCATGCCGGTGACCACCTCCTTGAACTGCCAGTAAACTTCAGGGTTGTAGGGATTGCCAAAATTCAGGCAATTCGTGATGGCGAGGGGTTCGCCTCCGCTGCAGACGATGTTGCGCGCAGCCTCCGCCACCGCGATCATGGCCCCGACTTTCGGATCGGCATGCACGTAGCGTGCATTGCAATCCGTCGTGAGGGCCAGTGCGGTATTGGTATGCTTTATGTTTACGAGTCCCGCGTCAGAAGGAAAATTGGTGGACATGTTGTTGGTCCTTACCATGGTATCATACTGTTCGGCCACCCATCGCTTTGAGGCTATATTCGGATGCCTGATCAGTTCGCAGGAGACCGCCCTGTAATCTTCCGGTTCCGGTACGCTGTCGATGTCAAACTTCTTATATTCCCTGTAATAGGCAGGTTCCCTGAATTCCCGTTCGTATACCGGGGCACCGCCTCCCAGGACCAGTGTGGCGGCAGGCACATCTGCCACCAGTTCCTCTCCCATGTAAAACTCGAGCCTGTCCTCCGGGATCACTTCCCCGATGATCTCGCAGTTCAGGTCCCACTTCTCAAAAATCTCTTCCACGAGGGCTTCCTTCCCTTTCACCACGCAGACCAGCATCCTTTCCTGTGATTCCGAGAGCAGGATCTCCCAGGCTTCCATGTTCGGCTGGCGGAAGGGCACCTTTTTCAGGTCGATGCGCATGCCGCTCCCGCCCTTCTCGGACATTTCCGAAGTGGAGCAGATGATGCCAGCGGCACCCATGTCCTGCATTCCGACGACTGCCCCGCTGCGGTTCAGTTCAAGGGTCGCCTCGAGCAGGAGTTTTTCCATGAAGGGATCGCCCACCTGTATGGATGGTATGTCATCGGCAGAATCCTCCGTGATGTCGGCCGAGGCGAAGGTCGCCCCGTGAATCCCGTCCTTCCCGGTGGATGAACCCACGATGTAGACCGGGTTCCCTGGTCCCCTGGACACGGCCGAGATCATTTCCTCCTTTTTCAGAAGGCCCACGCTCATGGCATTCACCAGGGGATTGGTATTGTAACAGTCGTCAAAAAAGACTTCCCCCCCGACGACCGGGACGCCGAAGGAATTCCCGTAATCGCCGATGCCCCTGACCACTCCCTTGATGAGCCACCTGGTGCGGTCGAGCCGGAGGTCGCCGAACCTGAGTGAATTCAGCTGGGCAACGGGACGGGCACCCATGGTGAAAATATCGCGGTTGATGCCCCCCACGCCGGTAGCTGCTCCCTGGTAGGGTTCGATGGCGCAGGGATGGTTGTGCGACTCGATCTTGAAGGCACATCCCAGGCCGTTCCCGACGTCCACGAGTCCCGCGTTCTCCTCCCCCGCCCCGACCAGGAGGTTCTGGCCCTCCCGGGGAAGGGTCTTCAGCCAGCGGATGGAATTCTTGTAGGAGGCGTGTTCCGACCACATGACCGAATAGATCGAAAGTTCTGTGAAATTGGGGGTCCTTCCGAGATACCCTTCGATCATCTCAAATTCTTCGGGTGTGAGTCCGAGATCGCGGGCGGTTTGAACGGTGACGTCCATGAAAGGGCTTTTTGGATTTACAGTGGACAAAGATAGCATTTAACCTGATAAATTCACCGTCTGCATGGAGGCATTGTTGAACCCGGCGCCTACTAAAATTTCCGTACCTCCGGCATTGTCATTTCGTCCCGGATTTTTGCCTGCGGCAAAAAGTAGGGTCCTCAATTGATAATGCCATCGGTATTACACGGAAATTTTGAAGCGCCGGTTCAAGTGATGCCGTCAGCGGGTGAATTTTTCAGGTTAAATGCGGAAGCGAAAGCAGTCAGAACCGATTCAGGTAACCAAAATGGATCTTTGCCCTGCCTATGTTCACGGGATTGTCAAACTGCCTGCCAACAGCATATACAAGTGAAAAAATCCCTGCCCGTGTCGAAAGGTTCACCCCGGCGCCGAACCCGAAGGGAAAGTCGCTTGTAAACTCCCCTCCTGCATCCTTTTCGTAGTATCCACCGTCGAGGAAAAGGAAAAAGTTCGAATTACGTTCGAACCGGAACCGGGGCTCCAGGGTACCCAGGCTGTAGAAGGATGCGAATATGGAATTCTCGTCCACCCCCCTGAGGGTATGGATGCCGCCGAGCCTGAACAATTCGTTTTCAAAAAGATTCCCGCTCCTGATGTAACCC
>Ga0307445_10000641_pt1 | contig 19240 bp, 30 predicted proteins | sample SalMarSW160330MG_FD_202147 | JGI IMG/M metagenome (GOLD analysis project Ga0307445, IMG submission 202147) | Salt marsh sediment microbial communities from the Plum Island Ecosystem LTER, Massachusetts, United States - SW1603-30 | ecosystem: Environmental > Aquatic > Marine > Intertidal zone >... | reverse complement strand
CGTAAAGACGCCGCGCCCGTATGTCGAATATTAAATTGAGGAATTTTCCATGAGCGGGAAAAAACACGTATCCATATCTGTATGTACATCCATTTTCGTGATTCTCGTTTCAACGGCCGCGTATTCGTTTTCTGCGGCGGTGAAATCGAGCAAGGATTACGGCTTCACCCTGAACGCCCTGCGCCGGATCAAGATCATGGTGGACAATTTCGGCGACGAGCAAATGAAAAAGAATTATTCTGACAGCGAGGCATTGTTCCTGGATGCGGCGGAAGACTATTACAGTCAAAAATTCTTCGGATCCGCATCGAAGTTCGACAAGCTCAAAAGGGACCTGATTTCGATGCTCGTGGCCATGGGCGATCTGTATCTGAAACGTACGAAGGAAATACTCGATTCGATCGCCAAGCAGTCGATTCAGATTATCATAGAATACAGCAAAGACAGCGGCCTGGCACTATATCTCAGACAGCCCTTTGACCCGCTGCGCGATATAAAGCTGATTGACCCGGACAAGTACCATCTCTTCTTTGACAGGGATAAGATTGCGGGTAATATGCAGGAGGGCTATAAAAGATACGAAAAGGCAAAGTCCATTTTCAACGACCCGGAAATCGCGCTGCTGAAGCAAAAAGAGAAGCTCCCGATGGACAGCATAAACATGATCATCACGAGCTATATCGCGGTGGTCAACCTATGCAGGGATGCGAAGGGAAACGGAATAGAAATCTATAAGATACTGAACACCAATGAACTCGGGAAAAGCATGGTTAAATACCACATAATCCACTCGAATATAAAACCGGTATTTGACGACCGGATACCGGAAAAATATAAGATCGACGCCGATGACAACCTGCGGCTCATTCACACGGTTGAGCTGAAAAAGCTCAACCAGAAGTGAGTCTGTTTCTCTTCTTTATTTTTCTTTATTTTTCTTTATTTTTAGCTTTCGTCTTTTGAGAATCCGCTTTCTCTTTTCCCTTTGCGCCTTTTTTTGATTCCTCCTTCCCCTTCGGAGATTTCTTTTTCTCCTTTACGGCTTCCTTCTTAGGTTCCTTTTTCTCTTTAACCGCTTCTTTTTTGGGTTCGATTTTCGCTTCCGCGGCGGATTCCTTTTTCGATTTCCGCTCCTTTTTTACCTGCTTTTCGCTTTCCTCGGGTTTTTTCTTCTCAACCTTTTTTTCCACCAGCTCCACGATGGACATCTCCGCCGCGTCGCCGGGCCTTTTCCCCAAAAGATAAAGCCTCGTGTACCCTCCGTTCCTCTCCTTGAACCTGAAGGCGATGTCGTCGAAAAGCTTCTTTACCACGTCCCTGTCCTTTATAAATCTCATCACCACGCGCTTATTGTGCAGCTTTTTCCCTTCGTCCTTCGAGGACAGGTCAATATTCCTCTTGGCTCTTGTGATCAGCTTCTCCGATATCCTCTTAAGCTCTTTCCCCTTCTGCTTGGTGGTTTCAATCCTCTCATGCCTGAAAAAGGAGGTAACCATGTTGCCGAACATGGCCCTTCGGTGGGCATGCGTCCTTCCCAGCTGTTTTACGCTGTTTCTGTGTCTCATGAAGCGACCTCTTTAATCTTTTAATCCCAGGCTCAAGTGCAGCGATTCGAGCTTCGATTTAATCTCATCTAAAACCCCATCGCTGTAATGCTTCGACTTTTTCAATTCGTCCTCGGTCTTCTTCACCAGCTGCCCCAGTGTGGAAACATCCAGGCTCTTGAGCGTATTATACGAACGGACCGACAGCTCAATCTCATCAATCGATTTGGCCAAAAGCGATTTCATCTTCTCCAGATTCTCGTCGACCTCTTCGATCTCCTCCTCGACCTCCTCCTCGAAATTGATGAATATGGTCATATGGTCCTTGACGATCTTGGCGGCGTACGCAAGCGCATCCTCGGGGGAAATGGAGCCGTCGGTCCATATCTCAAGTATCAGCTTGTCGAAATCCGTCCTTTGGCCGACACGCGTGTCCTCGATCTTCACGTTCACTTTCTTGACTGGCGAAAAAATCGAATCGATCGCGATGACGCCCACCGATTCGGTGTTCGACTTGTTGACCTCGGCGGGAACATATCCCCGTCCCCGCTCGATCTGTACCTCCATGTCGATCGCGCCCGATTCGTTGAGCGTCGCGATGACCAGATCCTTGTTCATGACCTCGATCTCGGGATCGACATTGAAATCCACGCCGCGCAGTTCGCCGGGGCCCTTCTTTTTGATATGGATGACCTTCTGCATTTCGCCCGCATAGCTGAAGCGGAGCTTTTTCAGGTTCAGTATGATCCGCGTAACATCTTCATACACGCCGGGTATGGAATAAAACTCATGAGGCACGCTCTCAATCTTGATGGCCGTTATGGCCACGCCTTCAATTGAAGATAACAGCACCCGCCTCAGGGAATTTCCGATGGTCAACCCGTAGCCCTTTTCAAAGGGCTCCGCGATAAATCGGCCGTAGGTAGGCTGTAGCTCATCATGCTCAAAAATAATTTTACTCGGCCTTTTAAAGCCCTTGAGCAGATTTCGTGGGGCCATGTTAACCTCCAGTAACAGTGCGCTGCAAATAAGATGGGGTTGTGAGTGGATCCATTAATATTGTTTGAATTGACAGATTATAACGCCACCGGCAACCGGGATTCTATTTGGAATATAGTTCTACAACAAGCTGATCGTTGAAATTCGTCGTGATATCTTCCCTCGCGGGAAGACGGATTATCCTGCCGCTTCTTTTATCAAAATCCACCTCTATCCAGCCCGGAACCGAATCGATCGCTTTGGCCAGCTTGATGGAATCCTCAAGCATCACATTGCTCGCGTAATTTTCCCTCATGGAGACGACCGAACTCTCGCTGATTCTGTACGACGGAACATCGACGATTTTGCCGTCGACCAGCACGTGCTTGTGCTTAACCAGCTGCCGCGCCTGCGACCGCGAAGATGCGAATCCCATTCTGTATATGACGTTATCCAAGCGCCTCTCGAGCAGGGACATGAGAGTGTCTCCGGTGACGCCTTTCATGCTCTGCGCGTCCTTGAAAATCAGCTTGAACTGGTTCTCCAGAAGCCCATAGCTTCTCCTTATCCTCTGCTTTTCCCTCAGCTGTACTGCATAGTCCGACAATTTGCCTCTTCTCTTCCGGGGCGGTCCGGGAGGATATTTCTTCTTGCTTTTAACCGGACATTTGTCGGTCAGGCATCGCTGGCCCTTCAACATGAGGGGCATCATCTCCCTTCTGCACAACTTGCATCGTGGTCCCGTATATCTTCCCATAGTCTATTGCTCCATCATACTCTTCTTCTTTTTTTAGGCCTGCACCCGTTGTGGGGGACCGGGGTTACGTCTTTTATCTTGGTAATATTCAAGCCGCTCTGGAACAACGACCGCACCGCGGACTCTCTCCCGATGCCGGGCCCTTTGACGAACACCTCGATGTTCTGCAAACCGGCGTTGTTGATCGCGTTCTGTGCCGCAGTCTTGGCGGCCATCTGGGCGGCAAACGGAGTGGATTTTCTCGAACCCTTGAATCCCTCCCCGCCGGATGATGCCCAGGCGATGACATTCCCCTGCATATCCGTCAATGTGATAATGGTATTATTATAGGTCGCCTGTACATACGCTCGGCCGACGGGTATGGTTTTCTTTTCCTTTTTCTTCGCTTTCGCTTTCGCCCCTTTCATTCCGCCAACTCCTTATTTCTTTTTCTTCCCGCCGATCGGCTGTCTCTTGTTGCCCTTTCTCGTCTTCGCATTGTTTTTCGTGTTCTGCCCCCTGACCGGAAGGCCGCGACGGTGCCTGATACCCCGGTAACAGCCTATGTCCATCAGACGTTTTATGTTCATCGCTATGTCGGTGCGGAGATCCCCCTCGACCTTAACGTTCTTTTCGATTATTTTTCTGAGGTCGTTTATCTCCTCGTCCGCCAGGTCCTTTACCCTCTTATCCGGATCGACCTTGGAATCAATAAGGATTTTCTGGGCAGTCGACATACCAATGCCGAAAATATAGGTCAGCGCCACCTCTATGCGCTTGTTGCTCGGCAAATCCACACCTGCTATACGTGCCATTGGCTCACCTTAAAAATTATCCTAGTGTTTGCTCGCGTTTCTGACTTTCTGCCGCTGTTTATGACGCGGATTGCTGCAGATCACCCTTACCACGCCATGGCGCTTAATGACCTTGCAATCATTGCAGATTTTTTTTACTGATACCCTGACTTTCATAGTACGCCTCTCACCGGCGGCCGTCCGGCCCTTCCGGTTTCAATTCTTTGCCCGGTAAATGATTCTTCCCCGGTTTAAATCATAGGGCGACAGCTCAACCGTTACCCGATCGCCCGCCAGAATTCTTATGTAATGCATCCTCATCTTGCCGGAGATATGCGCTAGCACCACATGCCCGTTGTCAAGCTTGACCCTGAACATGGCGTTGGGAAGGGGTTCAACGACCACTCCTTCAACTTCGATTGGTTCTTCTTTCGCCATATGTGTTATCCGGACCCGATTCCTCCACCCCGCCATTCTGAACGTAACATATTAATACCTCCCCTTCATGCGCTCGCTCTTCATGAATCCGTCATAGTGCCTCATGAGAAGCTGCGACTCGATCTGCTGGAGCGTGTCGAGCGCAACGCCGACGATTATGAGAAGCGAGGTGCCGCCGAAGAGCTGGGCCATATCGACCGAAACCTGCTCGGGCCATATCCGTAAAACAAGATCGGGCACAATCGCAATGAACGCAAGAAATATAGAACCCGGCAGGTTGATCTTATTAAGGGTATCCATGATATAATCTGACGTGTTCTGCCCCGGCCGTATCCCCGGGATAAACCCGCCGTATTTTTTCAGATTATCGGCGATTTCAACCGGGTTCAGATGAATCGCCGTATAAAAATAACAGAAAAATATAATCAAACCGCTGTATACAAATATATAAGGCAGCTGGCCCGGAGACAACCAGTACTGCAGCTTGTATAGGAACGGAGAGTTCGTCCCTCCGCCCACCATGCCGATCACCTGCGCGGGGAACATTATTATGGCGGCGGCAAATATTATCGGGATGACCCCGGCGGCGTTGACCCTGAGCGGCAGATACTGGGCGCTTCTCTGCACCGTGCCGGCGCCCGTCTGCTTTTTGCCGTACTGGATCGGGATCCTCCTCGCGCCGAGGGTGAGCACGATCGATGCTGCCACGACCCCGAAAAACAGACCGAGCAGGATGATTCCCACTATCGGCTCGCCTGAATCGCCGATTTTTTTCAATGTCGCTGCCAGTGCCTGCGGGCCGCGGACCACGATTCCCGCCATAATGATGAGGGATATGCCGTTTCCGATGCCCCGCTCGGTGATGATGTCCCCCAGCCACACAAGGACCATGGTCCCGGTGGTGATCGCGACAACCGTGACAATGACGAATCCAATGCCCGCGTCCTCGGGAACGACCGATCCTCCCGCCGCCGTCCTCATCGCGGATTTCATCCATATGGTCAGCCCGAACGACTGGGCCGCGCACAAAGCCACGGTTCCATACCGGGTGTACTGGTTGATCTTTTTCTGTCCCTCGTGCCCTTCCTTGGCCAGCTTCTCGAGGGCCGGAAACACGACCTTCAGGAGGTCAAGAATAATCGAGGCCGAGATATAGGGCATGATCCCCAGGGCGAATATGGTAAAGCGTTTGAACGCCCCTCCGGAAAAAAGATCGAAAAAATCGAGAAGACCCGAGCTCTGCGCCTGCATGAAATATGTTTTAAGCGCGTCCACATTAATACCCGGTATGGGTATATGCGCCCCGATACGGTACACCACCAAGATAATAAGCGTGAAAAAAATCCGTTTTCTTAAATCAGGAATTTTGAATATGTTCGTTACAACGTTAGGCATTACTTACCTTGCGAGTCGAATCTCTTCCGCGCTTTTTCCCGGGGAAAACGCGGATGATGGCGTCCCCTCCCGCTTTCTTGATTTTATCCGCGGCGCTGCCTGAAAAGGCATCGGCCGTTACCTTCACCGCCTTCGTCACGTTTCCGTTTCCAAGCACTTTGACGGGCTCCTCCGCACTGGCGATCAGCCCCCCCTTCTCCATGAGATCAGGGTTGATCTCGCCGGAACCCAGCTTATCGAGCGACGATACGTCGATGATCTGATAATCCTTCCTCGTATAATTGCTGAATCCCCTCTTCGGCACGCGCCTCTGAAGCGGCATCTGGCCTCCCTCGAACCACGCCCTTCTTTTTCTGCCCGACCTGCCGAGCTGGCCGTCGTGTCCCTTGCCGGCCTGGCTCCCGTGCCCGCTCGCGTTGCCGCGGCCGACCCGCTTTCTTCTCCTGATGGAGCCTGGCTTTTTCAATATATATAACTCTTCCATGAATGCGCCCCTCTATTGATCCACCACCCTCACGCTGACCAGATGGCTCACTTTTTCTATCATCCCGCGAACCTCCGGGGTGTCGTGATGAATGCGCTCCGCATTTATCCTGCGCAGGCCCAAAGCCCTGAGCGTGGCCCGCTGTTTCGGTTTTGTCCCGATCCCGCTTTTGATCTGCCTGACCGCTATTTTTTGTACCATACCCTGCCCCGCTAACCCCACAGCTTACTCAGAGAAATATCGCGCAGCCTGGCAGCCTCTTCGAAGCTCCGCAGCTGGAGCAGTCCGTCAAGCGCGGCCTTGACCAGGTTCACCGGGTTCCTCGATCCCTGGGCCTTGGTCAGCACGTCGCTCACCCCGGCCCTTTCCAATACCGCCCTTACCGAGGCACCGGCGATGAGCCCGGTGCCGGGCGCAGCAGGCTTCAGTATCACTGTGGCGGATTTAAATTTGCCTATGACCTGATGGGGAATCGTATGTTTGTATAAATTCACCTTATAAATATTTTTTTTCGCGTCCTCTTTGCTCTTGTCTATGGCGTCCGGAACCTCGTTCGCTTTGCCGAAGCCTATTCCCACGTGCCCGTTCCCGTCCCCTATAACGGCGAGGGCGTTAAATGAAAACCTTCTGCCGCCTTTGACCACCTTCGTCACCCTGTTGATGGCCACTATCTTTTCTGAAAGCTCAAGATCGGTCAGGGAAAATTTTTTTCGTTTAATTTTCATCTCGACGACTCCTAAAACTCCAGGCCGTTTTCCCTGGCTGCATCGGCAAAGGCTTTGACTTTTCCATGATATTTGTAACCGTTTCTGTCGAAAACCACTTGCTTGATTCCGGCTTTTACCGCCTTCTGGGACAGCAATTTGCCCAGCTCCTTGGCTGCGGCCTTGTTCCCCCTGTTCTTCATTTGCGGGAACTCCTTGGCCAGGGTCGAGAGCGCGACGAGCGTGTGCTGTTTCTCGTCATCGATAATCTGCACATACAGGTTTTTGCTGCTCCTGCTTATGCACAGGCGTACGGCACCCTTGTTCGTGCGCAACTTCTTCTTTATGATGTATCTCCTGCGCAGCATGCGCTTCTTCTTTAAGGCCATCTTATCCATTATTATTTCCCTGTTTTCCCGGCTTTTTTCCGTATATATTCATTTTTATATCTTATTCCCTTCCCTTTGTACGGTTCGGGAGGACGCAGCTTTCTAATATCTGAGGCAACCTGGCCCACCTGTTGTTTGTTGACGCCCTTTACCTTGATTTTAGTGGCGTCAAGAACCTCGATGGTGATCCCGATCGGAGGATTGAACACTACAGGATGCGAATACCCGACCTGGAACTGCACCGCGGCGTTCTGCTGGGTCGCCCGATAGCCTACGCCCACGATTTCCAGGTCTCTCTCAAATCCCCTTGAAACGCCGATTACCATATTGCTCACCAGCGACCGCACCAGCCCCGATGCGGCCGCAAGCTTTTTATCATCGCCGTCCGATTGCGTGGTGATCGAAATGAGGTTGCCCTTGATCTCCATACCGATGCCTTTCATCAGTGCAAGCTTCTCCTCTCCCAGGGGTCCCTTGACCGTGAGCGTCCCTTTGTTATAGTCGACCGTTACGCCTCCCGGTATCTGAATCGTTTTCTTCCCTACACGTGACATAGCAGCCGCTTCCTCATGAAATTTCGCACAGAACTTCACCGCCGATATTCAGCTTTTTTGCGGTCTTATTCGTGATAATGCCTTTCGAAGTCGAGAGTATCCATATGCCGATATTATTGTAGACCGGTGAAAGATCGTCGGCTTTCACATATACCCTGCGGCCCGGCGTGCTTATCCTTCTCAAATCAAAGATAGCCGGTCTGTTTTCATCCGAATATTTTAAATAAATTCTTAAAATTTTCTGCCGGTTGTCGTCGTTCAATTTGAAGTTTTTAATAAAGCCCTCCTCCTTCATAATCTTGGCTATCGAAACCTTCATTTTTGACGACGGCACGTCGACGAGCAGGTGCCCGGCATTAATCGCATTTCTGATGCGCGTCAGCATATCCGCTATTGGATCTGTCATACCACTCATGAGATATTTCCTAAAGTATATTCTACCACGATGATTTCACGACTCCGGGGATTTTCCCATCGCTGGCAAGCTTCCGAAAACAAATCCTGCACATCTCGAACCTTCGCAGATATCCCCTTGACCTGCCGCAGATTTTACATCTGTTGTGCCGGCGCACCTTGTATTTCGGGCTCCGTTCCTGTTTCGCCCATAAGCTCGTTCGTGCCACTGCCTCTTCTCCTATGATCTGAACGGCATCTTGAATTCGTCCAATAATGCCTTTGAATGCTCCTTGTTTTTCGCCGATATCGCGATGGTGATGTTGATCCCATGTATCTTTTCGACCTTGTCGAAATTGATCTCCGGGAAAATGATCTGCTCCATCACCGAAAAATTATAATTGCCGAAATTGTCAAACGACTTCGGCGAAAGCCCCCTGAAGTCGCGGACCCTCGGAAGCGCGACATTGATGAGCCGGTCCAGAAATTCATACATGCGGTCGCCCCTCAGCGTGACGCGGCACCCGACGTCAAAACCCTCGCGGAGCTTGAAGTTCGCGATTGATTTGCGCGCGGTGGTTTTAACCGCGTGCTGCCCGGTAATCGACGTGAGCTCCTCGATCGCGGCCTTGAGAAGATTCGGATTTGAATGCGCCTCACCGATCCCCACGTTCAACACGATCTTTTCAAGCTTGGGCACCTCCATAATCGACTTGAATTTAAACTGGCCCTTGAGCTTCTTTTTTATATTCTTTTCGTATTCTGTCTTCAATCGCGACGCCATATTCCTTTCTGCTACCCCGGTTAATCTAAATTTTTACCGCATGTTTTACAGACTCTGGTCTTTTTCCCGTCCTTGGACTCGATGCCGATGCGGACACCCTTTTTACATTTATCGCAAAAAATCATTACGTTTGAAAGATCAAGGGGAAATTCGATATTCACGACCCCCCCCTGTGGGCTCTCGGGGCCCGGTTTTATGTATTTATTCCTTTTATTAATGCCCTCCACGATCACCCGGCCGCGCTTGACGCCGAGCTTCAGGATCTTTCCCCGCTTTCCGCGCTCGGATCCGGCGACGACAACCACATTGTCATTAACTTTTATACGAGACCGCTTCTCTGGATTCATGCTCTTCTCCCTTCTACAGCACCTCTGGTGCAAGCGACACGATTTTCAGGAAATTCTTTTCCCTGAGCTCCCTGGCCACCGGTCCGAAAATCCTCGAGCCCCTTGGCTCTCCCTTGGGATCGATGATCGCCACCGCATTGTCATCGAACTTGATATATGAACCGTCATTGCGCCTGACCGGGCTCTTGGTCCTCACCACTACCGCACGCAGCACGGATTTCGCATGAACCTTCTTTCCGGTCGTGTCTTTCAATCCATATGACGGCTGTGAATCCTTGACCGCGACGACAATGACATCGCCGATGGTGGCGTAACGCCGCCTGGTGCCACCGAGCACTTTGATGCATTGCACCCGCTTCACCCCGCTGTTGTCGGCGACATCGAGCATTGTTTGAACCTGGATCATTGTCGTTCCTCTATTTCACTTTTTCCACAATCTCAACCAGCCGGTATCTCTTTTCCCTTGACAACGGCCTCGTTTCCTCAACCTTTACCAGGTCGCCGACCGAGCATTCATTTTTTTCATCGTGTCCCTTGATCCTTTTCGTTCTGCGGACCGACTTCTTGTACAGGGAATGCATGACCAGATTCTCGAGCTCAACGACTATGGTTTTATCCATCTTGTTGCTGACCACCCGGCCGAACAGCTGTTTCCTTTTTTTTGCCATGGTATGACCGATTTCCTCCTCAGATTATCCGGCTCCCTTTCTTTCGCGTATGCCAAGCGCATATTCATTCTTGATGGTCAGTATCCGCGCAATATGCTTTTTCAGCTCGCTGATCCTCTTTGGATTTTCCACCTTGCTCGTGACCGCATTAAACCGCTCTTTTCTGAGGAGCTCCTTGGATTCCCTCAGGCTCCGCTCGAGCTCGTCGACAGACAATTCCTCAAGTTTTCCTTTCATGTTCCCCGTGACCCCCGGTCGGCTATTCGTTGATCCTGACGATCTTTGTCTTGAGCGGAAGCTTGAACGCCGCGTTCTGGAGCGCCTGACTGGCCAGGGCATCGTCAATACCGGCGATCTCAAACAATATCCTGCCCGGCTTGACCCTGCTCACGTACCCCTCGGGGTTTCCCTTCCCCTTCCCCATCCTGGTTTCGGCGGGCTTTTTGGTAAAGGGACGGTCCGGAAATATCCGTATCCAGAGCTTTCCGCCCCGCTTGACCTTACGCGTGATGGCGACCCGGGCGGCCTCAATCTGCCGTGCGGTGATTTCGCCCGGCTCAAGGGATTTCAGTCCGATTTCCCCAAAAATAATGGTCGATCCCCGGTATGCGGCCCCCCGCATCCGGCCACGCTGGACCTTCCTGTATTTCTGTCGCTTCGGCATTAACATGGCGTCAGTTCCTTATTTCACTTCGTTTTTCGTTTAACCGTGTATTTATCTTCTTCCTCTTCATCGCCCTTGGACATCACATCACCGTTGTAGATCCAGACCTTCACGCCGATCAGCCCGAACGTGGTAAGCGCCTCCGCGAATCCGTAATCGATATCGGCGCGCAGGGTGTGGAGCGGTATCCTTCCCTCTTTATACGATTCCGTACGCGCCATCTCGGCGTTGTTGAGCCTTCCCGACACCACAGCCTTGATGCCGAGTGCGCCGGTCCTCATAGCGTTGGTGATGGCCTGCTTGACCGCGCGACGGTAGGGAAATCTTCCCTCGAGCTGCTGCGCGATGAGCTGGGCGATCAGGGAGGCGTTCTTCTCGGGCTTTTTTACCTCTATGATGTTTATATACACATTCTTTGAAACCAGCTTCTGCACATGTTCCTTCAGCATCTCAATATCGGAGCCCTTCTTACCGATCAGAACTCCGGGGCGGGAGGCGTGGATGTTGATATTTACCCTGTCGGGGAAACGGTCGATAGTGATCTTGGAAATCCCGGCCGACTGCTTCTCCTTCCTGATGTGTTCCTCGATGGCGAGGTCTTCGTGAAGATACTTCGAGTAGTTCTTCTTGTCCTCATACCAGATCGAGCTCCACGTCCTGTTGATGCCCAACCGTAATCCTACTGGATTGACTTTTTGACCCATGCGCGTCCTCAACACTAATTTTCATCTGATAGTACGATCAGGATATTGCTCGTCCTTTTCTTGATGCGGGTTCCCCTTCCCCGCGCCCGTGCCCGGTAGCGTTTGAGCGTCGGCCCGACGTCTATGACGATTTTCTTAACATAGAGCTCCTTATCGCTTATATCGGGCTTCCTGTATTTTGCATTCGCGCCCGCCGAAAACAGGGTTTTCAGAATGAGCCGGGCCCCCTTCTGCGGCATCGCCTTCAAAATCTCTATCGCGTAGGGAAGCTCCTCGCCCCGAATCTCGTTGGCGACGAGTCTGGCCTTTGAGGCGCTTATCCTGATAAATTTTGAATGGGCGGTCGCTTCCATTACTTCTTCCTCTTGACAATCTTGTCGTCTTTACTCCGGTGCCCCCTGTACGTCCTCGTGGGAGAGAATTCTCCGAGCTTATGGCCGATCATGTTTTCGGTCACATACACCGGTATGAAGTTCTTGCCGTTGTGGACCATCAACGTATGACCTATCATCTCGGGGAAGATGGTCGAGCGGCGGGACCAAGTCTTGATCGCCTTCTTCGTATTCGAAGAATTCATCTCTTCGATTTTCTTGAACAGCTTGATATCAATATAGGGACCTTTTTTTACTGACCGCGCCATTACTTCTTCCTTCTATTGACTATATATTTATCGCTCGGCTTGTGCTTTTTCCTTGTCTTGAAGCCCTTAGTGGGCTTGCCGGTCGGCGAAACGGGGTGCCTTCCTCCCGAGGACTTGCCTTCGCCGCCGCCGAGGGGATGGTCGATCGGATTCATGGCGACTCCCCTGACCTTGGGCCTACGGTTCATCCACCGCGATCTGCCGGCCTTGCCTATGGTAACCAGTCCATAGTCCTTGTTCCCCACCTCGCCGATCGTCGCATAGCATTCCTCATGCACCTTTCGGATCTCGCCTGAGGGCAGCTTGATCAGGCAATAGGAGCCTTCTTTCGCGGCGATGACCGCCTGCTCCCCTGCCGCACGAACCAACTGGCCTCCCTTTCCGCGCGTCATTTCAATATTATAGATGCTGGTGCCCAGAGGAACGTTCTTGAGGGGGAGGGAATTCCCCGTCTTGATCTCGACGCTCTCGCCCGACACGATCGTATCCCCGACCTTCAAAGCCTCCGGAGCGATGATATATCTCTTTTCCCCGTCCGTATAACTTATAAGCGCGATATTAGCCGACCTGTTCGGGTCATACTCAATGCTTGACACGTGTCCCTGTATCCCGTATTTATTCCGCTTGAAGTCAATGATCCGGTATCTTCGCTTATGCCCGCCGCCGCGCCTGCGCACGCTGATCTGACCTTTGTATCCCCTGCCTGAATGTTCCTTCTTCCCCTTGGTCAGCGGCTTATGCGGCTTCGCAGTCGTGAGCTCGGAGAAATCGAGGACGGTCTTATACCGCGTCGTCTGGGTTTTCGGTTTAAAATTCTTAAGTCCCATGTCTCATGTCCCCTGATACATAAACGTCCGCCGACCTATTTGGATTCAAAAAGCTCGATTTTATCCCCCGGCCTGAGCGTGATGATCGCCTTCTTCCATGCGCTTCGCTTGCCGTATTTGTACCTCACCCTTCGCAGCTTTCCCCGCACCCTCATGATATTCACCTTTTCGGGCTTTACGCCGAAGAGCTCCCTCACGGCATGCGCTACGCTCAACTTGTTCGCGTTCATGGATACACGGAACACGTATTTATACATGCCGGTCAATTCCGTGGTCTTTTCGGAAATCACCGGACGCAATAATATGTCATTCGAATTCATCATTGCCCCGCCTCGGAATATCGTTCATTCAGCTTCTTGAGCGCGCTTTCGGTTATGATGAGATTTTTTGAATAGAATACGTCCCTGCCCGATATTCTGTTCACATTATTATATATCAGCCATGGAATATTTCTGATTGAACGCCTGAGCGGTAGATCGTCGCTCCCGGAAATCAAAAGTCCCTTGGATACGGATAGGGCCTTCCCGATCTTCGCCATATCCCTGGTCTTTCCGCTGACCGTGAAATCCTCTACGATCTTGATGCTTCCCTGCTTCGCCTTCAGCGAGAAGAGAGACCGATACGCCGACCGCTTGATGCTCCGGGGCAGTTCGATCCGGTAGGAACGCGGCCTCGGGCCGAAGGTGGCGCCGCCGCCCTTCCAGATCGGCGAGCGGATCGATCCGTGACGGGCCCTGCCCGTGCCTTTCTGCCTCCACGGCTTTGAGCCGCCGCCGCGGACCTCGGAGCGCTCCTTCGCCTTGTGGGTGCCCTGGCGCATATTGGCGTTGGCCGATTTGACGAGCTCATAGATCAGGACGTCGTTTATCTCGGATCCAAACACGCCGTCGGACAGCTCCACCGATCCCACTACCGAGCCCTCTATTGAGTATTTGTCGATCTTCATCAACTTCCTTCCCTCATACCTCGAACGGTGATCAACGAATTTTTCCTTCCCGGCACCGCACCGGAAATAAGAACAACATTTTTGTCCTCGAGCACCTTGACTATTTTGAGGTTTTTTACCGTCACAGTCCTGTTGCCGAGCCTTCCAGGCATGCCCTGGCCGCGCCACACCTCGCTCGGAAAGGCGCACGCGCCGATCGATCCGGGTGCCCTGTGGAAGGTCGACCCGTGGGTTTCCCTGCCACCATGAAAGCCATGGCGCTTGATGACGCCCGCGAATCCCCTTCCCTTCGATACTCCGATCACGTCCACCGTATCGTTCTCCGCGAATATTGAGCAGGTAACGACGCTGCCGACGCCCAGGGATTCATCGAACAGATCGACCTCGCGAAAATGCCTGAGAGGCTTGACCCCCTTCTTTTTCAGATCGGTAAGCATCGCCTTGTTAAGCCGCGATTCCCTGACTTCGCTGAAGCCCAGCTTCAGGGCCGAATACCCGTCCCTTGCAACATCCTTTTTCTGCACGACAATGCAGGGACCAAGCTCACACACCGTGACCGGAACGACCGTGCCGTTCTCCTGTATATATTGGGTCATCCCGATTTTTTTGCCAATAAGCGTTTTCTTCATCCCTTATAACCATCCAACCAGTGATTGCATATTAAAACCAAACTTTTGAAAGTTAAGCCAGATTAGGATTTAATATCAACTGACACGCCGGCAGGTAGTTCCAACTTCATCAATGCTTCAACGGTGTCGGAATTCGGATCAATGATGTCAATCAATCGCTTATGTGTCCTTATCTCAAACTGCTCGCGCGATTTCTTGTTCACATGAGGAGATTTAAGAACGCAGAACTTCTCAACCTTTGTGGGCAGCGGTATCGGTCCCGCGACCTTCGCGCCGCTCCGGTTGGTTGTTGCGACGATCTTCTCAGCCGATTGATCCAATAATTTCGCATCAAACGATCTCAGTTTTACACGTATACGTTGTCCTGTTGACTTCGCCACTTCACATACCTGAATTTTTTCTCATAACACGTTCAAAAATTATGATAAATAATTCCCCCCCAGCACCCTCGGCCGCGGGGGGATTTGCCTCGCCGAATAATTTCGATATCGTAAAAATACACAGATCAGACCATCAACATGATGGTCTGATCATACGAGTTCAATCTACTATGAAAACAGGAAACAGGTTATTCAATTACCTTGGTCACCACGCCCGCACCTACGGTTTTTCCCCCTTCCCTGATGGCGAACCTCAATTCCTCTTCCATGGCGACCGGCGTGATGAGCTCAATGGTAAGATCGACGTCATCCCCGGGCATGACCATCTCGACACCCGATGGAAGATTCACGATGCCGGTAACGTCCGTCGTCCTGAAATAGAACTGGGGCCTGTAGTTTGCAAAGAACGGGGTATGCCGTCCCCCTTCCTCTTTCTTGAGCACGTATACCTTTCCCAGGAATTTCTTATGAGGGGTGATCGAACCGGGCTTTGCCAGGACCTGGCCCCTCATGACCTCCTCCTTGCCCGTGCCGCGCAGCAGGCACCCGACGTTGTCTCCCGCGACCCCCTCGTCCAGTATTTTCCTGAACATCTCGACGCCGGTGCATACGGTCTTTTTGGTTTCGGTAAACCCGATGATCTCGACCTCGTCGCCGGTCCTTACGATGCCGCGCTCGATCCTGCCGGTGACCACGGTTCCCCGGCCGGTGATGGAGAACACGTCCTCGATCGGCATCAGGAACGGCTTGTCCTTGTCGCGCTTCGGCTCTGGTATATACTCATCCATCGCCTCGGTTAGCTTGATGACCGTGTTGAACCACTCGCCGTCGGTCTTTTTCGCCTCGGCCTCTTCAAGCGCCTTGAGTGCCGAGCCGGCTATGATCGGAAGATCATCTCCGGGAAACTCATATTTATTGAGGAGCTCCCTGATCTCCATCTGCACGAGCTCTATCATCTCGTCCCGGTCGGCCTTGTCGATCATGTCGACCTTGTTTAAAAAAACGAGTATATACGGTACGTTTACCTGGTGGGCCAGAAGCACGTGCTCCTTAGTCTGCGGCATCGCTCCGTCGCCGGCGGCGACTACGAGTATGGCCGCGTCCATCTGCGCCGCCCCGGTGATCATGTTCTTGATGTAGTCCGCGTGGCCGGGGCAGTCCACGTGCGCATAATGGCGCTTGGGTGTCTCGTATTCCTGGTGGGATGTGGCTATCGTTATACCGCGGGCCTTCTCCTCGGGAGCATTGTCGATTTGTGCAAACTCCACCGGCTTACCAAGGCCGTATTTAAGGAACAGGCATTTGGTAATTGCCGAGGTCAGCGTTGTTTTCCCGTGATCAATATGGCCGATTGTACCGACGTTTACATGCGGTTTATCACGTTTAAATTTTTCTTTTGCCATTGAAAATCACCCCTTAGTTATTTATCCTTGACAATATTTGATGATATGACAGCCCTCAAATGAAACATTAAGCCGTTTGCAAAATAAAAAAAATTAACTTATCTATCGGTCGCCTGCGGAAGGGTGGACGTTGATTATCGGCAAAGCAATAGTTTAAGCATTATTTATATACAAAGCATAATAGAACGAATAATATCACCCGAATTGCAGGTTTATGAAATAAAAAAAAATATGATTATTCTGTCAAGAAATTAATTAAAAAATATGTGTAATTTATCGCAGCTTGCAGCGTGGGTATTTTATAATACCCCGGTAATTCTGCCGATTATTCTTTCCGAGACCTCTTTGGGCACGATCTCATAATGTGAGACCTGCAGCGTATGCGTGGCCCTGCCCTGGCTCATGGATCGCACGCTTGTGGCGTAACCGAAAGCCTCTGACAGGGGAATAAAGGCGTCAATGACCTTCAATTCGCCGCGGATGTCGATCCCCTCTATCCTGCCCCGGCGGGCGTTGATGTCATTGATGATGTCGCCCGTGTACTCAACAGGACACACGACCTCCAGTTTCATGATCGGCTCCATGAGGGCGGGTCCGGCCCTGCGGACTCCTTCCTTCAGCGCGGTGCCCGCGGCGATCCGGTAGGCTATTTCGTCGGACGCGTTTTCATCGTATGAGCCGCGGACGAGTAATACCGTGATATCATCCATTTTATAACCGGCGATCACTCCCGCCTGCATCGCATCTGAGAGTCCCGCCTGAATATCCTTGATGTAGACCTCCGGAATCTCATCCGACCGGAGCGCATTTTTGAAAATGAAGCCCGATCCGGGCTCGCCCGGCTCCACCCTTATCACGACATGACCGAACTGGTCCCTTCCTCCGATCTGCTTTTCATATCGGTACTCGTATTCGGCGGGCCTGGTTATCGTCTCCTTGTACGTCACCTGGGGCTTGCCGACATTCGCTTTGATATTGAATTCCCGCATGAGGCGGTCTACAATGACCTCGAGGTGGAGTTCCCCCATGCCGGAGATGAGGGTCTGTCCCGATTCCGAATCGGAATTGACGTGAAAGGTCGGGTCCTCCTCCTCGAGACGTTCGAGTGCGGCGGAAAGCCTGTCCTGGTCGGCCTTCGTTTTCGGCTCTATCGCGATCGATATGACCGGATCGGGGAACTCCATTTTTTCCAGAAGTATAGGGTGGTTCTCGTCCGCGAGCGTGTCACCGGTGCGGGCGCTCCTCATCCCGACCACCGCAACGATGTCTCCGGTGAATACTTCCTTAATATCCTCACGGTCATTGGCGTGCATTCTCAAAACGCGCTGTATCCGCTCCCGCTTCCCTGAGGTGACATTGTAGACCTGGTCCCCGGTTTTCACATGGCCCGAGTATACGCGCATGAATGAAAGCTTGCCCACGTACGGATCGCTCATGAGCTTGAACACCAGGCCGCAGAAGGGCTCCTTGTCGCTCGCCTCCCTCATTAAAACCTCGTCGGTATTGTTCGGATCATGGCCCTCAACAGGCCTGACGTCCCGGGGCGAAGGAAGATAGTCCACGATCGCGTCCAGCAGCGACTGCACGCCCCTGTTTCGAAGCGCGGAGCCGCAGAGCACCGGGAACACCGAGGCCGTGGCGGTTATCGAGCGGACCGCATTCTTTATCTCCCGGATATCGGGCTCGACCCCCTCGAGGTACTTGTGCATGATGGTTTCGTCGTTCTCGGCCAGGGTCTCAAGCAGCATATCGCGGTATCCGCTAGCAACGCCGGCGTACTCCTCCGGTATCTCCACCTCTTGAATCTCGAGGCCGAAATCGTCTTTCCAGACGTATCCCTTCATCGCAATGATATCGATGACGCCGCGATAATTTTCCTCGGTCCCGAGCGGGAGCTGGATCACGAGGGGCGCGGCAAAGAGCTTTTCCCTGATCATGGCAATGCACCGGTTGAAATCGGCGCCGATCCTGTCCATCTTGTTCACAAAGCAGATGCGTGGTATGTGGTAGCGGTCCGCCTGCCGCCACACGGTCTCGCTCTGGGGCTCCACCCCGGCGACGCCGTCGAACACCGCGATCGCCGAATCGAGCACACGCAGGCTGCGCTCCACCTCGATCGTAAAATCGACGTGGCCCGGGGTATCGATGATATTGATGACCGCGTTCTTCCAGAAGCAAGTAGTGGCCGCCGCGGTAATGGTGATGCCCCGCTCCTTCTCCTGCACCATCCAATCCATCTCCGCGGTGCCCTCATGCACCTCACCCATTTTATGGGTTTTTCCCGTATAGAAGAGAATGCGCTCGGTCAGCGTGGTCTTGCCTGCATCGATGTGCGCCATGATGCCGATGTTTCGCGTCCTGTTGAGCGGAAGCTCCCGCGGCATGACAACCCTTCCTTAAAAATACCGAATACCAGGCAGACCTGGTATTCGGACAAAATGCAAAATATGATATGCAATTATCATCAGCGCAACGCATCCGCCGGATGCGTTGCGCTGAAAAATTCTTACCACTTATAATGCGCGAACGCCCTGTTCGCCTCAGCCATCTTGTGTGTGTCTTCCTTCTTCTTAATTGATGTGCCGGTATTGTTGTAGGCGTCCATAATCTCTCCCGCGAGCTTCTGGAACATGGTCTTTTCCGATCTGGAGCGTGAATTGGTAATGAGCCATCTGATCCCGAGCGCCTGCCGCCTCTCCGGACGGATCTCTATGGGGACCTGGTAGGTGGCGCCTCCAACGCGCCGGGACTTGACTTCCACCAGGGGTTTGGCGTTTTCGAGGGCCTGCACGAACACCTCGATCGGGTCCTTTTGAGTTTTTTTCTGCAAAATATCCAT
>Ga0307445_10000639_pt1 | contig 19256 bp, 18 predicted proteins | sample SalMarSW160330MG_FD_202147 | JGI IMG/M metagenome (GOLD analysis project Ga0307445, IMG submission 202147) | Salt marsh sediment microbial communities from the Plum Island Ecosystem LTER, Massachusetts, United States - SW1603-30 | ecosystem: Environmental > Aquatic > Marine > Intertidal zone >... | reverse complement strand
GAAAAAGTTTCACGGATAAGCCAGGTCCTGTGGGCATGATTATTCTTGAACTCAAGTTGCTCATCTCACTAGGTCTTTCTTGCTGTATGATAACAGACCCTAGTTTCCAGTGGAGTATTTCTCATATAAAATCTCACATCAAATCCAGACAATGGCTGTGTTAGACGGACGTATTACGTGGATACATACGTGGGTATGAAATGGGGTATGCAATCACGAATATGTGAGATGAACTGAGAATAAATGGCGCCAATTCTTCAAGAAGATGCGTTTAGAGAAAATTCTGTTTTGTGGTTCGTAACATTGATTTCATATATCACCGTGTTTTGAGAATGCAGGAGGGTCAATTATGACTGTCGTCGGATCTTCAAAAAACCATCCACTCTATAGCGAACTTGTTTCTATCACAGCAAAAGAACGAGTTAGTGATAATCAGGTCATTATATCAGCGTATAGCAAAGATGCTTGCCATCTAGAGGCAGAGCGACCGGGTATCATTGTGATGCCAAATAACCTTCAAGAAGTTCAAGAGATTGTCAAGCTCTGCGCTAGAACAAAAACACCAATTATGCCTGCAGGAGGACGTAGTGGTATCTGCGGGGCATGCCTACCAAGAGTCCCCAATTCTGTCATGTTAGATATGGTAAACATGAAAAAAATGGTTTCTCTAGATGAAAAGACCATGACCGTTACCGTCGAGGCGGGGATGAGATGGGCAGAACTAATTCATATCTTGAATGATAAAGGATTCAAACTTGGATTTAGAGGGCCATATGGAGGAAATGCTGCAACAATAGCAGGGTCTGTCAGTATCAATAGTATGGGCTATGCAGCCTCAAAGTATGGACCTGCTCCAGAAGGAGTGATCTCACTGGAAGTAGTATTGCCAAATGGTGAGATAGTACGTACAGGTTCTGGATGGAATACAGAAGCTCAGATATTTACAAGATATTCATCATTTGCTGATATGACAGGTATTTTCCTCGGAGACCATGGAACCTTAGGTGTGAAGACAAAGGTTACCCTGAAAATCTATCCAAAAGCAGAATTCTCGACGTATATAGATCTTGGTTTCCGAAGTCTTGATGATGCAATGGTTGCGTTTGAGGAAATTCAAAGAAGAGGATTAACTGAAGAATTGAACTGTCTATTAGCCAGAGAATCTGCGGATACTTACTTCCCTGGATTACTTGATAGCCATCCGAAAATTCAAGCTACGATTCATAGCGTGATAATGGAAACTGACAAAGAGCTTGCTGAAAGAAAGGTACAGATTATCAGAGAGATTGGAGAGAATATCAAGGGGAAAGATATTGGTAATTTTGCAGCTCAGATTCATTGGGCTGAAAAATTCAATGAAGTTCAACCGATGTATAATAATGGCTTCTGGCTAAATACATGTCACCTTCGTCCGATATACCGATTACCTGAACTTATGGAAAGAATGCGTGCTATCTTTAAGAAATACGATTTAGAAAAGAAAGGGATAAGCTGGATAGCAGATGCCTTAGCTGTTGAGAGAACGTATGCAGCAGCATGGGTTACGATTTTTGCACCAACTAGGAATGATATGGAATTAGCAGAACGAGCTTGGAATGAAATGCTTGATGCTGCAATGGAAACAGGTGGTTGTCCTTACTGGAGTGGTCTCCTATGGGAAAATCGTGCCTTAGAGAAGGTGGATGACAATTTTATCCAACTCTATAGAACAATCAAGAAAGCAATAGATCCGGATAACATCATGGCACCAATGGTTTTTGAAGGGGGATACTAATATGACTGAATCAAAATTCCCCAATCTGATTTCTTACAAAGATGAACTCTGGCTTTGCGGTCGATGTGGAGATTGTTCTCTAGCGGATAAGACAGTTGCGTCCGGTAGAGGAGTCGATCACCCTTGTGCAATCAAGAATGTTCTAGGTTTTGAGGCATATTCTGCAAAAGGGCGAGTCATGATTTTGAATGATCTTTTAGAAGGTAAGTTAGAAATCAATCAAGATGTTGTCGATTGGGCGCATGCATGTAATACCTGCAAGAGTTGTCAGGAAACCTGTATGGCTACAGCGGATGGAATCCATATGCCAGACATGGTTGAAGCTCTTAGGAAGGACTTGATTGTCAATGGCTTCACAGTTAAGAAACATGACGAGATAGAGAATTCAATCATTAACGAATTCAACCCATACAAAGAAACTCAAGATTTCAGATTGAAAGTGTTCGGAGACCGGGAATTTCCACCGAAGGCAGAAGTTGTCTATTTCACTGGTTGTACTAGCTCCTACCGTGAGAAGGAGATTGCAGTTACAACAGTCGAACTACTTACCAAATTAGGAGTGGATTACACTGTGCTTCAGGATGAGCGATGTTGTGGATCTGTTCTATTGAGATTAGGTCGTGAGAAGACATTTGGAAACCTCACTAAACACAATATCGAATCCATAAATCGTACAGGTGCAAAGACGGTTGTTACTGCATGTGCAGGCTGTTATAGAACATGGAAGGTCGATGTTGTCGAAGCTGGATATGAATACGATTTTCAAGTACTGCATATCACAGAATTCCTTGACGAATTGATTACAAAAGGAGCTGCTTCGTTCGAATTGAAAGAAAAGCTGAGAGTGACATACCACGACCCCTGCCATCTTGGAAGACATTCAGAGGTTTATGAAGCACCTCGTCGTGTCATAGAATCGATAGAGAATGTAGAATTAGTTGAAATGGCGACAAACAAAAGATATGCTCACTGCTGCGGTTCTGGTGGAGGAGTAAAAGGAACGTATAGTAATCTAGCAAATGAAGTAGCTGGAAATAGAATTAGAGAGGCGGAGGAGACCGGAGCAGAGTTGTTGTTAACCGCATGTCCATTCTGCTATCGTGGACTAAGAGATGGAGCCAAGTATATTGGAAGTGATATCAAAGTGCTAGACCTGCCAACATTCCTCTTGGATGCAAAGATTGGCAAGAGTATGATGAAGGTAAAAGATGAACCACTAAAGCTGAAATTCATGGAATATCTTGTAGCTCATCCGATGATCTTTGATGGATTGAAGAAAGGTGCTGTAATAGACTATGAGTTCGAAGATAGTCGATTCCATATTGAAGTCATTGGAAAAAGAGAAGTGATTGCAAAGCCTCAACGAGCTGAGAATCCCGATGTTGAATTAATGTTTTCGCCAGCAGCAGTTGAAACACTAGTCACTTTTACCTCTGAAGACAAATATGCAGAGCAGTTTGGAAAGTTTTTCAAGGAACCAACGGACAGTGAGTGGATCAGATTCAATCTAAGATTGAACATTGTGAAGCTACTAATGAAAGGGTACAGGAAGTTCGCCCAAAAAGCGGGTCTCATCTAGGACCTGAAACTTCAGATTATGTAATCTTTAGTTTCTTCAGCAATTGCCAGATAACAGCATAGAGAGGATAAAGGAAACTTAAAGCGCCACGAACAGATGTCTTCAACCATCTCTCATTAGAGCCTTCTGCTTATTCTTCATTGGTATCCCTAGTTTTTAGTGATTCTTTTTCTTCATCGACGAGAGATTCATTCTCTGGATATAGTATCGAAACAAATCGTGGAGCTAGTAGAATTCCCAGAGGAGAGAGTACTCGATCGATATTTGATGCGATAAACGAGAATCCCAATGTGGATAGTATTATACTGACTAATAGAACACTTTCCCGATCTTTTCTAAGGGTCAATAGGCCCAACCAAAGAATGTTGACACTCTTTACTACATTCAACAATCGTGGAAGGTCTGGATAAAAGATTACTCCATATGACTGAGGGATGAGAAATATGAACACGATTACACCCGGTATAATATATAACAACTTCATTGGTTTCTTATAATTGTTAATTACAATGATAGCACCAACAATGACGAAGGATATCGGATGATTAGCCGCAGCAAGAGTTAGGACTATCACATTCAACCAATCGTATTCATATTCGACAATGAGAAGGGCGGCAATGATCAGGAAGTAGGTCATGCCATCAGGACTTGGTTCTCCAGAATAGATTGTGATTGCGCGTGTACATCCGAGAAAGAGTAGACCAGATAGAAAACTCTGTTTATTGTATTTGGTTATGTAGAGACCAGTAGCGCATAACGTGACTAATACTAGATTGATGTAATGGAATACTAACGGAGAACCTCCTAATAAGCTGACAATGAAAGGCATTAGAATCCGTGTACTGAAAGGATCTGGTGCTGGCAAACCATTGGCCATATCGGCATAGTAAGCAAAGTCACTGATTGGAGGTATTGTTGGTGTTCCAGATGTGAGAGAGAATGTGACTCCAAAATATGTGGCAGCTATTAGAATTAAATTATAGGGATGGGTCCTTATTCGAGTTAATAGAGATTCAATCATCCAAATCGCTCCATGCATATCATCAGTTGTAAATCCGACCTATGAACTCTCCGCTCCTTGAGTGAAATATCAAGAGCGCAATTATAATGGGACTGCAGTGTGCAATTACTGAAAGATATCATATCGAATTCTAATTGCAGTGACTTTAGGGTTAATAATAGTTGAAGCAAATTATGCCTACACGATAGTAGAATATGTTTCCATCATTAGATACTAGCTAGATTGTTGGCATCTTGAAGATATACAGGGTACCATACTCATTTTGTATCTCAGAATCTACAAGCTGTAAGGGAGAAAGATGTCTGAGATTCTCCATAAAAGGTCGGTAGTACTGATACTTACCATCAGTATTACTATTACCGAAGGGGCTTTTGTGTCATGTATAAATGAATAGCCATTCCTTTGTCCATTTTGCTAGATTCCGAAGGATTCGAGAATAAACATCATCGGATATGATGTGAAAGAGCATATCAAGGCATAGGACTACATCACCCTCTAAATTATAGTCAGCACTTGCATCACCATGGATGAACTCCCAATTGGATCGTATACTTTGATTTCGGTCGATAACTGTAGAAGAGAAGTCCATACCAACATAAGACGCAGGTTCTCTTTCTTCCCAGAATGACAGGTCACCACATCAAATGTCAAGCACCCTTTTTTCAGTGACATTAACATATCTTTCAATAACTTGCCACTTCCACAAGCGATTATCACCGACTGAGATATCTCGTTTCCCCTAAGAATCCATCACTGGTTGGTCCACCTAATGTATTGGGGGGTGCAAAATAGACTGTCATAATTGATTCCCCTATTATTTCTTGGAGATTTGCTCCGAATTATATTGCGTAGATTTGCTAAAAAAACAAAGCTGGAGTGAATCCGCAAAGGAAATTCGCAAGAATCTTTGGGGTCGTATAAGTTTAAAGGGATTTCAAAATTCAATCATACGGGTATACAAATGCTCCGGGACTGTGAAAAGTAATGATAAAATTGGCTGTGTTTGGTAAGAGTAGTTTCCTAGGTTGGACAGAGGGATTCGATACGAAAGTTCTCTCCGGAAGTAATACCAATCCATCACTAGTAGGAAAAGCAAGCTGGCATCTACGACATAATCGAAACATCAAAAGCTTGGCAAAGTGGTGCGATGTTCCATATTGTGAATTTCTCTCTGAAATCGCTATCAAAGCAAGCCACCTGTCTCCGAAACCAGTAATCCTGCGTATTCATCGTGCGGAACTTGATAGACCTGACAGATTTGAACGAATGAATTGGGATAATGTTGCGATGATTATCGCGGACTCAAAACACTATGCAAGTCTGATCAAAGAGAGAGTCCCAAAATCGATGAAGATAATTGATATTCCTCCGGGCGTCGAGCAAGATAGATGGCCATATCAGCCATCTTTCACGAAGAAAATTTGCACCTGGTCAATGCCTGAAAGACGCAAGAGGATATACTCCTTATTACTTGCGTTAGCTGGCCATCATGTGTTGTACCTAGGTGGTATGAGTGCCGCAGACAGAATAAACAGTGCAGCAAATGAGCGATGGAATTTAGGTCATATCCTTGAGCCGAATGTTGAATTTCCTCAATGGCAGAGTGACAAAGAGTTCTACGTACATCATGCTCTTGATGAGGGCTTATCTGTGGCAATTCAGGAGGCTATGCTAGCTGGATTGATTCCTGTTGTTCATAGAATACCGATGGCACTGGAACTTGTATCAGAAGATTTGACTTATATCTATGATCATGAATTGGTAGATATCCTCTACAATTTGAAACAAATGGGTGAGGATGAGCGAAATGCACTCAAAGTAAAGCATCGCAAGTATGCTGAAGAAAATCTAGCTAACAATGTTGTGCATATTCGAAAGAAGGAAGTCTTTGAGGAGTACATATCAAACTTGTAATCATTCGATATTCATAGAAACCTTAAAGATTGAATATATTTTCATAGGTAATCTTGGTGTCTTTCTTGGCCAAGGGCATACTAAAATTCTCAAAGGAATCAATTTCTGATTTCGAAGATCAAATGACTCATCTCTTTGCCATATTTAGAGGTGAGAAGAAAAAGGTTTTTGAATCCGAGTCATTTCAAGCGTTCATACAATTAGATTCGAATGTAGATGATGGATTCATTCATGAATCTGATGAGGGTATCCTTATTGAACTGGGAATAAACTACTCGAAGTCAACTGCTGAAGAGAAAATTAATGTTCTAAGAGATGGCGTAATTGACGAAGTATGGAAGATACTTGATGGAGAAGCAGTTCTGATTTTCATTCCGAAGGATAGTCAACGTATTCACATTGCGACGGATCCTTTTGGTTTGTTCCCATTATTCTTCTACAATGGTGAATCCTCTCTAACCATATCAACCGATTTGATGGGCGTACTTTCCACAAACCCGGACTTGAGGTCCAATCTTTGCACTCAGTCAATTATTGAGTTTGTTTCTTGTCATTTCATAATGGAGAATCGAACATTGTTTGAGAATGTGTATCGATTGGCAGAAGGATCACTTGGTCGTTTTGATTACTCAACTAATAGTATCGAAATCGAAGATTGGTTTACGGTACCAACAACGCACGAGGAAAAAGATGTAGAGTTTTGGATTCCCTTAGTCAAACAAAAACTCAGTGCATCTATCAAAAAGAGAGTGACTCCCAATTCTGGAACATTTCTATCCGGTGGTATGGATTCACGTGTTATTCTTGCAGCAATTCCAGAAAAAATCAGAAAGCAAATGAAAGCAGTGACTTTTGGTGTTGTAGGCGCGGATGATTGCAGAATTGCCAAGAGGGTTGCAAAGCGATTTGGGATTGACTTGCATCATATGATATTGGAAACGGATATCTTCAAAGATAATTTCCTCAAACATATCTGGATGTCAGCAGGCATATCGAATCATATGGTTGCTCCAATTGCAACTGCTGTATCATTGTTGAATGTTGACCGTATCTTTGATGGATTTGCAGGTGATGCTCAATTTGGAGGAGGTTTTCACAATCAAACAATCGATCTTGATAATGGTATTTGGCCAGAGGAACCTAAATCATACTTGCTTGCGAAAGTAATTGAGAAAGGTTACATTCGACCACTTAATGAAGTATCAGAGTTATTTGAGGAACTCAATCAAGATGATTTCAAACCAATCCTATACAAAGGAATTGAAGGAGAACTGCAAAGATTCGATGAGCGATATAGTCCAACAATCATTTTCGAGATGATTATGTTCAGAATGCGTGTTCGCGGAAATACACTTGGCGCGCAGATTAGTGCGGATTCAGTGGCGCCTGTTATGAAACCGTATTATGACCTTGATTTTGCAAATACAATTATGAGAATCCCACCTCGATATCGAAGAAAATCTCAATTCTATAATATCTTTATCAAGATAGTTCTTCCAGATGCTCTCAAGGATAGTACTACCACTATACTGCCATTTGATAGAAAAGCAAAGATAATTCGATTCTGCAAGAGAGTATTGCGATTTCTTGGAAGGAAGGTAGGGGTCAAACTATTTCCAAAGCGTGGCTGGATTCCTATTGATAAATGGATACGACACAATGAAGAATATAGAAGTTGGATGCAAGGAATTCTTCTCAGTGAAAGAACACAAACGAGAGGAATTCTTAGTCATGAAGGGATTAAGAAACTTCTTCGACGAGAAATTAACGAAGAGAAGAATCTAGCTATGACACTTGTTAATGCAGTTGATTTGGAACTAAATCTTCGGCTCTATTCAGATGGTGATGGGTTTAGACTATTTGGAACCAATCCTAATTGAGAGCTGTATTGAGTTCAGGTTCCCTTTTGCTTGCGTGTTCTATGAGCTTTGTAATCAACGGTTTGGTTACCCACCAAGCCGGAGGAATTATCTGAAGAACGCTAATCAAATTCTCTAGATCCATTTTGTTGGTATGACCAATCAATACTGATACTGAGATGTAAAAGTACCAGAGTGGAATAATCAATGAACAAACAATGATTGCGTGAATAATTCCAATGGTAGGAATCAAATTAGCGATAGGCTGAATGAACTCTACAAGAAAAGTCATCCCAATAGCAAAGATAATTCCTAATGTAATTCTACTTGCAACTACTTTTAGATCCATTGAGATTCCATGTACCCTTTTTGAATAGTTATGTTGTATGATGAAGAATGGAATATATATCATCCATACTGTTGCAATAGCTATTACGCCCCAGAATTGGCCCACAACAATTATCCAAGCATTTTGAAGAAAAACTTGGAGAATACTAGAATAAAAGAGACCTCTTGCATTATCAGCTGCTAGATAGATGTAGACATAAACTCCAGGGATTACGACAAAGATAATGTTGAATGCCAGTAATTGAAGATAGAGCGTTGCTCCTAAACTATCAGCTCCATATACCACTCGAAGTATGGGAGATGCAAAAGCTACGAGTACTGCGAAAGCAAATGAATAGGTCGGAATCATCATTCGATATGCTTCTTTAAATTTCCTCTCAACTTCATTCATTCGACCTCGAGCGTATTCCATTGCTAGATTTGGTCCTAATGCAACAATTGGAGCACCCAAAATCATTCTTGCTGTCAATGTTATTCCTTGTGCAATCGAGAAGAGCCCTACATCACCTAAACCACCAAGCTCCTCAACCCAAAGTACGGTTACATTGTTTAGACTAGCCGTCACTAAAGAACTGAGCAAAAATACTGCCGAGAGTCTTGAGAGTTTTCGTAACACTTCAATGTTAAAACCGAATCCCCAAGGAATCTCATTCTTCTTCATTTCTCTATGGAGTAGAACGAATGCCATTGCTGATGCCATTACTCCAAGTACGAGATTCATCAACAATATATTGGTGATAGTCACAAGCTGTGAAAAGAAGAATACAAAGAGCATGCCAGTTCTAAGTAGGTTGTAAGCAATATCAACATAGAGTGTTCTTTTCGTTAATTGCATTCCTGAGAACGCGGCTTTTATGATTCTCAAAATTGCTGTTGGGAATAGAGTCACAATCACTGTTAGCCAGAATAGCCGTAATGATGTTGCATCAACTACTTGAGACTGATCTCCTAAAAGTAATACATCCATCTCAAGAAAAATAGATACGAATGATATCACAATATAAGAAAGGAGTATTATCACCATAGATACTCCAATGGTCTGACCTAGTTTCTCTCTATCAGATGTGTACTCCGCAATAACTCTAGTAACTGCTCCTGTAATTCCAAGTAGAACAATTGGGAGAAGAATCTGATTCGCGTTTGCAAGCACTTTGAGGACACCATATTCATTAACAGTCCATGATCCAGCAGCAACAGAACGCCATAGAATAGTGGTTGAAATAAGACCGCCAATGAATGAAAGTGCTCGCGATATAGATTCAGCCACCATGTTTAAGCTGTACCTATCGCGTGCGATTGCGTCATTTTTTTCATTCATTGGTACTCATTCTCCCGGATTAACCCTTCTTATAGTGACTTCTGACGGTTTCAAAATTGTATTAGTGCCATAAAGTTATTGGATGAATGAATTGAACAATTCAAGATATTGTTCGTTTGTCGTTGTTATAAATTCCTGAACAATTGTCCCATCATCGGTCAATACATGTCCCGGAGATTCGTTGCTGGTAGTACGTAAGAATTCAATCGCAGTCTTGCTTAGAATAGAAGCTGATGTGAGACCTTTCAAATCAAGATACCATTCATGTGTCTGCATCACTTTGGATATTTCTGAATGAGGTATTGATTCACCCTTTGTTCTATCAATTACTGTTAACTCTAAATCATGTTCTTTAGCAAAACTCAATGCTTCATCGAGACAATCCTTAGCTCCATATTTTGTACGGATGAACAAAGCTGTTCCCTTTCTTCTTACACCATCCGCGGGGGGTTTGAATCTTGATGATATGGGAGTACCGTAGTATTCAGCCCACTTTGTGATATCTTTGGTACTGGCGATTCTCTTAGTAGCAAGTTTTGATTGCCACGGAAGCTTATCTTTCCCTCTAATCTCACTTCCATGAAATTGAAGAATTATGGGCGTTCGAGGAGCAATGAATCGGATAAATGGAATCAACTCATACTTACTTCGTACAAGTATCAGGTTAGGTCTAAATCCCAAGATGGATCTCGCTATTTCATAATAAAATCGCATAACACTTCCAGGTACAAGCTTGTATCTATGGAACTGCTCAGAGCATTTGTGTGTGTCAAGAATAGTTCGCGCGACTACTTCGCACTCCCATCCATTCTTTTCCATAAACTCGGCAATAATTGCACTACTGCAGGTTATCTCATGTACTTGCAGAAGCTTCCGTTTCTTCATATTCAACAATTTCCATTATCAGCAAATATCATGCACGCTTGTATGCTTCCTTTATAGTGTGTTCATTATTCTCCCAGACATATAGTTCAGCAGCATGTTTCTGTATTTCTCTTCTATCATATTTAGGAATCGAATCAAGGGACTGTCGAAGGTCCCCATATGAATTGAAAGAATAGACATAGGGATCATCTGGAAAATTGTATTTCTTGATTATTCTATTCGTTAATACTGGCATTCCTGCGTGCATATATTCGTAGTTCTTATTTGCCTCAGAGTATGGATGCCAAGGATGCTCAAGCCATGGTGTGAGACCAATTTCATATTCCAGAAGTTTTTCCATCATAGCTCGATGAGATAAGCCTGTTATTGCATCAAAATTGATGATGCTCTGAAGCCCTTCCATATTTCTGTGTGGAAGAAATCTTTTCATTTTGAAGTCGTTCCCAATATAGACATAGCCCTTCCTGTCAATGGTTTCAATCAAACCTTGGATTTGAGCTCTCAATGGAACATTTGGAACTGCTTCTGCAAATGGTCCTAGTAAGCGATGTTCGTTTGCAATGTTCTTATTGCTAGTAAGTGTAGGAAATCGAGATACGAGTTCTTTTTCCCACGTGGGAAATCTGTGAATCATAGGCTTGACAAGTTGTCTTCGTAAGAATGGCCAAACCTCATACCTTGAAGATTGTTTACTGTAGTATTCATGGTCATCAAAAACAACATGATGATCGGAGTTCAGAAGAAAGTGACCAACAACCAAATTGTGGGCATGAACTATATCCGGTTTCAATTCATCGATTTTTTGTAGCCAGCGCTTTTCCACGCGAGGGTCATACACTAGTCGAAATGAACTTTTCAACCATAGATGATGGGTTTCGTCAAATGCATTTAGATTCTGACTAGTTATTGGTCTACCACCTAGAAAGACTAATTCATGGCCGTCTTTCTTCATGGTATATGCCATTTTTTCAATTCGAAGATCAGGTAGTCCTGCATTCGATATGTGTAATATTCTCAACGTAACCAAGAGTCAATTTTCTGTTATTCTTAAATAGATGCCCTATATTCTCAATTAAACGGTAACTCCATATGTCTTACTCAGTTTGAACATTGTAGGTCTATCTAGATACAATTGTTGGACAGAATAATAATGACTTCAGGAAACAATTTTCCTTACCATCTGCACTGTGAATATTGTTCAGATGTTTGCACGAACATCGAAAGTAGTTCTAGGTATATCCTGATCACGAATTTCTGGAATGAACATGATAACATTGAGAGATTCTTTCAGAGGATATCTCGCCAGTCAATTAAACCAACAGTTTGGATTTGGATCGATGATGGATCCACCGACGGTTCTGTAGACGAAGTGAAACGATTAAGAAAAAGTATACCTGATGTTGACATTTGGCTGAAATCCATGCCTTCTAAGATCAAAGGAAATCTTGATACAATAGGACGCGCATATGATAAGATTCTTCCTCCACTCATTAATCAAATTGATGAACTGAAAGTCGACTATGCCGCTATTATGGATACGGACAATGATCCTTGTCCCAACTATTGTGCACGATTACTTTGGCTTCTTGATACACATCAGGGTGTTGGCGCAGCTGCAGGTATTCCTATTGGAGAGGAAGACAAACGAAAAGCCGGCTTGCCAATGGGTGGAGGAAAATTCATTCGCTGGTCAATAATGCGTAACATCACACGGTATTGGGATATTGCACCAGATACTCTACTTAACATCAAAGCTCTTGCCAATGGATACAAGCTAAAGACATGGAGAGTACCAATGAATCTTGATGCTTTGACAACAGGGTTCACAGCAAAGGGAGTCTATAGACAGGGTCGGTTGAACTACTACGTTGGAAGACCGTTCTGGGCTGTTTTCTTCAGAGCATTGCGTCGATTCTTGCTTAGGAAAAATGGGACCCAATTTCTCAAAGGATACCTGTATGAACGGAAACGAGGGGTTTGGAATTTCCAAGACCCAGATGTAGAATGGTATTATGGACGTGGAGGTAATATTCTTTCGGGATTACTTGATGTTCTCAAATTTGCGAGAAAGCAAGGCTAACAACTACCATCATTTAGACGTACTGAAGGATCCAACAAAACCGCGTTCCTGAACGAATGCCTCAGCATATGGATAGCCAACGTGATTTCCTTGATAACCCATTAGCGATTTTATTGCGTTTATCTCGAAATAACCTCGGCGTTCCACCTGTGATTTGTATCGTTGAAGCATCTCGATTTTTGTTGCTACTTCTTCTTCAGTAATTGGCACATACACTTGAGGTGTAAAACCAGGACAGTTACCTGGAACTTCGTAAGACAATATTGCAGTATCTGTTTTCATGAATGCCCTTCTTGTTTCTTCTGCAACTGTTCTATGGTCTTGGTGCAAATCTCCATGCCAAGTCGATACTACTAGATTAGGGTCCGTTTCTTTACGAACTTCGTAGATCTTCTCGAGGATGTCTTGTCGATAAGCTGGAAATTCTCTGACAGGAGTTTGAAGAATTGTTAGATCTTTGATGCCAAGATGAGCTGCAGCAGCTTTGCACTCTGTTTCAAGGATGTCAATAGGAAATTTGGATGTGTCAACGCTTTTTCTGCAATCACTGAAAACAAGTGATGTTACCTTGACGCCCGATTCAATCATTTTTCTTATTGTGCCCCCAGCACCAAGTTCCATATCATCAGTGTGTGCGGAAATAACTAGCACCCGATCAATTTTCCACTCCATAATGTGCTACTCCTGTCATTAAAGGTTGATATTATTCAAAAGATATTAGTTTCGGTACAATTCTACCGCCTCAAGAATATTCAAGAGGGCAGTGTGAAGAAGAAATCAATGCTATTGGTGATACTATGAAGAAATGCAGAGCGCTTGTAACAGGGTCCAATGCTCCAGGTTTTGTCAGTATTGTAAAGGCACTCAAAATGAGCAAGTATTATGATTTTGAGATTATTGGGACGGATTATCATGATTCTCACAGTTCGAGATTCTTTGTGAACAAGCACTTTGTTTTACCTGACAATAGAAGTGAAGAGTTTCCTTTAGCACTAATGGATCTCTGTGCGAAAGAGGATGTTGATGTGATACTTCCCATTAGAACAGACGATCAGATTCCAATATGTGAACACTTTGGTGAGTTTCTTGATAAAGGCACAACACCCGCCGTAATAGTCAGCAATCCCAGTCTAATGGACACTCTATTGAATAAGAGGAAGTTGATGGAATACTGTGAAAATGTTATCAAGATGCGGGTTCCAAAGTATGGATATGCAATCAATGCAGAATCGTTTTCTTCTGAGATATCCAAACTAGGATACCCTGAGAAACCTGTTGTGATCAAACCTAGTTATTCTAACGGCTCTCGAGGATTCAGGATACTCGATAAATCAATCGACAAGAAACGTCTGTTCTTTGAAGAGAAGCCTAGTGGAATAGCAACAACTCTCGATGATGTTATGAAGATCATCGGAAACGAATTTCCAGAAATGATTGCCATGGAATATCTACCTGGAAAGGAGTACACAGTGGATGTACTTTGTCGAAAGGGAATTACTTTCGCGGCCATACCGAGACTTCGCACTAAGATGACAGGTGGTATAACAACTGGAGGAATAATATCGCAAGATGCGAATTTCGAAGCAATTAAGGATTGTTCAGAAAAAATTGTTGAAGGATTTGGGCTTTCATATAATACAGGTGTCCAAGTGAAGGAGAATGAAGAGGGAATTCCACTTCTGTTAGAAGTGAATCCACGTTTGCAAGGGACTACAACGATGAGCGTCGCCGCAGGTGTCAATATTCCTGAATTGATGGTGAGGATGGCTTTGGAAGAGTTCGACTACGATTATTCTCCAGATATCAAATGGGGTTTGGAGATGCAAAGGGTTTGGTTAGAGCTCTTTAGTTACGATGGGAGGGTCTGGCTCAATGAATGACATTCTAGTAGTTTTTGATTTTGATGGGACCCTAGTTCATGAGGATGGTCGAACGGAGAATCTTTCTCTTCTCAAAGATTTGAAAAGGAAAGGTGTAGAATTAGCTATAGCGTCCAGAAACCATTTGCATCATGTTCTTCGAGAACTAAATAGATTGCAAATCCGAGATCAATTTACATTTATTATGGCGGACTTCAGACCAAAATCATTTCAGATTCGTGAGATTCTTTACAGATATCAACAATCTAACAGGACCTTCAAGGATGTCTACTTCGTTGATGACTATCAAGTGAATATTGATAAAGTAAATGCAGATTTGCCATCTGTCACTACGATACACTTTGATGTCAGTGTCACATCTCTTGAGGAGGCTATTGCAGTTATGGAACTTAGCTAGACAATACTTGTTTGCGTTGAGATGTTTCAGCATTAACCCGATTTCCAACTGGGGGAAACACTTTATCAGTCACCTAATCTCGTTTGCTTCAGAGGTTCTCCAATGAAGAAGATTGCAGTTGTGTTGGGTAAAGGTGGTCACACTGCGCAAACATTTGCTCTTGTTGATGCATTAGGTGATGAATTCGAGTACATCTATATTATGGGACTTCTTGACAAACTGACTCCAAAGAAGATTCGTCAGAAAGGCAGAGTACTTCGTGTTTTCACTCCGCGATTGTTACCTCAAGACTCAAAATTGATGTCAGTGCTTCGCACGGTTCTCACATTGTTTCTTTCATTTGTCTATCTGTCTATTCTCAGACCAGATGCAATCATCAGTTGTGGAACAGGGATGACAGTTCCCGTGTTTTATTCTGCCCGAACACTTGGAGTTCCGACTGTATTCATTGAGAGTATGTCACGAGTAGAAACACTCTCAAAAACAGGACGTATGCTTTTTGGAAGAGTTAGTCTCTTTATGGTACAATGGAAAGAAATGGCAGAGAAAATTCCAGGCACGGTCTATGGGGGTCAGCTGCTATGATCTTCGTCACTGTCGGAACAGCTCACTTTGATCCATTAATCAAGAAAATGGATGAGCTGGCAAAAACTGGAGAATTAAAGGAACCTATTGTTGGTCAGATTGGTAGAGGAATGTACATTCCAAACAATTTCAGGTACTTCCGTTTTCTAAAGAGTCTCAATACTGCATACGACAAAGCATCGGTGATTGTTAGCACTGGTGGTGCGGGAACCACTATGGAATGTGTAACCCGAGGACTGAAGCTCGTTGTTGTGGAGAACACGACTCTGATGGAAGGTCACCAAGCGCAACTGTTACGAGAAATGGAGAACCGGGAACATATAATTTGGTGCAGGGACTTGAATGAAATTGTGTCATCCATTGAAGCGGCTAGAATGAAGACTTTTACAAAATTTACAACTGATGAAAATCTTGCTGCCAATTACATACGAGAACTATTGCAAAAATCGTAAACTATCATTGGAAAACATACTAACGAATTCATAGTAGATGAAGGGTGTGTATTAACTGACTATAATCCCAAGAATGATTGACACTCATTGTCATCTTGAGAATGAAGCTTTTGATTTGGACCGCGATTCTGTTATCAAAGATGCTCAAGACCTAGGCATAAGCATAATCACGTCTGCAATTGACAAAAACTCGTGGGACAAATGCTGCGAGATTGTAGAAGCACACTCGAATGTGTTTGCGTCTATAGGACTTGATCCCACACAATATGTTGATTGTGATCTTGTCGTTGATTGGTTAAAGTCCAATAATGAGCGGTTGATAGCAATTGGTGAAATAGGTCTTGACCATTACTTGATTCGAGATCATCAGGAACGAGACCTCCAAGAAGCTTGTTTCAGAAATTTGATAGATATTGCTGAGGAGTATGAATTACCAATACAGGTCCATTCACGATCCGCAGGTAGAAAAGCTCTGGAGGTACTAGAGTCATGTGATGCCAGGAATGTGCATCTACATGCATTTGATGGAAAGTCAGGTCTAGCAAGAACAGCTTCAAGAGACCTCGGATATTATTTCTCAATCCCAACTTCGGTTGTTCGATCCCCTCAGAAGCAGAAATTGGTTAAAGCAATTGCAATAGAGCGACTTCTTCTTGAAACAGATAGCCCAGTTCTTGGACCTGACAAAAGTGAGAGAAATGAGCCAAGTAACGTTGAAATAGCTCTTACAGAAGTTGCCTCTATACTACATAGAGAGGAAGAAGAATTACGAGAAATAATCCTTGAAAACACGCTGAGACTCTACACGCGAATCAAGTTTCATTAATTCAATGAATAGCAGGAATCTATATGATTTTCAATACATCATTCACCTGACATATACTAATATTTCAATTTCATAAGTTATATTCGGGTATTCTTATGAGCGACAAGTACTATACTGTACCGATTATAGGTAACAAAGGAACACCGGTTGGTTCGACTGGAAAAACTGTTACAAAGCTAGTGAAAGGCGACTGGATTGATGCAGGAATGATTGCTCCGAAATCAGGACAAATCAGTGTTGGAATCATCTGCTCTTCAGAAATGACCAATCCTGCAGTAAATATTTGGAGAGGATACGTGCATGGTTCAGACCATATTGAGCAAGCTTGGACAAGCCCAGTAGAGGGGAAGCACAATCTTGCCATTAGTACTCCAAATAAATTTCTAAGATTCATGATCATTCCTCCAGGATATGTCAATGAAGGTGACTTTATTGGCATCAGAATTGTGAATCTCGAAGATGGATTTAACTTGGGTATTGCAGCAGTTTTCATTCAGTATCAACAATAGATTAGTCAATATCTAGTTTGATGAAATCTAAAACTAGTATAATACAGCTAATGTAATAGGATACGATTTGAGGATTCAAAAAGACAAGGATATTTTTTGCAATGCAGTCTTTTTGAATCCTTATTCTATTTTGTATAAAAAAGAAACAAGTCATTAGTTGAACCCTGTAACTTTTCAAAACCATCAGTTCATTTTGATATGATTGATAAGTAGGTCATCATCTGGTTTCTGTGAGTGGCAATGAATCCTGAGATTGAAAACCAGCTTCGTCTGATGGTGACAAATTCGACAAGAAAGGCCGCAGTTGATGAGTGGAAAAACTCTGCCAATAAACAGCGGCTTCCACTTTACGATTATAGAGGGGATCATGTCGAACAAGTTGTCAAATTAGCAAAAGACATCGGCTCCACAACTGATGCAAATATGGAAGTAGTGACACTTGCTGCATGGTTCCACGATTTTGCCAAGCCAGGACTTGAAGGAATAGAGATACGACATCATGGAATTGCGAGTGCAGAGCTTGCAGAAGATGGGCTTGCTCAGTTTGGGTATGATGCCAAAACAATCACACAGGTTGCAGATGCAATCAGGAAACACGTTGGACTCAAGTTAGAAAAACCACTAGAACCAATTGAAGCCCAAGTGCTCTGGGAGGCAGACAAGATACTCAAATTGGGACTAGTGGGTCTGCTTCAATACGTTCTGAATAGTGTTAGAATTCGTCCAGGACAATGTTTGGAAGATATTGCTGACGGATTGCGGGAGTTTCTACCATTGGCTGCAGACATAGCAAGTTCTGTTGTCACAGAAAGAGGAAAAGAGATTGCCACTGAACGGCTTCAGCGACTGCACCAATTAGCTGATATGTTCGATTCTGAACTTAGCCCTAGGAACGAGTAAGGAGAGAATTTTCTTATGGATCCAAAAATTAGAACAGCTGGAATTATTGCAATAGGAAATGAAGTATTGGACGGGCTTGTTCTAGATACAAATTCGAATTGGATGGAAACACGACTTGTTGCATTAGGAATGCAAATCAGGAGATTGGTTTCTGTTCGAGATGAAATTGAAGAAATCGGAAAAGCCCTTGAATTCGTTATGAGTACTTGTGATGTAATAATCACTTCCGGAGGTCTCGGGCCCACTCATGATGACATGACCTTGAAAGCAATCGCAATAGCTCTTGGACTAGATATCTCTGTAAACGCAGAGGCTCTAGCAATTGTTGAAAGACAATACAAAACATTGCACGAAAAAGGGATTGTTCAATCTTCAGACATGACTGAAGCAAGAGTAAAAATGGCAAAAATTCCAGAGGGCGCTATTCCTCTCGATAATAGAGTTGGAGGAGCTCCAGGAGTCAGACTTGAGGCGAGTAATTCAACCATCTTCTCATTACCTGGTGTACCAAGTGAACTGAAATTCATTTTTGATGATTCCATCGTTCCGTGGGTTAGTGACAGAGTAGCACAGAAATTCTACGAACAAGTTGTGGAGTTTGGCATGCATGATGAATCCACCTTCGCACCTGCAATTGATGTTGTAATGAAAAAACATCCAGGAGTATACGTCAAATCAATGCCTAAAACCTATGGAACATCAAAAACTCTGAGAGTCTGGGTATCTGCAAGAGGAGATTCTCTGAAAGAAGTGACTGAGATAGTAAAAAGTGCAATTCGGAGTCTTGAGAAAGAAACAGGACTACCATCAAGTATTGTCGAATCGTAATCTCAACACTGCCGATAGATATATTCCTAGGTTATTCTAGCTCCGACGTTAGGAGTGCAACAATCTTGCAAGTCGAATTTACCCTTGTCTTCGAAGACATC
>Ga0307445_10000638_pt1 | contig 19260 bp, 16 predicted proteins | sample SalMarSW160330MG_FD_202147 | JGI IMG/M metagenome (GOLD analysis project Ga0307445, IMG submission 202147) | Salt marsh sediment microbial communities from the Plum Island Ecosystem LTER, Massachusetts, United States - SW1603-30 | ecosystem: Environmental > Aquatic > Marine > Intertidal zone >... | reverse complement strand
CAAGATCGACGATCCGCCGGCACAGCTCGAGCGCGTAGCTCGGCGGCAGGTTGAAGGTATTGTCGACGAACTGGATGCGGCGCACGCCCGCGTCGACCAGGCGAGCCAGGTCGTCGGTCACCAGGCGCGGTGAGCGACGCCGCGGCGTCCGTCCCTCGATGCTCTGCGTCGAGCAGTAGCTGCAGTCAAGCGGGCAGCCACGGCGGGTCTGCACCGGGACCCAAAGGTCGGGGTCCTCGAGGTTCAGGCTCGGGCCGAGGTCGTCGTGCGGGTAGTCCAGGTCATCGAGCCGCGCCGGCGCCGGCAGGCCGCCGCGGGCCGTCCGGCCCCGCGCGTACACACCGTCGAGCGCGGACGGATCGCCGCCGGACTCCAAGCACTCCAGCAGCGCCGGGAACGCGAGCTCGCCCTCACCCGCGATGCCGAGGTCGGCGCCCAGGTACTCGAGCGCGGCGGCCGGGAAGATGCTGTAGCCGGCGCCGCCGAGAACTACCGGCGCGCCGCTGCACTCCCGGCACGCCCGGACCACCTTCCGGACCTTCTCGAGGAGGAACACCGGCTGCGCCATGTCCTGGTCGTCGATATTCCTGACCGAGATGCCGATGACCTCGGGCCGCACTCGTGCCACCGCCTCCCGGATCGCCACCGCCGGCTCGGGGGCGGCGAGCAGATCGACGAGCTCGAGCTCGTGGCCGCACCGCCGCGTCGCGTCAACAACCATGGCCGCTCCCAGCGGCGGCGTCGGCATGTTGATGCGCTCGGTGTTCGCCGCGATGATCAGCACACGCATGACCGCTCTGCCCCCGTGCCCGAGTATATCCCTCCGCGACGCGCGCTCTCCCTCGGCCTGCGTGTCCGGACCTGTCGAAACGGTGTGTGAACCGCGAAGCCGCCAAGGACGTGAAGTGCGCCCAGAAAAGGAAAAAACGCTGAGGTGCAAAGGCGCAGAGACGCCAAGAAAAGCTTTCTATTCTTATCCGTGTAATCCGTGTAATCCGTGGTTTTTCTCTTTTCTGTGCTCCTCTCTGTCCTCCTTGTTCTCTGTGGTTTCTCTTCTCTGTCTGTCTTGCAACCTGGTCGTCAAGGTCACCGTAAATCCGTGGTAGGTAAGATGTGTCCAGTGGAGGGCTCCATGCGACGGTCACGCGCTTTCTTCCTCGCAGTTTTCGTCTGCCTCTTCTTCGGTGGCGGGCCGGCGGCCGCGGCCGGGAACGACCCGCCCGAGTTCATCCGCTCCCACTACACGAAGTACGAGGTGCGGATCCCGGTGCGCGACGGCGTCACGTTGTTCGCCGCGGTCTACGTCCCCAGCGACGCCTCGGCGGAAAGGACCTACCCGATCCTGCTGACCCGGACGCCGTACTCCGCCGGCCCCTACGGCGCCAACCGCTACCCCCACACCCTGGGGCCGTCGCCGGAGTTCGCGCGCGAGAAGTACATCTTCGTCACCGAGGACGTGCGTGGGCGGTTCATGTCCGAAGGCACATTCGTCAACATGCGGCCGGTCCTCGACCGTCCGACCGGCGGCAGGACCGACGAAAGCACCGACGCCTGGGATACTGTCGACTGGCTGGTCCATCACGTTCCGTTCAACAACGGCAAGGTCGGCATCTGGGGCAACTCCTACCCCGGCTTCTACACCGCGACCGGCATCATCGATACCCATCCGGCGGTCAAAGCCGCGCTGCCGTCGGCGCCGATCGCCGACTGGTTTTTCGACGACATGCACCACCACGGCGCGTTTTCCCTCACCCTGACCTTCGACTTTTTTTCGGTGTTCGGTGTGCCCCGCCACGGGCTGACCACGGAGTGGCCCGAGCGCTTCGACCCCGGGACCCCTGACGGCTACCAGTTCTTCCTTGACCTGGGGCCGCTGTCCAACGTCGACGCGAAGTACTTCCACGACACGATCGCCTTCTGGGAGGACATCGCCGCCCACCCGAACTACGACTCGTTCTGGGCCAGCCGCAGCACGCTGCGCCACCTGAAGAACGTCCGCTGCGCGGTGCTGGTGGTCGGCGGCCTGTTTGACGCCGAAGACCTCTATGGGGCCTTCCACACCTACGCCGCGATCGAGAGAAACAACCCGGGCGCCGTCAACTCGCTGGTCATGGGGCCGTGGCGTCACGGCGCCTGGCTGAGGAGCCACGGACGCCGTCTCGGCGATGCCGACTTCGGCTTCGACACCGCCGCCGACTTCCGGCAGCGGGTGCTGCTGCCGTTCTTTGCCCACTACCTCAAGGGCGCGGTGGCGCCGCCGATTCCGGAGGCAATGGTGTTCGAGACCGGCGCCAACCGCTGGCGCTCGTTCGACCACTGGCCGCCCGGGCAGGCCACCGCTCGCGACCTCTATCTCGGTGCCGGCGGCACGCTTTCCTGGCAGCCGCCGAGCAAGGACGGCGAAGCGTTCGACGCCTACGTCTCCGACCCGGCCAAGCCGGTGCCGTACACGACCGCCATCACCACTCGCTGGCACGCCGAGTACATGACCGAGGACCAGCGCTTTGCGGCCCGCCGGCCCGACGTGCTCGTCTACCGCTCCGAGCCGCTGACCGCCGACCTCACCCTGGCCGGGTCGCTGGAGGCGGAGCTGTGGGTCTCGACCACCGGCACCGACGCCGACTGGGTGGTCAAGCTGATCGACGAGTACCCCGGGCGCCTGCCAGGCTACGACCCGAAGGAAGGCGGCGAGGACCTGGGCGGCACCCAGCGCATGGTGCGCTCGGAGATTTTTCGCGGCCGCTTCCGCAACGGCTATGACCGTCCGGTGGCGTTCACGCCCGACCAGATCACCCGCATCCGGATCCCGCTGCAGGGCGTCCTCCACACCTTCCTGCGCGGCCACCGGATCATGATCCAGGTGCAGAGCTCGCTGTTTCCTTTCTTCGACCGCAACCCGCAGACGTTCGTGCCCAACATCTTCGCGGCCAAGGCGGAGGACTTCATCAAGGCCACCGAGCGCGTCTACCACGCGCCGCCCCACGCCTCCGTCATCCACCTCGGTGTGCTCCCGCACCCGGTCACTGGGACGGTCCGCGGCGCCACTGCAACAGAAACCGCGAGAGCCGGCGTCAACTGACACACTCACTGAGCCTTCGGCCGGGCAACAGCTTGCGTGGACGGTCGTTTCGCGCTACCATTCGCGTCCCAACGCGTGGGGCCGTAGCTCAGTTGGGAGAGCGCTAGAATCGCACTCTAGAGGTCGAGGGTTCGAGCCCCTTCGGCTCCACCAAAGCCGATCTCAAAGCCGTCCATGTGGACGGCTTTTCTTGAGATCGGCCTTGGCGGAGCCTCCGGTCGTCGGTCTACACTTGACACGTAAAGGTCCGTGAGCTTATCAAGATACTCGAGGGTGACGGTTAGTTCCTTGCTCGCACTTGCGGAAGTCACCGGCAGTTCAATCACCCGAGCTAGCACGGCACCGTCACCGTGTCGGGCAAGCCGGGCGCCGACATTCCACCGGCGAGGTCGTCGACATCGCCGCTGCCTGAGTCTCCGGTCTGAGGCTCCCCTCCATTCGGAGAACCTAGCCGCAGCGCGCCTCAGAGAAGGGTGCGTTTGGCGGCACGTGCCATGCTTCGAGGTTTCCTGAAGCGCCATCTCCGTGGTGGCGCGTTGGCAGGAAACCTCGAGCTTGGCAATGCACGGGAAGCTCGTTTGCCCTTGTGGCCACAGCGAAGAGGGAGGCGCCTCGTTGCCTGCCCGGAGCGGGCCGCGAAGGACGCTCGGCGGCGGAGCCCGTCGCCCGCTTCGGGCAGGTGACGACGGGCGTCTGCGGAGCAGACGTCCGGGCGCCGGAGTTGCAGAGGAGGGGAGGCTCCCACGGCCCTTGGCGTTGGGAGTACGGCCCCACGATCGAGTGAGGCGGCCCGAGCGCTCTCCGGCGGGAGCGACGAAGGCGCCTCTCACTTACCGTGACGTGGCTCCCGCCGGAGACGCGAGGCGTGCGGTCGCGGCGCGACCGCGCGGCCGCCGGGGTGTCAGAGAAGGAGTTCCCCGCCGCCAGCCGAACTTGGGCGCAGGCTGCTAACCCGAGTCATCCATGAGCGATCGTAGCGAGACTGGCAAGACGGTTGTCAGCGCTGGGTTCTGAGCGTCGAGGTGCCGCAGGCATACTTGAGGGTATGTTGAGGACACCGAGACGCGAAGAGCACAGCGATGGCTGGCGTATCGCCGGTCGCAGTAGATTGCGAGTGAATGAATCGGGTCAATCTACCTTGAACGCGATGTCGACGGTGGCCTGCCACTCCTTGACCTCGCCGTCGGCGACGGCGCCGCGCAGCTCGACAACCTCGAACCAGGCGGAGCCGCGGACCGACTCCGCGGTCTTGGCGACGGCCAGCTCGACGGCATGCTTGAAGCTGGTCTGCGAGCAACCGGTCACGCGCAGCTTCTTGTAGACCTTGTCCGGCATGGTGCACCTCCGTGCTGTCAGGTTCTTCCAGGATAGCAGGGGACGGGGTGGTAGAATCCGCCCAAAGGGGGGACGGATGCCGCGCTTGAACCCGGGTGAGCTCGAGATCGACCTGTTCTGCAAGGGTTTGCGGATCGATGCGTCGTGCCGGCTGGACCGCGATGCAAGGCTGTTTTCGCGCACGCGGGCGGGGCTGGGGTCCGGGCTCGAGCTGGTGATTCCCGGCGATCTCAAGGACATCTGGATGAACGCGCCGGTGGAGGAGGACTTCTGCGCCCTGTCCCCGTATCTGGTGCGGTGGAGTGAGGCCGGAGGCTACCAGGTCATCGACACCCGTTCGGACGAGGACTACGAGGTGCACATCCCGCCGACCCCGGCGTGGTACGAACGGACGACTTCGACCGGGGTGCCGATGTCCAAGATCGGAGTGCTCCAGGGCACCTACCTCGGCATCTACGTCTCCGAGGCGTGCATGTTCTGGAACCCGGAGGAGAACGCCAACTGCGCCTTCTGCACCTCGGGCGTCAACGTCGGCGTCAACGAGGTGACGCGAAAGCGGGTCGATGACGTGGTCGAGGTGGCGCGCGCTGCCAAGGAGGAGTCCGGCGTCACCTTCACGCACTTCAACGCCGGCTACCAATGGGAGGACAAGCCGGAGCACACGCGTGCCCACGGCCTCAACCGCGCGGCACCCTACGTCAAGGCGGTGCGCGAGCAGGTGGGCGGATTCCTGGGCGTGCAGGTGGCCCCGGTGCTGCCGCACGATCACTGGAAGTACGACTGGCTGGTCGACCTCGGCGCGGATCACTTCTCGTTCTGCTACGAGTTCCACAACCCGGACTACTTTAAGAGCTTCTGTCCCGGCAAGTTCGGCCACCTCGGCCAGGACGCGTTCTTCCGGGCCATGGAGTACACCACAAAGCTGCTTGGCAAGGGCAAGGTCTCGGGCGAGATCATCGCCGGCATCGAGCCGATCGAGGACACGCTCGAAGCGATCGACTACATCACATCGGTCGGGGCGTTTCCCACGGTGTGCATCTTCCGGCCGCTGATCGGTGCCGACCTGGAGCACCTCGAGTCGCCGGCCGCCGAAGACATGCAGCGTGTCATGGAGCACATGTGGCGTGCGATGGTGCGCAACAAGATACCGCTGGAGATCATCCCCAACATCGAGGTCAGCCTTATCGTGCAGCCGGGCGACGCCGCGTACCTGGCGCCACGCGACCTCGGGTGGCGGGCGTTCCGCGCGCGCAACGCGATCGTGCGCGCCCTGGCCGGGCCGTACGTGGCATGGAAGCTGAAGCCGCACGCCGTCAAAGCCTCCGCCACGGACCACCCCAAGCTGCCGCCACGGCGGCAACCGGAGCCGCGGCCGGGGTCGGAGGCGGCGGCGTGATTGTCAACCTCGACGAGAGCGGCGTCGGCGAGGTCCTCGAGGCCGCCGGCCGGTCGCCGGCGGGGCGGGACTTGGTGGCCCGCCTGCAGGCCGGGGAGGAGCCGTTCTTCGTTGCCGTCGGCCCCTCCGGCTTCGAGTGGGGCGTATTCAACGAGGTCAGGGGCATCGCTAACCGGGCCAGGCTCAAGCTGTTCACTCCTGAAGACCGCGACGACCTGGCGGTGGTCCTTGCCTACAAGCCGTCGCAGGTGTCGTGGTCGCACGATCGTTACGCCTACGGCGTCTGGGAGATCCCGGTCGGAGACGGGGAGACGGCGCTCGATGCCGCCGAGCTCGAGGCGTGGATCGCTTTTCAGGTCAGCGGCTTCCATCCGGAGAAACGGCCCTTGAGCCTGGTCCGCCAGATCTCATACGACATCCCCTAGAGCCCGGCCGGGCCTCGAGAAACTCAGCAGAAGGCAATCCACTGGGTTGACTTGCCTGGGCAGGGATTCGTCCAGAGAGCAAGGGTGCGACGAGCAAACGAGGGGCCCCTTCCTCGCTTTCCTCGTTGTGTACTCAGTGTCTTAGTGGTCCATGCCACCACCGGGTTTGATGGGGTGGCGTCAGATCGAGGTTGCCTCTCTATTGGAATCGTGACGAAGTTGTCGTAGAGTCGTGGACAAGTTCAGAACAAGGTGAAGGACAGAAGACCAACCGGGCATCTCAGCCCAGCCGGCATTCGGCCTCGAGCCGAAGGCCGGGCTGACTGGAAAAGGAGGAAGTGATGTTGAGGAAGAGTCTCGTGGCAGTGGCGTTCTCATTCTGTGTGGTCGGCGTTCAGGCACAGTCACCCAGGTTCCCCGGCGTACCCGCCGGGCTCGACAAACAGACGGTGGACGTCGTGCCGTCGGGCGATCAGCATAGGTCGTTGGGTCGCTTTGTCCCCGAAACGGCGGCGGTGGCGAAAGCTGCCGGGGTGACCGTGGACACCGTGGGCGACCCGGACTCCTTCGGCCACAACATGATCTATCTCGGCATGGCCCAGACACAGCAGGTCTACCTGACGGGGGACTGCACCGGGTATCCCCCGGATGCCGGCCCATGCATCGAGACCAATCCGGCTCCGGCCAGCACGTCAGTCAACGAACCTGATCTGGCGGTGATCCAGCTGCCCGGGAAGGCGACCAGGACGATCATCTGCTTCACGTTCACACCGTTCGCTTCGTGGCAATGGGAAAACGCCACGGGAGCTCAGCAGACAGCCGTCATGTACCTTCGCCCGGCGGTGAGGATCGAGAGCGAAGTGCTCAACGATCCGAGCCTGATCGATCCCAACACAGGGCTGCCCTTCAACGGTGTGCTGATGGACGGTACCATCACCACCTTTCTCCAGGCGCGCACCCTGAATCCCGGCGAGTTTGACTTCCAGTACAGAACAACGACGCGGAGCTGCACGGGGGGACTGGCGAGTGTGCGCTCGCTGCGCGAGAACTACGGCCTGTCAGACAGCGTGATCAAGGACTTCTTCAAGAAGCCCATCACGATCACCTTTGGAGTGACTGGCAACGTTTCGATGGTTACGGAAGCGACCTACTTCGTCGGTGTCCGGCTGTACGGCGACTGAGCTCTCGCGAGCTCAGGCAAGCGCCAGATTCCCGGACCAACCCATCACACCCTTCGGCCCACACTGACTGGAGACCATAGCAACGACTTTGCACACCAGTGGTGGACCGGAGCGTAGGGGGAGAACCCCACTCGGCTCAAGAGCATCGGCCTGTTCTGCTATTCTGGCTGGGTGCGTCGCCCAGGTGTCTTCGTGCCTCCTTTCCTTCTCCTGGTTCTTGCCGTGTTGTGGGGCCTGCTTCAGCCCGGGTCAGTCTGCGCGCGGCCCAGTCACCAGCCCCCCAAGTACCTGCCCCCCAAGCAGCGTGACGCCTTCCTGGGCAACCTTGAGCGGTCGTTCAGCACGCTGACGACTCTTCGGGTTCACTTCCGCCAGACTCGGTCTATCCCGGTCTTTAAGCAACCTATTGTGTCCGAAGGAATTATTGCTTTTTGCAGACCCGATCGTCTCCATTGGGAGTGGACCCGTCCCTTCCCGTCGTTGATCGTGTTGGCCGAGTCGCAGGTGGCGCAGTTTGACATCGACAATGGCTTGGTGCGCCGACTCCATCCAATGGAGGAGGGCGTCCTGAGAACAGTTGCACAGAACCTGAGTAGCTGGATCCTGGGGAGGTTTCGGAGCACGTCTGGATCCTTCTCGCCGGAGGTAACGGCAGGGGAAACCCCCTCAGTCGTGCTCCTGCCCCGGGGCAAGCTTGGACGCATCCTCCGTTCCGTTACGCTTGAGGTCACGGCCGATCGGGTTCACCGTGTCACACTGATCTCAAGCCGCGGTGAGGAGACCCGCATCGAATTCTATGAGGAGAAGCGCAATGTCAAGCTGCCGGCTGGTGTCTTCTCCCTGACACATCCGGTCTTTCTGGCCGACTCTGGGGCCAGCAAGCAGCTGAAGTCGACCCGAGGAGCTCGGTCTGCTGATGGGCCGGGATAGGTTTGTCGTTCGTCGCCGAGGGTACAAGCATGCGTTGTTCGTGCTCGTCGTTACGATGTTCCTCAGCGCGTGCGCGACGACAACTCAGGAGCTCCCACCTGCGAGTCCTGCGTCCGCGAAGAAGGCGGTGAGCGCCCTGCATGAGTTGTTCCCACCATCCGGAACGCTCGAGCAGAAGGTCCTGATCCACGTTAGAGGCAAAGACCTGATCCTCTTTGGTCGAGCAACGTTTACCGGACGGCGCACCGTCCGGGCCGTTGCGGTTGACCAGTTTGGTGAAGTCGTGTTCGATTTCGAAATAACAGCGCAAGGAGCGATGATCCACAAGGCCCCGGCCCGAGTGAGCAAGCGGGTGTTGCTGAAAGGGCCCGTGGCCGGCTTGCGTGACGCGTTTCTGATGCCTCCTGGTAGCCCGGACGTTCGGGTGGCTCGGAGAGACGTCGTGCAACTGCGCTGGCTCTCTGCGGGTGATGAAGTCTCGTACTTGGTAGATGTCGAGGCTGGCCGTGTGCTCTCGTGTGTCCAGCGACGTGGACGTCGAGTTGTGCGCAGGATCATCTTTGATTCGAATGAGAGTGGTTGCAAGACGCCGCGTCGGATTCGCATTACCGATTGCGCGGAGCACTATCGAATTGAGGCCAGCTCGCTTCAACTCTGTGAAGGAGACGAACTGTTGACGGATTGTGAGGGGCCGGGGACAGACTGACGCCGGAAGCGATCACGAGCATGATCCGAACAGCTCGTGGAAGATCATGTCGCGCTGGCTCGTCAAGACTGACACATGCGTCCCGCCGGGGATCTGGTGTAGGACCACGTGGTGCGGGTTGACGAGCTGAAGCTCGAGACTGGTGCTGAGCGGGACAATCTTGTCTGCCTGGCCGTGGATAAGGACAACGGCCGGTGCTGGTCGCGCTTGCAAGACCGTCTTGAGTAGCGCCAGGTTATCAAGCGTACCCGGCAGCAGGTACGCGAGAGGACCGACTCGTCGGAACATCGCTCGGCGGAGTGTAGTGAAAGGAGAGATCAGTACCAGGCGCCTTGGCGGCACCTCGGTTGCCAGCTTGAGGGCTACGGCGGCGCCCAGCGAGTGGCCGACGATCGCCGGATTGGCCGTGAGTAGCTCATGACCGATGCCGCTACGCCCGGCCAGCTCGTCGAGAGCACGGTGGGCGTTCGTGGCAGCTTCCCACGGACGAAACAAGCCTTCGCACTCTCCGCGTCCCGGGTAATCCACGAGGAGCCAACCGGCACTGGAATCGGGGCAGAGCAGTACCCAGTCGAGTCGATCGAGTGCGCGGGAGGCAACTCCAGGGCACCAAACGACGAGGGGGTCTGGTGGGATGCTGGCTCCTTTCCGTGGGCCCACGTAGTAGGCGACCTGACGTCCTCTCTTGGTCTTGAACGTCAAGCGGAGCGAGTTCGGCACCTTGTTGAAAAGGAAGAGCCTCCGATCGTTGTACTGAAGCGAATTCGACCGGCGTGCTGCAGGCAGTAGGACGGCAACCAAGGACAGGAGTGGAAGCAGCGACCTCATGGTGCCCATTCTAGGGGATGTGCGCAGTCCTGGGTCTGCAGGAGCTGGCGAAGGACGGTGGCGGTTGAGTGATGCCTCACCAGGGCGTTTCGTGAGCGCTTTGCAGGTGGGGACGCAGCTGCCGGCGCCTGTGCAACAGTCCTGCTGTGGGCCGGAAACCCATGACAGCTCACGCCGGCTTGGGAGCAGGGTCGGTTGCTTGCGTCCTGCCAGGGTCTTTCTGGTTGTGGCTAGCTTTCTTGCGCGATGAGTGCGCAGCAGGGTAACGCACGTGCTAACCTGCGTTTGCCGTGTGGAGATAGCTGGCTTTAGGGAATCAGCTTGGAATCGAACACGAACGCCGACTCGTCCTATGAAGTCCTTCTGTTCAGGGCAACGGTCGATGAGCTCGCCAACGTACGCCTGCCTCTCGACCCGGCTGAGGTGATGCGAAAGCGGCGCTACCGCAGCAGGAGTGCGAGGGCTCGGTTCACATGCGGCCGGGTGCTTCTACGCCTTGCCCTTGGTCAGGTTCTCGGTCGAAGCTCGGAAGGAATCGCCCTGACCCTCGACCCAATGGGAAGGCCTCGGCTCTGCGAGGCCGGAGGCCCGGGGGTCGAGTTCAGCTTGTCGCACGCGGGGCACCATATCGCCGTTGCGCTATCTCTTCGGGCACAGGCGATCGGAGTCGATGTAGAGGCCTCTCCGGTGCGCGTCGATATTGAGCGGATAGCTGGGCGGTTCTTTTCCGAGACCGAGAGATCGGCCGTGCTCGAAGCACCGCCGACCGAGCGTGAGCGTCAGTTCCTCAGGATCTGGACGGCCAAGGAAGCTTGCTCGAAGGCGTTGGGGTGTGGACTTTGGCCCGCGCTGACAGACATTGAAGTTTCATTGAGCCCGTCTCGACTACTTCGCTTGCCTTTCGGGGAGGACCAAGAAAGGTGGGCCTTGTGGTACGAGGAGGCGCCTCCGGGTGTAGCGTGCACAGTGGCCGCGTCCCCCCCGGGTTTTGAGGTCGTATGCCGGGCCGTGCGACTCAACGATTGTGGCATGGTGTCCGGTGGGTCAACGTGAGTTGCGTTCAGCCAGCAAGGCTCAGGGGATGAGACTCATGTGCTGCCTGGAATGGGTCTTTCGTGCACTGGGAAGCGACATCAGCTCTCCTTGACAGACGCGCCAGCCACGTGCCACCCTACCCACGGGAGGATCCAACGAATACGTTGAAGGATGACCTGTCCTTTAGTTTTGAGCCAGGTGCGGTTGCACTTGTGACGGGTGGAAGCCGTGGTATTGGTCGAGCTATCGTGCTCAGACTGGCTGCAGCTGGTTTCGATATTTGGTTGAACTACCAGAGTCGAGATGAGGACGCTTATTCGGTACGTCAGCAGGTCCTGGGAAAAGGCCGAAACTGTACACTTCTCAAGTTTGATGTGGCTGATCCACTGGCGGTCGAATCGGTGCTCATTCCCAAGCTTGAAAACCAGAGTCCTTCGGTGCTCATCAACAACGCAGGAATCACCTGCGATGGCGTCATGGTGTTCATGGGTTTTGACGAGTGGAAGCGAGTGTTAGATGTGACCCTCAATGGGTTCTTTCTTGTGACGAAGAGTGTCCTTCAGGGCATGCTTCTGCGAAGGTCTGGCAGGATCGTCAACATCAGCTCTACGTCAGGTGAGACCGGCCGACCTGGCCAGGTGAACTACTCAGCTGCGAAGGCAGGTTTGATCGGAGCCACTCGCTCACTGGCCGCAGAGGTAGCACGGCGGGGCGTGCTCGTGAACGCCGTCACACCTGGCTTGATCGAGACGGAGATGACCGAGTCAGTTACACGTGAAGACGTGCTGTCGGCGATTCCCCTGAGACGATTCGGTGTTGCGGATGATGTGTCGGGCGTGGTGAGCTTCCTGTGTTCAGATCAGGCCTCGTACATTACGGGGCAGGTGATTAGGTGCAACGGCGGCTTGTACATGTAGGGCCGGAGGAGTCGGCAGTATGCCATGAGGGCAAGGCGAGTCGTAATAACAGGAATCGGGATTGTCTCTTCCATCGGAGTGGGAGTCGATGAGGTACTGGACAACCTGAAGGAGAATCGCAGCGGCATCCATTTCTGTGCCGAACGCAGCAGCCTGGGTTTCCGGAGCGCTCTGACTGGGAAGATCCCGGCGTATAGCCCACGGTTTTCGTTGGATAGAAAGGCTCGTAAGAGCATGCACGAGGTCGCTGTGTGGGCCCATGAGGCGGCGATGGAAGCCATCGCGATGGCCCACCTCGCGCCGGCCGACCTTCAGAACTCTCGAACTGGCGTCGTTTTCGGGAATGACTCGGTCGCGGCACCCTCGTACCAACAGGGGGCGATGACACGGGCACGGGGTGATACCGGAGGCCTTCACTCGGGCATGGTCTTTCAGGCCATGAACTCGACCGTCACTCTGAACTTGGGTTCGATCCTCGGATGTCAGGGCGCAGCGTGGACGGTGAGTGGCGCGTGCGCGAGCGGAGGACACGCGATCGGTCAGGCTGCGGAACTGATTGCTTTCGATCGCCAGGATTGTGTGGTGTGCGGCGGGGCCCAGGAGATCAGCTGGGAATCCATGTGCAGCTTCGACGCTCTGTGCGCGTTCTCGTCAAGAGAGGATGACCCGGCTGCCGCGAGCCGGCCCTTCGACATTGATCGAGACGGACTGGTTCCGTCAGGTGGGGCTGCCGCTGTGGTTCTGGAAGAGCGGACGCATGCCCTGCAGCGGGGCGCCCCAATACTCGGGGAGGTCCTTTCGTATGGTTTCTCCTGTGACGGTACGCACATCGCCGTCCCCTCGGGAGAGGGCCTGGCGCGGGCCATGGCCGATGCGTTGACGAGGGCTGAGTTGGATGTGTCAGGCGTGGACTATGTGTGCGCGCACGGGACCAGCACGCCCGTGGGCGATGCCGTGGAAGCTAGGATGATCACCCAGCTGTTCGGCACCAACCGTCCTTGGGTTTCCTCAGTCAAAGGGATGGTTGGCCACGAGATGTGGATGGCTGGAGCATCTCAACTGGTCTACTCCCTGCTCGCGACAAGAGACGGGTTCGTACCCGGGAACCGCAACTTTGTTCGCCCGGACGAATCGGCGAGGGACCTCCGCATCCCACCCCAACCGGTTGCGGCTCGAGTCGACCGCATACTGCTGAACTCTGCAGGGTTCGGAGGGACAAACGCCTGTCTCGTCGTCAGGATCGAGAGATGACACAACGAGTCGCCGTAGTTGGGGCAGGCATCTCAGGTTGCATAGCTGCTGCCATACTGGCTCGGCTTGGTCATGAGGTCGTTCTGCTCGAGGCGGGCCCGCACCTCGCGCCGCTGGTGCGTGGTTTCAGGCGGCAATCGGTCCTTTGCGACGTAGGGTTCCACTACGGTGGCGGCCTTGATCGGCGCGGGTTCCTGCGCCGCCTTCTTGAGCGGCTTGGGCTCTGGAATGAGCTCGAGATCGTTGCCCTGGACCCCAGAGGTTTCGACCTTCTCGTGTGGCCTGAGACAGGGGATCAGCTCCTTTTCCCGAACGACTTTGACTCTCTGGAGTGTCGTCTTCTGAAGCGTTTCCCCGCATCTTCGGACGCGGCGAGGGAGTACGTGAAAGCTCTGCGGGAGACCGCAACGAAGACGCCGTTCCTCAACCCGGACGTGCCTCTCTGGGAAGCAGCATCTCCTCTGAGTCCAGCGGTCTCGTTGAGCGATTTCCTCGTGGAGCATGGCGCTCGGCCCGATCTTGTGGACTGCCTGGGTCGCTATGGGGAGCTCCTCTACGGTGTTGAGGGCGAGCGTGTACCCCTCCAGATGCACTGTGCCGTAGTCGCGTCGTATATCCTGTCAGCGAACGCGGTCATCGGCGGGGGGGAAGCGCTGGCAAGAGCGCTGACCGCCGGGCTGCATGGCCTAGGTGTTCGGTTCATGAGAGAAAGCCGCGCGCGTGAGATCCTCGTTGATGGCGATGGCAAGTGTTGCGGGGTATTGCTCGCCAACGGGGAACAGATCTCAGCTGGGATCGTCGTTTTTACCGGGCATCCGGCCACCATGCCTGGGCTGTTGCCAAGGGGCTGTACTTCAGAACGGTATCGGCGACGGCTGGAGAGACTTGAGAGCACTCCACCGATCTTCATGACCTTTGTGCGTGGCGGCGGCGACAAGCTGCCGAAGCAGCAGAATACCTATCTCCTGTTCTCCCGTGAGTCGGGTCAGCTCGCCCCCTGGGGTGCGCTCGGGGTGATGGCAGCGGTGCCCGACGGGCGTGGCGGGATGTCCGCCCGCGCCGTGATGCGCGGGTTGGCAGAGAAAGACCGTGACTGGGTTTGTGACAGCAATCTGCAGAATGCGGCATACGACGACTGGAAGAGGGTGGCCGCGTCGTACTCGGTGCGAGCTGTCGCTCAGCACTTTGGTCTTGTCGAGTCTGAGCTTGAGGTGCTCGATGTCGCGAGTCCCAGGGCTTTTCGGTCGTGGACGTCCGCGCCAGGTGGTGCGGCGTACGGTGCAAAGCGGACTGTGGACACTCCGGCCGTTCGGAGCCGTACGCCGGTTGGTGGTCTTTACCTTTCTGGGCAGAGCCTCCTTGCACCGGGCGTCATGGGCGCTGCAGCATCGGCGGTCCTGACCTGTTGCCACATTCTCGATTCCCGTACAGTGTGGGGGATGTTGTTCCAGTGATGACTGTCAAGACCGTTGTGACAGGCTATGGCGCCATTTCGCCGTACGGCGTCGGAGCGGACGCGCTTGTCAACGGCTTCCGCGCCGGACATGCCGCCGTGCGCGCGATGGGAGACGAGTGGCGGCAAGGCGTCCGTGGAACTTCGTGCTCACTTGCGGCACCAGTAATGGAGGAGATCGACACGGGGTCGATCCCGCGGAAGAACCGCCGCTCGATGGCAAGGAGTGGACTCCTGGCCTTCCTGGCTGCTGGCGAAGCTCTCGCGGCGGCTGACATCCCCCTGGAGATGGCGAAGAGTGGGCGTTTGGGCGTGGCTCTCGGTGAGACTCTGACGGGGCCGGCCAGCCTCGAGCAGTTCTTCCGCAGCTACCTGGTCGAACGCGACGTGAGTCAGGTGCCGGCCAACGGCTTCTTCCAGGTCATGGGCCACAGCTGTGCGGCGAATGTGGCAGCCGCTCTGGGAGCAACCGGTAGGGTGCAGGCAACACCGGGGGCGTGCGCTTCGGGCGCTTTGGCCCAGGTTGTAGGTGTGGGACTGATCCGGGCCGGTCTCCAGGATGTGGTGCTCTGTGGAGGCGCAGAGGAGTGCACGCCGGCAACGTCGGCCATCTTCGATATCGTGGGCGCCGCGTCGACCCATTTCAACGATCGCCCCGACCTTGCTCCTGCGCCATTCGATCGTGATCGGGACGGAACGGTGTGCGGGGAAGGCGCCGCCGTGTTGGCGTTAGAGGCTGCCGACTCCGCCGCCGCACGGGGTGCCCGGGTGCTCGGGAACGTGTTGGGGGTCGCGTCGAACTGCGACGGCGGCAAGATGGCCCACCCGGGGGTTGAATCGATGGCGGCGTGCATGCGCGCCGCCTTGGCTGATGCAGGTCTTCAACCCGAGGACATCGACTACGTCAATGCCCACGCCACTGGAACCGTTGAAGGGGATTCCACGGAGGCTGCAGCCATAGGCGCAGTCTTCGGCCCGCACATGGCGGTGAGCAGCCTCAAAGGGCACATCGGCCACACCCTCGGAGCGAGTGGTGCGATCGAGTCGATCATGGCTATCGAGATGCTGCGCGGCGGATACATCGTGCCGACGGCCAAGCTTCGCCACGTGAGTGACGACTGTGCCGTGGTCCGCCACGTGCGGGCCCTCGAAGTGACGCCACTTCGGCGCATAATGAAGTGTAGCTTTGGCTTCGGGGGCATCAACGTTGTTCTTGTCTTTGGGAGGATGGATGATGGTGCGAGCTAGTACCGAGCAAGGAGTGAACGCCGTGCTTTCACGGGAGTTCGAAATCGACGAGGCAAACCTCGTCCCGACCGCGAACCTCTACGAGGATCTCGAGCTTGACAGCCTCGACGCGGTGGACCTCGTAGCCGCCCTGGAGAGGCAGTTTCAGATGAAGATTGACCGCCACAAGGACGAAGAGACAATCCGCCAGATGCGCACGCTCGCCGATGTGTATGGTTTTGTCGACACCAAGCTGGGCGAGAAGACATCGCAGTCCGGCTAGGACGCGGTACACCATGCCGCCGCTGTCCGTGCCTCTGGCTGAACTCGTGCCTCACCGGCCGCCGATGCTATGGTTGGATCATCTCGTAGAGTACTCGCCTGACCAAGGCCGAACCATCGGGGTGGTGGCCGCGAAGCACCTGTTCGCTGAAGCGTCGGGCATGCTTCATCCGAGTGCGTCCATCGAGCTCGTTGCTCAAACCGCAGCGGCACATGAAGGCTATCAGCGTCGGCTCGAGGACAAGGGTGTGGGCGGGGGATTCCTGGTGGGAGTTCGCGACTTCGTCTTCTGGGGCGCACCGGAATGCGGAGACACCATCGAAGTGGTGGCTCGGCGGCGCTGGAGCGTGGGGCCGGTGAGTGTGGTCTCGGGACAGGTGACTGGCTCCTGTGGACTTCTTGCGGAAGGAGAGCTGTCGTTTTACCTCGACGACCGAGCGGTGCCGGAGGCGATGCAGCCCAGACCACAGCAGATCGGAGACGGCACTCGGCAACGTTCGGTGGGCGTTTCCTGTGGTGACATCATGGGCGGCATCATCATCGGCGAGAATCGGGATGCGGGACGCGCAGAGCTCTTCTTCGAGCGAACCTGTCCGGTGTTCTGCGGCCACTTCCCCTCCTTTCCGCTGCTCCCGGCGGTTGTTTCCGTGCGCATCTGTATGGAGCTTCTCGCGCGTTGGGAGTCCGATCTCGAGGTGCCTCGTGTGTTGCATGCGAAGTTCGGGGAAGCCATCCAGCCACCCGTGACGATCACTGTGGGCAGCGCACCACAGATTGTCGAGGCGCAACAGAGGCGGAGGTTCTGGCTCCAGGTAGACGACAACAAGGCGGCCGATATTGCTTTTGAGGTGCGTCAGCGTTCCACGGCACGCCCAGGAGAGGGGGACCAGAGATGAGAATGACACTCGTCTACCCCCGCTGGCCGAAGCTCGAGGAGCAGACAGAGTTCCACCTGCCGCCTCATGGGCCTGTGGTTTTTGCCGCAGTACTGCCGGAGGACATCGAGCTGACCTTCGTCGATGAGAATCGCGAAGAACTGGACCTCGGGATCCAACCAGACGTCGTGGCGCTGTCGGTGATGCTGACATGTCAGATCCCCAGGGCAAAGCAACTGGCCGCGGCTTTTCGCTCGAAGGGAGTGCCGGTCATTGCGGGAGGGATTGCCGTGATGCTTCACGCCGAAGAAATGGCTGAGGCCTGCGACGCAGTCTTCCTGGGGGAGGTTGAAGGGCGCTTTCAGGAGGTCCTCAGAGACCTCAGATCGCAGTCACTCCAGCCGGTGTACGAGACGATGGGGATGCCCCCGTCACTCGAAGAGGTCGGCCCGGCCCGCCGGAGTATCCTCAACTACGATCACTACACCTACCGCGGCGTGCGCATGGTGGACCTCGTCCATGCCTCGCGAGGTTGTCGTTTCAACTGCTTTCCGTGTGCGACCGCCTTTCTTGGCGGTCGGAGGTTTCGCCCGCGACCAGTGGCAAGGGTTGTGGAGGAGATAGAGGGTATTCAGAACAACAGGCTGTTCTTCGTCGACAACTCGCTCGCCCAGGACTCGGTGTGGGAACGTGAGCTGTTCCGCGCGATCACCCCACTGCGTAGGAAGTGGGTGTCTCACCCCATCGAGCAGGACGACCAGATTCTCTCCCTCGCCTACAACGCAGGGTGCTGGTACGTCTACCAAGCGGTCGTCGATACGTCGCGTGCGATCCGTGAACGAATCCAGGCATACAGGGACCATGGCATCGCCGTGGAGGGGACAATCCTGTTGGGCACCGACGAGCAAGACGAGAGCTACATCCGGCGACTCGTGGACTTCCTCCTGGAGATCGAGCTCGACATGGCCGAGTTCACCATCCTGACTCCGTTTCCCCATACACCGATCAGGAAGAAGCTCGAGGCGGAGGGACGAATCCTCACGAACGACTGGTCTCTCTACACCGCCGACAAGGTTGTGTTCCGACCCAAGAACATCTCCGCAAGTCGCCTTCAGGACCTCTACTACCTCGCCTGGGAGACCTTTTATGGGACCCAGAGCAAGGAGGTGCGGATGGGCAAGCTGTATCACAGCGTGCTGACCCGCGAGGTGGAGGACGGAACGGTTCGCCGCTTTCACAGCGGGCGCCGGCACCGGGAGAGAGGGACACGACCGGCGGGCACGGGAGTCGCCGGAGTATGAGCGTCTCCGGGGTGATCCCCGAGCTGCGGGCGGTGGGACCGAACACACAGACGGTGCCAGCACCTCGCATCTTCATCGCGGTGCCCGTGTACGATAACGCCGCCACAGTTCGCTCCGCCGTGACCGGCGCGCTGGCGTATGGGCTGCCGGTGGTCGTCGTGGACGACGGCAGCAGCGACAAACCTCTGGCGCGCCTCGGTGACCTCGGCGTCACGGTGCTGCGCCACGAGAACAACCGCGGCAAGGGTGCGGCGCTGGTGACCGCCGCCTGCTGGATTCAGGAACGCGGCGGCACTCACATGGTGTGTTTCGACGCCGACGGCCAGTTCGACCCGCTCGACATCGCCGCGTTCATCGAGGCCATCAACCGCAATCCCAAGGCAGTGGTGTACGGCATACGGCGCTTTGACGGCTCTGGAGCCCCACGGGCCTCGATGTTCGGGAGGTCGTTCTCGAACTTCTGGGCCCGGTTGACAACCGGCGGAGCGGTCGCCGACAGCCAGTGTGGCTTCCGGGCGTACCCGGTGGCGTGCCTGCTCGCCCTGGGGATTCGAGCCCAGCGATTCGACTTCGAGGTCGAGGCCCTGGTGCGCAGTGCCTGGGCCGGTCTCGACCTCGTGGGTGTCCCGGTGTTCGTCACCTACGAGCCGCCGGGCGGGCGGGTCACCCACTTCCATCTGGTGCTGGACAACCTCCGGATCACGCGCAGCTACACGCGGCTGGTGATGAGGGGGATGATCCCGCTGCCCCACCGCGCTGTGAGAATCCTCCCCGACGGGCGCGCCGTGCTGGAACGCCTACGGCCTCGCCAGGTGCTTGCGGGGATGGTCGCCGAGCGCTCGTCCCCGTGGCGGCTCGCAGCAGCGGTGGCGACGGGGCTCTTCCTCGCCACCCTGCCGCTCATAGGGTTTCACAGCGTCGCCATCGTCTTCGTGGCGACGGCCCTCGGGCTTAACCGCGTGGTCGCGTTCTCGGTGAGTCACCTCTGCGCGCCTCCGGTGGTGCCGGCGGTGTGCCTCGAGGTCGGCTCGTTGGTGTG
>Ga0307445_10000634_pt1 | contig 19320 bp, 45 predicted proteins | sample SalMarSW160330MG_FD_202147 | JGI IMG/M metagenome (GOLD analysis project Ga0307445, IMG submission 202147) | Salt marsh sediment microbial communities from the Plum Island Ecosystem LTER, Massachusetts, United States - SW1603-30 | ecosystem: Environmental > Aquatic > Marine > Intertidal zone >... | reverse complement strand
ATTCTTTTAGAGCGCAAATATCAAACCAGTTTAATTCTTGCATTTCTAATATTAGAACAGAAAAACCTACTGATAGTGTGAAAAATAAAGAATAACAAAGACAGGGATCTAGCTATGGCTGAAAATGGGAATATTGAGATTACAGAAGAGGTCTTCAAGCGAATGCCACCAGAAGATCGGGATTGGTTAGTATTTAGATCATTAAACAAAAGAATAACGGTGCTTGAAAAGCGCAAAAATTTTGATACGTCTTTATCTGGATTAATGGGATTGATTGGTGGTGGATTTGTTTGGTTTATAAAAGGAATTCTTAAAATTGAATAAACAAGACACAATATCAGCAATTATAAAAGCCTGTGATGATTACGAGTTGCCTTTAATCCAGCATAAAGCATATGTGATCGCAACGGCTTATCATGAGACAGCCCATACTTTTAAACCCGTCAAAGAGGCGTTCTGGAAATCAGAAGATTGGCGCAAAGAGAACTTTAGATATTATCCTTATTATGGTCGTGGGTTTATACAAATAACATGGGAAGATAATTATAATCGGTTTGGCATGTTATTAAAAATTGATCTTGCAAACAATCCTGATTTAGCCCTTGAGCCTAAAAACGCAATGAAAATAATGCTTGAAGGTTTTAAATATGGACGGTTCACTGGGAAAAAATTAGAGCATTATATAGATGGAATTAAAACAGATTATATCAATGCTAGAAGATGTATAAACGGAACTGATAGAGCTGAACACATTGCAGGGATTGCCAAGATATTTGAACGCGCTTTATATTTACAAACAGGTGATTTTTGGACAGGGGGAATAAATGCGAGAACCTAATTTTGATTCTATAGAACCGAGAGTTGATAAAAAGATTCTGATGTCGGTATTAAATCAGATGAAAAAAAATTGTTGGAAATAAAGGAAGACTTTTCAGTCGGCAAAATAGACAGGCTTGGACTGTGGCTTTCTAAACATAAGGGCCAAATGGGAACAGGCTTAACGGTTGCAGGTGAGGCCGTTAAAGAAGCAAGACCCATGATAGGTTGGGGATTACAGCTTTTAGGCAATACATTAAATAAAAATAAGAAAGCTTTAAATCAAGTTAAAGAAAGTTCATTTTGGCAATGGTTGCTTGAATGGATTAAATCAATAATTAATAATTTGAAAGGCTAAAAAATGAAAGCAGGAATCAAAACAACAGAATTTTGGCTTTCGGTAATTTCCAGTATTATTGCCATTGTTGGTGCGGTAAGTGGTTTAATACCTGCGGAACTAGCTGCAAAAATTGTAACTGTGCTTACAGCTATTTATGCGGGATTAAGAACACTTTCGAAATCACCAGAGATAACAACATTGATTGAAAAAAAGTAACTCTCTCCTTTTTCCCCTTCGACGAAAGCCTCGGGACGCAAAGCGACTCGGGGCTTTTCTTTAGGTATATAAATATATGGCCGATTTAATTTGGAGGCCCTAAAACGCCTCTAATCGCGTCGTTTTAATTTTTATAACTCTAATAAAAATAAATACTTAGCAGAAAAACGGTGCTTTTTTAGTATATCTTGCGCTATTGCAAACGCGCCTTTTTGTTAAACAGTTTTATATAATTTAAACTAACTATATAAAAATTAATAGTTTAAACTTAATAAAAAAACTCCATTTAAGACGCTCAAAATTTAAGGATCTTATTTTAGTTGTACAAAGTATATTGACTTAAGTCAAATAAAAAAACAATCGATTAAAATTATTTTCAGTTCGTCCAATAAAAACAATGACTTAAGGCATCAAAAAAGTGCATTATTTAGGCTATTTTTGAAAAAAAGACTTGACATTTGTATTTAGACTATGTATATTATACTAGTCAGAGAGACAAACACAAAGGAGAATAAAATGACCAGAGTAGAACTCACAAAAGCCATCAGAACCAAAGCTGAAAAATGGCATAAATTAAATTTGACGGTAAGATCATACAAGGGCAATCAAAAATTTGAAGTCCATCTTATTATGATGCCGGAACTTTCCAGTGGAGAGCTTAATGGTTCGGCTTGTTTATGGGTTGATGGTCAACACCATAGCGAGAGAACATGGCTAGAAATATCTCCAATATATGACTTAATGGATAGCATTGAATTGCTGGATGGCGACCAGCGCGGGAAATAATATATAAAAAAGGAGGAATAAAATGAAAAAGTACACACTCACAACCGCAGTATGGCAACCCGGATCAGGATGGCAGCCACATGACATCGCAGACCAAAAAGCAGAAACATTAGATGAAGCGCGCAAAATTGCTCGCGAAATTATTGATGATGGCGCGCAGTTAGGCGAGCCCGTAGTAACAATTATGGTTGGTGACAAAGAAATCGAAACATTATAAAATAAAGGAATAAAAAAGTGACACCACAAGAATTCAAAGAGATCCGTGAAAAACTCGGATTGTCTCAGGAAAAATTGGCACACGAACTTGGATTGACTGTGTGCCATATAAACCGTCTAGAAAATGGCAAGCGGAAAATCCAGAAAACCACAGAGCTTGCCATGCGTTTTCTGGAAACAAAAAACCAGGTTAATTAATTTTTATTTTCTTTTAAAAACAAAAAAGTGCTTGACATTGAATATTCTTTTGAATATACTATAGATGTTAAGCAAAGAGGAAAACATGATACATTTAGATTGGGATAAGGCAATATATCCAGGAGATCCACAAAGATTGATAGAAAGGGAATATTTCGGAGTCTGCCCTATTTGTGGACAAGAATTGACTTGTCACGATTGTGATCCTATTGATCCAAATGAACATTCATGGATCGGGGATGTTAAAACATTAAATAGCAAGCCTGCTAATGTTGCATGTGAGAAATGTTTTGAATTTTATGAAGGAGAATAAAATGAAAGATAGGATTTGTCAATGTTATGAATGTAAATTTGCGATAGCTAGCGAAATTAAAAGTCTTTTGCAATGCCTAAAAAACTGTTCCAGTGGATTGGTTCAAAATCACGTTCAACAAGAGTTTGGATGTATTTTTGGTAAAAAACTAGGAACAGGAATTAGGAGTGAAGATGAACTGGTCTAAAATAGTTCGAGAAGAAAGGGATCGTAGAGGCATGACATTACATGACTTTGCGGTTAAATGTGTGGGATGTAAACCTCTCCAAATTTGGAGATGGGAAAAGGGGATATCAATCCCATCGCCTCATTTTAAGGATGTTCTTGAAGACCTTCAGAAAAGGAGTGTATCATGACAATTCATCCTGCTATTTTAATTTTGATTTTTATCTGTGCTGGTATTTTAGGCATGTTGGTGATGGCTATTTTGTCATCTAGGCGATCAATAAAAACAAGTGCAAAATATTATGATGCCATCAATTTGCTAGATGAAATTTATACCTGGCAAATCAACAAAGTCAAACACAAAATAGATTCACCGTTCCCATTAGGAAAGATAAAGAAAGCATTAAATATTAAATAGGTTGCGCTCTAATAAAATAGCACAATATTGGTAGTCTCTAAACAATAGACATGAAAAATAACCGAAGCGCAACAAATTAAAATAGGGGAGAATAATGAACGACGAAATGTTAAAAGATATCAAGACACATATTACATCTGACATAAATATTGAAGAGGCAAAAGCATTTTGGCTTGATGAAAATTATATCATTGAACAACCAGAACCAGTGTTGCGCCTTGATACATCTTCAGGAAGATTTTACCTTAAAATTGTAGACGGAAAGGTTGAATATTTCCCATCCGTTACAACAATTATACAAGCTGTTACACCAACACCTATCGGCCTTCAAATGTGGCGTTCAAATTTAGGGTGGGAACAATCAAAAAAAGAAGCGCGAATCGCGGCAGGATACGGAACTCTTTTGCATATTATATTTGCTGAAATTTTAAGAGGTCAGAAAATTGACATTTCGAAAGAGGCCATGATTTCACGCATTTCTTATTTTTCAGAGACAGAAGATTTTTATATGTATGAAATAGATGTTGACGAGTGGACGTTAAAAATAAAGCAAGATATAATCGGGTTCATTCGTTGGTGTAAAGATTATTCAATTGAACCAATCGCAATTGAAATGACACTTGCCGGTCTTGGATATTCTGGGACATTGGATTTGATTTGTATGGCAACAATTAAAAATGAAAAGAAAAGAATCCTTGTTGATTTCAAAAGTGGTCGTAATGGGTTTTATGATGACCATGTTTATCAATTGACTGCATATCTGCATCTCTGGAATAATACTTTTGAAGAAATGAAAATTGATACTGTTTACAATTATGGTTGTAAAGATTATCGTTTTCCAATTGGCAAAACAGTTTCACCATATAATTTCAAAAACCAACCTATTGAATCAGAAAAATGGTTTGAATATCTAAAAATATTTCAAATGGACGAATCAAACCTAAAGCCTAAAAAGAAAACAACGATCAAAGATTGTGTTGTAGATTTGTCAACAGATACAAATGAAGTTTTTGAAATATTTGATCCAGAAACCTTTTTAACGGGGGAATAATGAAGGGTAGAATAAAAAGAGAAACGGCACAAACACGTATTCCCATAGTTGGGAAAATTAGATGTGGAAAACTTAATGGAAATATTCCACAGTCTCTTGATTATTTCATTGCTGACGGGCATTACTCTGAGATGTTCAAAAAATCATTCGGTGATAAGCCTAAAAATATCACTGTCATATTCCCATCTGATAGCATTGAAGAAGTATGCAACGAAAGAATGGAGCTAAGGCAGGGCGCAAAATTGTACGCAGATGGAGACGGAGAGAATTTCCGTGTCTGGTCTGAACAAGATCAAGATTATATTAATATAAATAAAAGTGAACATGAGGACCTAATTGAAACGCTTGCAAATAGAGCCAAAAGCGAGTGGTATCATATCCTTACATTGCGCTTTATCATCCCTGCAATAAAGGGCGTTTGGGGTGTATGGCAATTTTCAACAAGGGGGACTGAAAGTTCAATACCTCAGATAGTTTCTGTTTTTGATCAGGTGTTAGAGCGCGCCGGAACTGTTGTAAATATCCCTTTTGATTTGTCGGTCGAAAAAGTAAAATCTCAGAAGCCTGGCAGTAAATCACTTTTCCCTGTTGTGAGATTAGTTCCAAATATATCACAGGATTCTCTCGAAAAAGTCAGACTGTTTTTTGAAAGTGGAACAAAAATTCATGGCCTCATTACCGATGAATCAGTAAAAGAAATATCAATAAAACAATTACCTAAAAACACAATTGAAAATAATTCTGGTGATTTATTTAATGGATGAATTCAAAAAAGCAGGAGCATCAAATGAGTAAAGGAACACTTAACCGTGTCATGTTGATTGGTCGATTGGGCGCAGATCCACAGTTAAAGTATACATCATCAGGAAGAGCCAATGTGAATTTTAATCTGGCGACCAATGCATCATGGAAAGATTCAGATGGCAATCAACAGGAAAAAACAGACTGGCATCGGATTGTCGCTTGGGGAAAGTTGGCTGAAATCATTGGAGAATTTCTCAAAAAGGGAAGCAATGTTTATATCGAAGGCCGCCTGCAGACCCGTTCCTATGATGATCAAAACGGTGTGAAACGATATATTACAGAAGTGGTTGCCAGTGATCTCGAGATGCTGGGTGGTGGGAATCGGCCAGAAAGTACGAACAATCAAGACCATTCTGAGCAAAACGAGCCAGAACCAGTCGATGACCTCCCATTTTGATAAAAAAGTAATATATATTGCAGCGTAACGAACTCCTGCTGCAATAAAATCAAAAGGCGGTCTGCTATGACCGCCGCTATATGGGACAGTGGTGGAATTGGTAGACGCTGTGCTTAACGGGCTAGACAAGGTGTGACAAATCGACTAATGGAGAAGCAACGTAAACAGGGGTTAAGTCGCGCACCTTATAAGCTATCTGAAAATATTTACGTTTGTCCCTCTTAGAGGTGGTTGCTAACAGATAGTATATGTCATGCAGGTTCGAATCCTGCCTGTCCCACAAATCAGGGAATAACCCCTGAAGTTGACAACGCCCCGTACCAAACAACCGGAACCTTGGCGGGTCAAAGTTGAACAGTACGGGGCGGATTTAAAGCGATTTAATAAAAAGGCATGTTTTACTTGCCTAAAAAATTTGAAAGGTAAAATACCCTTGTTTGGCGGCAAAAACGAGATTTAAGCAGAAAGGATCAAACATGAAAAAGCATCCTGGAAAACACATTTGTCATTGGTGTCTAAAAGAATGCATCGATAGGTTAGATTGTAACAATCGGCACAAAACCCTTTTCAACAAATATAAAACAGATAAATTTCATGCCTATAAAAATAAGAAAAAGAAGCGCCGCCAGAAAGACGAGGCCTTCTCAGATTGGCTTGATAGAAATAAAGATTTCGAAACTTTGTATTTAAAATATTTAAATGATTTTGAAAACGCTCCAAAAATAGCAGTGTCAACTATCCCCAATTTATTGAGAGCGTATCATTCAAAGAAAATTGACAATTCTCATTTGGGATTAATGCGGGATTATATTTTGGAACGACATCCAGAATTTGAGAAGTATTTTGAGAGGAGAAAATGAAAATTAAGGATTTAAAAAAAGAAGCGTTTGAATACGCGAGAGACCATTTGAAAGATGATCAATTTTGGTTTGTCGAAGACTTGGATAATTTAATATCTGTTTTCGATATAGCACTTAAGGAATTAAAATATAAAATACATAATAATAGAATAACAAATGACGTATATGTAGAAACACGACTCCTTTCTGAATTGAGAAATGATTTATATTATCTCAAAATGAATATGAGCAAAAAAATGAATTTAGAATATAGCACTATTAATAAAGATGGATACCTGAGAATCAAAGATATGATTTAAAGCTTTGGAGGTGAAAATGATAAAAGGGGTATATATGAGCTTAAAAAATCAAGCAGATTATTCAAAATATAACTGCCCTTATTCATATATTGAAAAAGAATGTGGCCATGAGTTACACGGTCCTGAAGGCTATGAAGACATTTACAGTATATGGTGTCCTTGTGGTTTTAGAGGCCCTGTGTTTTATTTAGACCCTGAACAATTAGGGCTTGAAAAATTATGAGATAATAAATGAAAATATTTGTAGACTTTGGAGAAATAAAATGTTAAAAGTACAGGCACCTTTAACGTTGGATGGTTGGGATAATGAATTTGCTGCTATTTGTGACACCTTAGAACAAATTGAAATAGACGATGGCATTTATGAGGTTTCTGGCGATCCAATAGAGCTTGCAATAATTGAAGACATTCAAATACGGATCTGTAAGGATGATAAAACTCTTTCTGATTTAGCGTTAATGATTGATGCATTACGAGATGTGATGTATGAATGGTATACAGATGAATCAGATAATGCAAGAATTAAAAGCCTTGAAAAAATAGGGACATTCCCTCATGATAAAGACCGTGAAGCATGGGTCCGAATTCAAGTCAAAGAATATAAAAAAAGGCTTGTTGCAGTTCGCCGCGAATTAAAAAATATTCAAGGTTACAAAAGAATGCTAGCTCGTATGGATGAACGAATGAACAACTTGGGACACAATGTCAGAAAAAGCCAGAAGATTTAAATCGATGCTTTTTACTCTGACAAATCAGGATTTCCAGTTCATAAAGATATTAAATGGTATTCAATAAACCAATAAAAAGACATTGTGATTTTGTTAATATGCATGGTGAATTATGGCAAATAGTATAAATTATGAATGCCCATGTTGTGGTTTTGTAGGCAAAAAAACTGATTGCATTATTACAGAAAAAATGAAAGATATTTGTTGTCCAAAATGTGTTGAAAAAGATGCTATTTATGTTCCAATGTGGGATATAGAAAGGTATAAAAATGACAATTCATCCAGTACCTAAAAAAACAAAGAAACGCAAACACAAAAAAGGTCTTAGTGACTCAACTCTCTCAAAACTTTGGCGCGATCGCGTTTTAAAAGAATACGGAAATAAATGTATTATTTGCGGTGGACATGGACCACTCGAATGCCATCATATAGTTCATAGAAGTGTGAAGGTTCTTTTTTGGGATTGGATGAATGGCGTTCCCGTATGTTCACCAAGAGAGACTGGAAATAACTGTCATAAATACGCAGATACCATAAAAGGCCGTGAAGAAGTTGCTCTGAAAATAGGAATCATCAAATATTCCCACATAAAAGAAATGGAACTTGTAACATTAAAAGATTATCTTATAGAAAATGATTTATCTAATAACGAGTGGCGTGAAAAAATTAAGGATGAATTAAGCATAAAATGATTGAGGATTTTTAAAAATGCAGGGTTTGACACACCGCGAAATCGCTATTCGCAACCTTGTTTGATTCGCAAAGCGTTTTGAATAAGGCGGACAGGGATAGCAACCCTGGCCCTGCATATTTTAAAAATGAGTATTTGGCATGAAATAAAAAACCCAGATAAGGAGTTTTTAAATGGATAAATATATTAAGGCAATCAGAAAAGCTCAGATTGATTCTCCCGACACCGAAGACGAACTTGAGGACATTTTAGAGTTTTTGTTTTCAGTAAACGAAACCATAAAATTAATACCAGACGTTTTTAAGCGTTATAGCTTTTGGTCGGAAGAAGGAAATCATTTTGTGAATGTTTTTGAACTCGAAAATATTGGAACTCTTATAGCTCAAATAAATGGGCCACATGCTAAAAATTTTGCCAATTTAATATCTGCCATTTATAAATTGAATGATAATAAATAACGAGTGGCGTGAAAAATTAAAAACGGAGCTATCGGATGTTTAAAGTCCAAGAAAAAAATAGACTTAAAAATCCACCAAATGGATTAATATCTAATGAATTATATGGAAATAATGGGTGTTTTATTTTTTCATTTGAATGCTATGAAATTTTTTGCATTGCATCAGATGGACTTGGGTGGGAACACGTATCTGTTACCATTAACAGAAAAAGAACTCCGTCCTGGGAAATTATGCAATTTGTAAAAGAACAATTTTGGGATGATGAAGATGTCGTTATTCAGATACATCCCAAAAAATCAGAGTATGTCAATAATCATTTGTATTGTTTGCATTTGTGGCGACCAAAAGGAACTAATATCCAAACACCAAACAATATTATGGTTTAATGGAGAAATAATTAATGTGTCCATCGATAGGCTACAGAAGGAGAAATAATCAATGGATATTAAAGACGCAAGCGGCAAAATTATTGTAGAAGAAAAAAACACAGAAGAATATCTCAGAAGAAATATTCTAATTGCAAAGGCTTCTGGAATAAGAAACAATTCAAAATGTGCGATTGTTCATTTATTAACTCTAAAGAGGCAGCCTAAATGGTTAATAGAAATTTTAAAAAAGACAGTTGAACACGCTGAATGTATAATTCTGGAATTAACCAAGAACAGGGATCAATTAAAATATAAAAAGTAATAATGAATATACAAGAATGGATAGATTCAGGAAAACCTTTTAATAGCTTTATACTCGGTGATTGCATGGAAGGTATGAAAGAAATGCCAGATAACTTTGTGGATTTGGCTATTGTTGATCCGGTTTATGATTTACCGGAATCATATCTTTGCCCAGGAAGCGAAGAATCAAAAGGTATAAAAAGAAATCATGTTAAAGCTGCAAAAAAACTATCGAAACAAAAGACCGTATCAACAGATTATTATAATGAACTTTGTAGGGTTTCAAAACATCAAATAATATGGGGAATAAATTATTTTAGTTTTTCTAATATGATATGTGGACGGATTGTTTGGGATAAAAAAAATGATTGCTCCTCGTTTTCAAATTGTGAAATAGCGTCGTCTTCTTTTTTTAAAGGGGTTAGAATTATTAGATATTTATGGAATGGTATGTTGCAGGAGGATATGAAAAACAAAGAAAAAAGGATACATCCATTCCAAAAACCAGTTAACTTATACCGATCGATTTTAAGAAAATATACAAATATAGAATGGAAGATACTTGATACCCACGTAGGATCTGGTAGTAGCTTAATTGCTTGTGAAAAAGAAAACTTTGAATATATTGGATTTGAAATCTGTCCAGATCATTATGAAGATGCGTGCAAAAGAATAGAACGAGAGCGATCGCAATTGAGGTTATTTTGAAAACAAAAATTTCAAACGTAACAATAACACCAAAATCCATAGATAAGAGACGGCTAGATTTCGGTTTTATCTATTTAATTGAATGTCAAATAACCAACGATTTTAATACTACAAATGAATATTATTTAACTGACAAAATATTGTGTTTGAATTGAATTTTTTCTTGACATTTGCAATAGTAATGTTTATATTTTTGATGTAGCCTGGTAGGGTTTAAAATGACATTTAGATAGTTATCGATAACTCGAAACCCCGTATCTTTGCCCTACCAGGCGATGCGGGGTTTCTTATTTTATAAAAGGAGAATTTAAAATGGGAAAAGACGCTTTAATATCAATGAATGTTGATAATACGGTTATAACCGATGTGTTAAATAAACAAATCCAAACAGCGATAATCCGAGAGCTTGATAAAATGCCTGAACTTATGGATTCGATTATTTCCATTGCAATGAAACAGAAAGTAAATGAATCCGGGAATGTCAGCAATTACAATGGCGACAATAAATATGACTTTATCGAAATCGTTTCACGCAAGGCTATTCAAGAGCAAGCAAAAGTAGCCTTGCAAGAGTGGGTTGATGAGAACAAAGACAAGATTAAAGATTCTCTCAAAAAAGTATTAACAAAAAATGCTGACAACATTGCTGGACACATGGTTCACTCAATGGTTGAAAATGTAAAGAACGGGTATAATATACAAGTCAGTCTTAATATCGAAAAGCAAAAAGTGTATTAATATTACATAGAGGGATGCGCATTCTAATAACGCATATTATTTATCTTAACATTTATTTAGGAATCCATAATGGCAAGACCTACAAAGGCTACTGTTGATTATTTCCCTCATTATGCAAACTGGAAGCAAACAGTTGAAACAATAGATGGATTATATGGAAACGAAGGATATGCGTTTTTTTTTAAACTTTGGGAGTTTTTAGCAAAAAAACATCAGCATGTGCTTGATTTATCATTACCAAAAGATTTTAATTTTTTTTTATCTAAAACACATATAACAAAAGAAAAACTTGAAAATTTAATGTCAACTCTTATAGATTGTGATGCAATTGATAAAACACTTTGGGAAAAATATAGAGTTGTTTATAGTCAAGGATTCGTTGATGAAATAGAAGATGCCTATAAAAGACGAAAAGATGTTTTGCCGACTTACGAAAAGGTATTAAAAAGATTTATGGATGCAAAAACACAAAAAAAGAGCATTTTTTCACTCAAAAACTAGGTTAATGTTAACATTAACTATACAAAGGAAAGTAAAAGAAAGTAAATTAATAAAAGAACAAATACTTTAAATAAAAAGATATTTAAAGTATTTGAGCAAGCTCAAAAAAATTAAAGGAGAAAAAATAATGTTAAAAAAAGTAGAAATAAGGCTTGAAATTGATGTTCCTGATAACGCAACAAACCAACAGATTGAAGATTGGGTTTCGTTTCAGGTTGGATTATTGGGATCATGTTCTGGTGATAATCCAATGGTTGATATGGATTTAGATCCATTATGGATAAATAGCTACGTTTCAGTTGATTAAAAATAGGTTTTATTTATGAACGAACAACAGAACAAATTCAAACGACAACAATTAAAATGATAAATCGTGAAATACAATCTAATATAGCCAAAACTCTTATTAACAAATTTGGTGAAAGGCCATGCAATTGGTATCAATTTACTGGCAATCTTATGAAACGAAAAGTATTAAGAATTGGAAAACTTGAACCAGATGAAGAAATAATATTAAAATGTATTGAAAACCTAACGCCAGAAGCAGAAAAAAAGGTAAGAAGTCTTATGTATAATCAATTAGAAGTTACAAAATATTTATGTACTGTAATTGTAAACAATAGCCATGAATTAAGAGCAGCTAGAGAACGCAAAAAACACGATGAAGATTTAAAGGCAATTGAAAATATGGTCGATGTGCCAGAAAAAACTGTTTCTATGCCTGAATGGAAAATCAAAGCAAACGAGAGGCTTGAAAAATTAAAAGCTCAATTTAAAAAATCAACAGACTCAAACATAAAAAGACTTTTATCGCAAGAAATTAGAAATATTGAAAATAGATTAGGTGGTATTATGTAATTGCAAAACAAAGAAACTGCCCTATAGGAACAGCTCATTTAAATTACGATTCTAGTTGTGCAAGATTTTATGAATAAAAACAGCAATAAAAAAAAACAGTTTTTATGATTTGGGGAGCATAAAATGAAAGATCTATATGGCGAGGAAATCGATGAAAAGAAAGACATTATAATATTGCTAGGCAATTTGCAGCGTGTCCGCGGTTGTATCAAAAACAACCACGCAATCCCATATCCATTCGAGCATTATAGAAAAGAAGGACAAAAACAGATTTCTGGATTTAGATTGAGGAATTTTGCTGTTCCCAGAGCTAAGTTTAGCAAGCGGGTAATAGCAAGAAAGGATATAAAGATGGAAGACAATCATTTAAAAGATAATTATATTAAGCATAATTGGCTCCAATTTAAAGAGCCATGCAATACGTGTGCTCATAGAAAAATGGTGCAGACACCTATTTGCCAAGACTGTATATATTATGGGGAGGCCATGGCAAAATCCGCTGTGCAGCCAGTTGTTACCAAGGTTGGGCAGTCTCTTGGTGAGGGGCCTGAAAATGCAGAGTCAGCCTATAAGGTAACATGCCCTGGGTGTTCAAGTACTGATATTTCAAATATTTGCAATAATGATTGGCAATGTGGTATTTGTGCGCTGACATTTGAATGTAAAAATTGCAAGAGAATACACGATTTATTATAGTAGCGTTTTCTGTGTTGGTAATGCCCAAAATAACCGGCTAAAAAGGCTGGGAATGGATTGGGGCGGTTTTTAGTCCGAGTTCATTTTGTTGTTATATTTTCCGCCCCTACGACCAAAATAATTAATAAATGTCTTGACAATTACAATTTAAGGCATTATATTAATGTAGTGACGGAAACAAATAATAAAGGAGAAGAAAATGGAAAAGCAACAAAATGATTGGTTCGACGAAAAAATAGAAAAAGCAAAACTTATAAAAAGCCCAGTATGTGCAGCATTTGAATTGGGTTACATTTTAAGACAATTGCAATGTGTGCAAAATGCAGACATAGACTTGGACGTTATTATGTTAACAGATGATATTAAATGTTATGTTGCAGATTTATCGGATAATTTATAATGCCAGCACCTAAAAAAGAACATCCAAAAGTTTCTGTGACAATTCGCCTTGACCCAAGGATTTTGAAGGCGGCCCGCAAGCGTGGCAAATACAACAAATTGATTCAAGATTTGCTACAAAAGGAATTAGATGTTGACCTTGGCGAATAAATATAACGGTTAGTAATGAGCGGCGCGTTTTTTCGTCCGCTCGATTACGTGGTTATGTGCCGCCAGAAAGGATTGGAAATGAAATTAGAAAGTTACTCGATCTCAAAGCCTATAAAGGGAATTTGCAAGTCTTATGGTATATGGGGTAATCAAAAGGGAATGACTGCACCACTTGTTTATTTCACAAGGCCGAAATGGATAGAAAAAGATGAGGATTGGGAAAAAATAATTAGTGCCATAAAATTAGATTTGCCTGAAAATACTATTATAGGCACATAACGCCCTGATCACGTGTCGAAAGGGGTGGTGTTCGGAACGGGGTTTCGATCCCGTGGATTATGATGTTATTTGTTTTTGCCCTACGACCTAAAAATAGGAGTTTAAAAATGGAAGATAAAGACAAAATTACAAGTATCGTTGAAAAACTTCAAAGAGCAGAGGGCTTTATGCTTGGTATGAGGGTATTGTCTTTGCTTGACAAGGATTCTAATTCAAAAATTGGTAGAGACCTTTATGACCTAAAAACTGATATTGCAGTGGCAAAAGAGCAAGCGGTCGATTTATACCAAAAATATAACATGCCAAAAGATTGACCTTGCAAAATACAAATAACGCCATTCTCATGGGTTTGGCTTAGAAGAAAGGAAAAGACGATGGAAGAAATAAAAGCATTATTTGATAAACACAATTCTCTTTGGGATGACAATAGTGGTGAATGGTTTATGGATTTTGCCGACTTTGAAACAGCAATAAAAGAATACGAGGCTAAATCCCATGCAGAAAATTGTTACCCAGGTGGGGTTTCTGGTGATGGGAAGGGCTGGCGGTTGATAAAAGATGGATTGCCAGAAGACGAAGATATTTATATAATTTTTCTTGATAAAGTTAGAATTGCATCATTTTCTTTCGGATGTTTTTCGATTACTGGCCCCGGCGGTTCTACTGGATGTTTAAAAAATGTTAGCCACTGGATGCCATTACCAAAACCGCCATGTGGGTAACGCCCATTCTCACAGGTTTAAACAAGGAGATTTAAAAAGATGAGCACAGATAAAAAAGTTGAGCAGAACCAAGACGAAAGCACGGGTTTAAATCCTGTGCAGAAAAATCTTACGCGCTGGTTTTTATTTAACTATAAATATTTTAGCAAAACAAAAGAGGGAAATGGCAATTTGGTGTTTGAAAGTGAATTATTCCCCTCAAATATCGAATTAAAACAATTGGCGGCCAAACACTCTGATTCTAATATAAATCAAGTGGTTATTTTGGGCTGGTGTGAATTTAAAAACAAGGAAGACTTCGACCGCTTTCGAGGCGCATAACGCCTACATCAGCGTGTGGCATCTTCTCGCCATCCGCTGCATGTGTATATTATGTTTAGTTTTCAGCGCGACAGCGCATCATTGAAAACGGCCTATTGGCCGGGGAGGTTATAGTGGAAAATTTTGCAACTTGCGCGAAATGTGGGCAACAGAAAGAACTTTGCAACTCAGTTCGAATTAATAAAATAAAACAACCTCGCATTTGTAGGGACTGCCTATTGGAGCAAATGCAAACCGGAGATGAAACAACAAATGATGTGTGGTGGGCAATTCAGTTACACGAACTCAAAGATCAAGAAACTATTGATGCACTATTGACCAACAGGCAAACATAACGTCATGGCTAACAGGTAAAAACGGGGTGGTTATGATTTATGGAATTATTATAGTTTTTGCAATTTGTTGCATAGCAATATGGATCGAAAAGAAAAAGGCCGGGTGAGGGTTTTTATCCTCGTTCAGCCAATTGTTATTTTGCGGGTGGAAAAATAGGAGAATAAGACAATGACTTTTAACCTTGGTAGAAGTATTCAAGTAGGACAAAAAATTAAAACAAGCAATGGGTGGAGAAAAGTTTTAAAGATAGACGAAAGAGGGGCCTTTGTAAAAGAAGGCTTAATTGAGTATGGACAGACCGTGTATGGGTGGAAGTCAAAATAACGTTGACATGAGCGGTTAGAAACCGCCGGAAAGGATTGATATGACATACACGTTTAGACATAGCAAGGAAGATCATATTAAAATTTTACAAAAAAAGGTAATTTTGGACATTGATAAAGATACGATAAACTTAAATAATATCGGACCCGGGAAATTTATATTTGGAAAAAGAAAAGACAGTGATGGCAGTAGAATTGACAGTATACTTATGCATGAAGATAAGGGTTGGATACTAAAAATAGGGACAAGAACCGGATCTATGGGATATTTCGATCAACGTGAAGATTGTTTGAGTGCTTCTGCTGAAGATTATGAGTTTTATGTAGAGTAGCTAAATTTTGTATAACGTTGATATTGAGCTGCCTCAAGGTGGGGCAGTGCCGGGCCGTGGTTGAGGTCCGCTCGAATATTTTGTTATATTTTTCGCCCCTAAACCCTTGTTTTTATTTACTTGATTAAAAATAGTTGAAAAAAGACTTGACTTTAATCAAAGGATAATGTATATTTATAGTGTTATGAGAGACCAAACAAATAAAAATGAGGACAAGAAAATGAAGATCAAAGTTGGAAAATACGAATATGAAATTACAAAAGACGATTTATTCCTTGACAATGGAGCCTGTGTTCAATTGATGACTCAAACAGAAGAATATAATTGGGGGAGGCCGGTTGCGCCAACATTGTCAAAAAGAGCAGTTAAGGAAATTGACCAGTATAACCGAATTCAAAAAGATCATCGGTATGGTGATGGTGTTACTTTATTCTCTTTGGATATGTAGCATGAGAGGCGGAAAACGACCAGGGGCTGGACGCAAAGCCAGCCAAGACAAAAAGATTAAAGTTTCTTTTTCCCTCCGACCTATTTTAGTTGAGCATTTGAAAATGGAACATAACAAAAACAAGGCGGTTGAAGAGGCTTTATGTGTTCGTTATGATGTTGACCTTGGCGAATAAATATAACGAAAGTATTCACCGGTGAAACGGTGGAAGGGAGTATAGGATGATATTTAGTAAAAGAAAAGAATTAGCCTTGAAAGTTGATGAGTATATTAGTAAAAATAAAATTATAACAGATACGTTTGGTGTTATTTGTGTATTGGAAAGTTTTGGGAATTTAAAGGACGATGCCGGGGCCGGGGTTTCATCCGAGTGCAATACCAGGTTATGTGAGTCTGCATCTTCTCAGCAGACGGTTCAAAATGCGGTGGATGGGCTTTGTTCCGAAGTTGTAAAGACGGATATTAAATTTTTAATTGAACACCACAAGGACATACTTATGCAACTCAAAGAAGAAAATAAATATCCTGAAAGATGTGATGAGGTTTCGCATGATATTTATTTTCTTGAATCTATTTTGGGGTAGCATTTTGTGTGTGGCTAATGGTTTGGCTAACAGGCGCGTTTTAAAATAAAGGAAAAATTAAATGAATATTGAAAATCACTCTCTGAATGGCGAAACGCCGGACGCGGAACGCGTCCTCGTTGAGCCTGATGTTATACCACGAAGTATATTGCGGATTAGCCAACACATGATGATAGCTTTAATTACAGGTAAAATGAGAATCACAAATATTCCAGAAGACGCAAATATAATTGGAACGTCCTACAGTCTTGAAAGATATTGTTGGGAGATGTTGATTGAACACCCATCGTTTAATATCCCATCACCTGGAGAGTGTTGCAATTCGTTTATGGCATATTACGAAGTGGTATAACGCCTGGCTCATTGGTTTTGAGGCGGGGCATAGTGAAAGGAAAAGACTATGAATAATAAGTTAAACAAAATATTACTGAGAATGATAGAAGATGTTAGACATAATGACCAGAGTGATTGTAATCTGGCAGACAGATGGGAAAGAGAGATATTGGCGGAGCTGGGTCAAAATCCATTGCAGCCAGTTGTTATAAAACAGATTGAAGGTGAAAAAAATCATGAGTACCCACATATCGTTTCATTGAACGGGAAAATACATTGTAACAAATGCGGATCTTGGGATTGGCTTGGCTATTGGATGAAATTTATAGATGATCATAAATCATGTGCATCTGTTGTATAACGCCCATGCTCACGGGCAAAAGTGGGCAGAGTTGGGTACGGGGCTTTTGTCCCGTGCAGCAAATTGTTAATTGAGAATTTTATTGGAGGAATTATGGAAAGGTGTATTAATTGCGGTCTTATTCATTGTATTTGTAACACAGATGATGCAGAAAAAACGGTTCAAGAAAATTCTGGGTGGAGTGGCATAGCCGGATTGATTAAAGAATGGCACAGTGAAGAAGAAGAGGTTTGGTTGAAAATAGGCTTTTGCCGCGATCATAATTTTAAACTAGAAGAACAGAAATTTTATGAAATACGTGAAAAGCTTGCACGTAGGCGAATGAGTTTAGAGTCGATACTACACGAAAACGGGGTAGAATTTTCTTGACAATTAACGGCGGTAATGAGCGGCGCGTATTTTCGTCCGCTCGATTACATGGTTATGAAGTCGCTTAAACGACTTCTTGCGGCGGTTGAGCTGGGAAAGTGGGTGGGCCGCTGAAACTTTGAATGAGTAACATAAAAACGAAAGGTGGGTGGATATGTATTATCAAGCGGCAATTGGTTGTATTTTACTTAGTATTATGAGTTATGTTGCAAATTTAACGCAAGATAAAAAAACATTTCTATGGCATTGCGCGGGCGTAATGGGCAGCTTATGGGCTATGGCGGGATTAATTTCTTTTGCAATTTGGGCGTTTGGGGAATTTATTAAACCATAAATATGCGATCTTCATAACATAGGTTTATACAACCCTTGCAAGGATGGAATATATAAATGCATAAAAAACAATCTATAAAAATGAATAAAGCAAAAGAAAGACTAAGAATTGAATCGGATATTAGTGATTATCCTAAAATTTTGCCACAGAAAAGAAGAGTTTTGACATATACAGATTATGACTCTGGCGAACCAGTTACACACGTTTTTGAATGCTATAAATCGAAAAGAGTGGATTGTTTTAAAGTAATTGTCGATGGTAAATTATGGAAGGAGTGCATAGGATGGAGCAAAATACTAGAAGGGTTAAGAAAGGCATCACCACGGGTCTTGTCGGAATTTGGGTGTTGATGTCATGCAATCCAAGTACAACAACGATTGAAAAGATTGGAATGAATCGATATGAAGTACAGCACATGATTGATTCTACGTTGGTAGAACTCAAAAGCGATGTTGTCAATTTATATGGAATTACAAATGTTCATACGTCTCAGATTTCAGGCATTAAACAATTAACCAAGTTTGATGTTGTCGGCATTATAGACTCGCTTTTAACGCCAATCCACATTACTATTCTTGATACTCAAAAAGTCTTAATGCCGGATACACTTTTCGGAGTCATAGTTCCGTTAGAGCATAATTTTTATAGATTATATATGTTAAATACGATTGGACAGATAAGCGAAATAGCATTGACAGCGATAAATGGAGCATTCGACCATGTAGTTTTGCCAGATGATTCTATTGCATCTAAGTATGATAGCCATGTATCAAGTGCTATTTTTAATCCTATGCAAGAAAATAACGATGGACAAGTAGATCCGGTTGTATCTATTGCTCTTGACTGGCACAAAGGGCAGGGGTTGGTTATCGATTATCAGATTGAACCCCATGACTACGAGATTGGATTTTATTGTAATTATCCTATAAAATTTAATTACTATCAAGGTGAGATTGATACACTGGACCTTTATAGTCCGGTTGAGGTTATTTCTGACGGAGTTATAATATCATGGCAACCATCAAAATTGGCTGATTACTATCAGATCCATTATAGTTGGCATGGAACAGAAGAACAGTTTGCTACAATGGATACCACAAA
>Ga0307445_10000633_pt1 | contig 19321 bp, 21 predicted proteins | sample SalMarSW160330MG_FD_202147 | JGI IMG/M metagenome (GOLD analysis project Ga0307445, IMG submission 202147) | Salt marsh sediment microbial communities from the Plum Island Ecosystem LTER, Massachusetts, United States - SW1603-30 | ecosystem: Environmental > Aquatic > Marine > Intertidal zone >... | reverse complement strand
GTGTGTACCGAAAACCTCCGGAGGCATTAGTGTGAAGCCGCCGCGACTAGCGCCTTCTTGGCATCAATACGGATTTCTTCCAACTCAGTGAGTGCATCTTCAATAAACTCATCGATTTCCGCTTCGGTCATCAGATGCATTGAGATTGCAAGATCCGGAGCCCGACTGAGGGCGCTCGACTTCACGTAAATCTGCACGTAGGCAGCGGCAGAACCAGGTTCGTGTTCGCCGCCACCTTGTAGGAAACCAAACTTCCCCTTCGTCATTCCTCTCCCCGTGCTACTAACTGGAGGCGAAAGTGAATCTCTCTAGGTCAGCGCCCCGGACCGGGTCATGGACAGATCACGCCTTTTTGTGTGGGACCGTCAGCCCTCATGTTCCCTAGTCAAGGCAGCCGCGAGTTCTCGTACGAGTGGCTTCATGAAGAAACTGTTGTCACGAGGAGTAACGTTCACCTGCACTCCAATCGCATCGAGTTCGGCTGCAACAATGGGCCCGACTGCCGCAACGATGATGCGTTTGAAGCCTTGCCGCAACTCCGCTTCTCGACCGAACGCGCGCGCGACATCGCGGAACCGTCGAACCTGGGGCGCACTTGTGAAGGCAATCGCGTCGATCTGGCCAGCAGCCATTTCGGCAATGACGGCGATTACGCGCGCATCGTCGACTTCAGAAGTATAGACATATGGAAGCACGGGATCCGCTTCCGCCCCGGCCCTTTCCAGGAATTTTAGAAGTCGTTCGTTCGCGTTGCCGGGATATAGCTGCACGCCGACCCGCCGCCCGGTGAGGTCATGCCGCTCAAACGCCGCGATAACGCCTTCGGTAGTGGGTTTGTCGGCGGGCACGTCGGCAGTCAATCCGATCTCTCGCAGCGCACGAACGGGCTTTGGTCCGCGCGTAATCTTGCGTGTCAAGCGCAGCGCATCGATGAAGGCGGATTCCAGATCGATGCGTCGGGCAAAGCCGAGGAGGCGCCGTATACCTTCACCGGTCATCACCACGATATCGTCACACGTCTCGTCCGCGAAGCGGCGCAGCCACGCTTCTACAGGTGCTGTATCAGGCGCATCGCGGATGGCAATCATTGGACAAGGCACCGTATCGGCACCACGCTCTTCCAGCATGCGGACCAATTGACCGAGTTCGCGCGTTTCCGGCACCACAATTCGCCGTCCCCTCAGCTCTTCCGTCATGCTCAAACTTTCATTCCACACCGATAGCGAACGCCTAGCACGGTACTTTCGAGCCTACGCCGCCACCAGGTGACCAGTTCAAACTCTTGAGGCCCCCGCTTGACGGGGGATGGCGACGCTCTTCGCCAGCTCATCGATAGGGCGCGTCGAGCAAGATATTCATCGCGATCTCCCGCTCCCAGCGGTCGCCGTTCGCGAGTAGACGTTCCTTGTCGTAGTAGAGCTCTTCGGGTGTCTCGGTCGCGAGCTCGAAGTTCGGTCCCAGGACGATGGCATCGACGGGGCAGGCCTCCTGGCAGAAGCCGCAATAGATGCATTTCATCATGTCGATGTCGAAACGGGTTGTCCGCCGCGTGCCATCGTTGTGCCGTGGCCCCGCCTCGATGGTGATGGCCTGCGCCGGGCAGATCGCCTCGCACAGCTTGCAGGCGATGCAGCGCTGCTCTCCGTTCGGATAACGCCGCAGGGCAAACTCGCCGCGAAAGCGGGGCGAGAGCTCGCCCTTCTCGAAAGGATAATTCAACGTCACCTTCGGCTTTAAGAAGTAGCGCATCGCCAGGAAGAACGCCGACACGAACTCCGTCAAAAAGATCGACCGGGCCAGCTGATTGAGCGTCCATGTTCTCGCTCTGTCCGTCTTCATCAGTTTGGTCACACGCTCGAACATCTCGCACTCTCAGGGTCTGTTTACCTCCCTCAGCTTGTACTCGACCCCTGATGTTCACCTAGTAGTTGACTATACCGATGACGCACGCAACAACATATGCATATACGCTGGCCAGCTCTCAATCGCCCGTGCCAGGGTTTGGCGATAACAGGTTGACCTTGTCAGGCTTGCCCTCCCACTCCTTGGCATCTGGCGGTGGCTCACGTTTTACGGTGATGTTTGGCCAGACCTGAGCATATTGGGTATTGATCTCGAGCCACTTTTCGAGCCCGGGCTCGGTGTCCGGCTTGATTGCATCAACCGGGCATTCCGGCTCGCAAACACCGCAATCGATGCATTCGTCCGGGTGGATGACGAGCATGTTCTCACCCTCATAGAAGCAGTCGACTGGACATACCTCGACACAGTCCATGTACTTACATTTGATACAGCTTTCATTGACGATGTAGGTCAATTAAGCCTCCTCGCCCGGGCAAGGCGATTTCCATTGTGTGGTTCTTGCGTGCATCATTTGCGGTCAGCAGCCTCCGGTGAGGGTGTGAGGCGGGTGACGGGTGTCGCCACGTCGGTTCAACCGCCGCACATACATGATCGTAGCCTCGGGCCGTTCAGCTTTGACCTTTAACGCCGCAATGAGCGCGTCTTCAGCCTCAACGACAATTCTGTCCGCCTCACTTTTGACTCTAAGTCCGACGGTGAATTGCCACGACATTCTTGGCCTCCTCAAGCTAGGTTTGGCTGCGAACAAGCGCTCCCTGGCATCGACCAGACCTAGCGTGTTCTTATGTGCCTGGGTGTTGTCGCGTCGCGGCGCACCTGGCAGGCACGCCTACATATGCGATGGTCGGTAGACGGCGGTGGTCTTAACAACATTATACTCCGGATGGCGACCGACCGATATAGGTCGGCACCACATCCTCGACAGGCTCAGGACGAAGCAAAGTAGCGTGGCCATCGCCGCTGACCCACTCCGCTTCCGCGAACAGTAGCCAATTGGAGGCTGATTTCTGGGCTTCGCTCTCAATGATGCGATGATTCTGCCTTACGATGCGAATCCAGGCCGGATGAAGTTTTCAGAAAGGACAAGTCATTGCCAAATTAGTTGCAAGGGTTCCCAGGCGAGGTTCGTGCTCGTCAGTCCGATCGGGTTACGGAGACCTGGACGTCCATGCCAAGAAAGGCCGCACCGTCATGGCGATAGGTGCCGCTCACTGGCACCGCTTGGGCCGGAGTTCGGGTGGTCGCCACGCGCACTAAGTTGCGACCCGCCACGATCCGGTTGGTCGGGTCGAACTCGATCCAGCCCGCACCCGGAATGAAGACGTCCGCCCAGGCATGTGTCGAGCCACCCCCTGTCAGCGCGCCCTCATTGCCCGTGTCGCTGCCGGGGTCGTAAAGATAGCCGGTGACGAAGCGCGCAGCGAAGCCAAGCGAGCGGGCTACCTCCATAAATAGGAACGCGAAGTCCCGGCAGGTGCCGCTGGCGGTTGTGATGGTCTCGGCGGGGGTTTGCACTCCGTATGCATCGCGGCGGCGGTAGGTAAAGCTCTCGTGGATCGTCGTGCCGAGGAGGTCAAGGACCTGCAGGCTTCGGTTGGGCAGCTCGGGCATCTTGGCCGAGAGCCAACGCTCGACCGCGGGACCGTCCTGTGGACACTGGATCGATAGAAGCGGCGCGAGATCGATGCTATCGTCGGGGTCATAGTGGAATGGGTAGCCACTGGCGTGGCGCTCAATCCTGGTCTCCGGCTCGTCGAGGCCGTAGCGGCGAAGCATAAGCTCGCTCGCGATGACCAATTCGTCGGCCTCCTCGTGGAACATGAGCAGCGCCACCGAGTTGCCGAACGTATCGAACGCCCAATGGACATCGGCCTGCGGCGAGACCACTAGGCTGGAGTCCAGAATTCGCATGTCGTGGCCGTCGCGCGGGCGGATCATCAAACGATGAACACCGAACGCTACGGCCCGGTCATACGCATAGCGGGTCCGGTGATTAATTTGGAGCGTTTTCATCTTGAGGCGACGTGAAAAGTGGACTCTGCTGAGCACTGACGTTGCTTGGGGATCGGCCTCGGTGGTTGCGGGCGGCGCTCAACGAAAAGAACCTACGCGGTCTTAGGAAAGGCGACCATGCTTATTCGCATAGGATTCGAAATTATTGTCGAGTGTACAGCGCCAACACCACTGCTGCTGGCGCTTTTGCCCCACTCTTCCTATCCCGGCCGAGTCATCGGCTCAGATCGGATTCGGGCCGAGCCGGAGGTGTCACTCGAAGAGTATCTCGACCCCTTTGACAATCGCCGCACGCGTATCGTCGCGCCCGTTGGCCGCCTGAAGCTCTGGTCCGACTGCGTCGTCGAGGACGAGGGCGTGCCGGATCCCTTCGACTGGAACGCACGCCAGCACGAGATCGCGGACCTGCCGTTCGAGACGCTGACCTATCTAACCGCAAGCCGCTATTGTGAAGCCGATGAACTCGTCGAGCAGGCCTGGGCCCTGTTCGGTGAGACCCCCCCAGGCTGGGCGCGGGTCCAGGCAATCTGTAACTGGGTGCACAACCACCTGACCTTCGGCTACCATTTCGGGCGTCCAACCAAGACCGCAGTCGACGCGCTCCGGGAGCGCACCGGCGTGTGCCGCGACTTCGCCCACCTCTCGATCGCGCTTTGTCGCGCCATGAACATCCCGGCGCGCTACGCCAGCGGATATCTGGGGGATATCGGCGTCCCTCCGTCCGGCGCCGGCGACTTCTGCGCCTGGTTCGAGGCCTACTTGGAGAACCGCTGGCATACGTTCGACGCCCGCTACAACACGCCACGGATGGGCCGCGTTCTAATGGTGCGCGGCCGCGACGCCGCCGACGTTGCCATGATCACCTCCTTCGGCAATTACGACCTGGAGTTCTTCCGAGTTTGGGCCGACGAAGTCACCAGTCCAGCCTCCGACGATGCTCTCCTCGACCTCCTTCAGGCGCGCCCCGACGCACCCGCTTTGACGTTGGCTCCTACCGAGAGCCGGTGAAAACTCTATGCCTCCTGTGTCGGATCCTGGCACGCTTAGCGGTCGCGGTTTCGAAGTGCACCCATGTTTGCTCTTGGAGGGCACCGGAACGTTCGTTGCTAGCGACCTCGTGCGGCATCCGGGGTGGGGCTGTCCTTTCTGAAAATCATATCCGGACGTATTGATGGTGCAGTCCAGCCAGGATCGGAATGGTGGCAATGTCGCCAGATCGTTGGACCGCTCGATGCAAAGGCATGGGGCCGTCTCCCCGAAAAATCAGGAAACACTCGACAAGTCAGGTGACCCGAAGAATGCGGAAGAGATCAATCGCGAAGCCGCAGGGAGGCCACCCGAACCCGGCGCCATAGATCGACCTGGCTTTGATCTTGGTGGTTCCACAGGTGACACGAGCGCAGGTACCGGTCTGGGCTTGGGTGATGATGCAGGAGAAAATCGCTTGGATCGTAGCCTGCCGGGCCGCCGGACAAGAGGCAAGCTGAGTATTCCCCGCTGGCCTCGCGAAAGCCCCGCCACGGCCGAAGAAATAATCGTTGATCGTCATGTGGAGGCTATGAAAAATTGGAGGAACGACCCCACGCAATTGCCAGTGCACGGCTCCCACCACCCGCCACGTCAGAGCTAAACGCGTTGAGGCTAACAAATGCGAGTCCCAGCAAAGCCCCTCGGCAGCTATCCCTTCTACCTTCAGCCATTCTTCTGGAACCAGCGCCGCAAGTATGGAGAGGTTCTGCAGGCCGCGCTGCTGTGGGCCAGAACGCCGAAACTGTTCGCTGCGGTGGCGATACTCTATGGCATGATTGACCGACGCTCTTCGCCCATTGATCCTGCCTTGCGCTCCCTCGTCACCGTGCGCGTGTCGCAGATCAATACATGCTCCTTTTGTGTCGATCTCAACTCGGCAACGCTCATGAAGCGGGGCGTGAGCCCCGAAAAAGTGGAAGCTCTCGAGACTTGGCGTCAAAGCAACCTGTTTGATCGACGTGAGCAAGCCGTCCTCGACTACGCAGAGGCCATGACACGTTCCGACCTGCGGGTGGAAGATGAGCAGGTGGATCGCTTGAGGTCCTATTTCGACGACGATGGCATCGTGGAATTGACGGGACTGATCGGGTTTCAGAACATGTCGAGCAAGTTCAACAGCGCGCTCGGCGTACCAGCTCAGGGATTCTGCAAGATGCCCACTGCTGAAGTGTCTGGACCATTGCGCGGGTAACGTCGGCCTACTTATTTCTGAGCAGACAGCTTCCGATGCCGTTTGACGGGATAGATCCACTCACGAATGCGCCTTCTCATGGGCGCATCCTCGAACGGACTGACGAGCACGAATCTCGCCTGGGAATCCTTGCAACTAATTTGGCAATGACTACTGGCAAGGTAAGCTCTCGTGATGACAGAAAATAGTCAGCATTTACCGCGCGAGATCGCTGACCGGTTCACGAAAACCTTCGCGCAGTTTGTCAGAATCGAGGCCGCGGCCGGCGTCCTGTTGCTCCTCGCAACGGTCGCTGCGCTAGTACTTGCCAACTCACCACTATCCAAGCCCTTTCTCACGTTCTGGGAAACCTCGATCGGCTTCCACCTCAACTCGCTGGATTTTAGCCGTTCGTTGAGGAACTGGATTAACGACGGGTTGATGACGTTCTTCTTCTTCGTGGTCGCCCTTGAGCTCAAACGAGAGCTGATTCTGGGCGAACTACGGAATCCTCGTATGGCGGCGCTGCCATTCGCCGGTGCGCTCGGCGGCATGATCGTTCCGGTGAGCCTCTATCTTACGCTCATGATCGACCAACCCGGAGTTCATGGTTGGGGAACTGTGATGGCAACGGACACAGCCTTCGTCATCGGATGCCTGGCGCTCTTTGGCCCCCGCATCTCGCCGAGTCTTCGCCTTTTCCTCTTGTCATTGGCAATATTCGATGATGTAGGAGCGATTTTGATCGTGGCCGTCAGCTACGGTGAGGGTCTGAACTGGGCTGCGCTTGGGCTTGCAGCGCTGGGTCTCGCCACAGTCGCAGGAGCTGCCAGCCTCGGGATCCGAAGCGTCCCGATATACTTTTTGCTCGGAGGCGTGATCTGGCTCTGCTTCGACGCCTCCGGCATTCACCCAACAGTCACAGGCGTCATCCTGGGCTTGATGACGCCAACGCGCGTGTGGGTGAGCGATGCACGTTTGCGCGCCGCATTGGAACGCGTGCTCTCCTATCCAGAAGGCGAGCACTGGAGCGGAAACACGTTGGAACGCCGCGATCTTCAGCAGGCGGGCGTCGCGGCAACGGAAGCTCTTTCTCCCCTAGAACGGCTCGAAATGATGCTCCATCCGTGGGTCGGATTTGCCGTCATGCCTATTTTCGCCCTTGCCAATGCCGGGGTGACCTTTGCTGGCGCAGACATCAGACAGCCGGTTATTGCTGCAATCTTTGTAGGCTTGGTCTTTGGAAAGCCGGCCGGTGTTCTCGCGTTCACTTGGGCCGCTACGCGCTTTGGCTTGGCAACCAAGCCAACCAGCCTGAGCTGGATCTTGTTGGCAGCCGGGGCCTGTCTGACCGGAATCGGCTTCACGATGTCGCTGTTCATTGCAGGCCTCGCCTACGCCCCTGACATGCTCTCGGCGGCCAAGATTGGCATCCTATCTGCGTCCGCCGTTTCGGCCGCAATAGGCCTCCTGGTTTTGGTCACGTATCGTATGCGCCCCGCCTAGGGCTACGACTTCTCGATATGATGCGCAGGGGTGTTGTGTGGACACTTGGTGCCAGGCGTCTTGCCATTCGGAAATCCGATCAGTGTTTACCTACTTATCGGGGAGAGTCGTGGCATCTCGTTCTTGTGCTGCCTCAAGGTCCAATGGGTCAACCGTCACCATCTCGACTGCGGATCCAGGACGGCGCTGGCACGAAGATCACTGTAGATACACGATGGTATGCGGGAAAAGATAAACCCTCGATGAGTTCTTCATCTGTTACCACGCGATAGTCCCCAGGGGGCAACGACCGATCCACGCCTTTCAGGCAGAAGGAGTGGGGGAACGAGACCGTCTTGCTGGTCGTCCGTATGGTCATCGAACGAGCCGCTCTGGCGAAACGTTTTCATCCGGCCAAAGCAACGACATGAGAATGCCATAGCAAACAGTGAACGCGACAACTGCAGGCACAAGCCATGGCTGAGTTTCATTTGCGTCGTAGTTGCCCATCTTAGTCAGCAGAAACCAAACCATCGTAAGAAGATACAAACCCGAAACGATCCAGATCAGGAAACTAGCTGACTGGTTCTTTTTTTGAAAGACGACTTGCCTTCTGATTTTTCGTGTTAATGCGTCACCTGCTGCAAACCTGGTTTGGCGATGTCCGCTTTACCCCCAAGAGCGTGGTCGAGGCGCATCTGCGCCGAATCCTGCGAACCTATGCTCGCTATTACAATGACCTCAGAACTCACTGGTCCTTGGCTAAAGATGCACCGGTCTCTCGGCCCATTCATCACACCGGAAGTATCAGGTCACATTCTATCCTCGGCGGACTTCATCACCACTACGTTCGGGTTTAGGTTTTCGGTACACACAACGATACGCATGGCAACCCCGCTTCGCAACATCCCCGCCTATCCGAATGACGCGAAGGCGGATCATCAGAATTTCCCCCCTTTCACATCAGAGCCGACCCATGAGAAGTAAGACGACGAGGATGATCAGGATGATGCCGATGACACCTATGCCGTTGCGACCAAAGCCGTAGCCGTAGCCGCCGAAGCGGCCACTGAAGCCACCAAGCAGGAGGATGACGAGGAGGATGATGAGAATGAGTCCTAGCGACATGAGTTATCTCCCGTTGCAGCATCTGCAATGCATTGAGCCCGTTTCCTCGCGACTTTCATTCCCTTCCGAGAATGCTTTTGACCTTGCACAGGGCCAATATGCCGAGTGGCGTCAGCGAGGCTGTAGCCTGGGTGATGCCCATGAGGTTCATGTCGCCGCGCGTCACCGGTCCTAACAGTTTGCAGAGTGACGATCTGTATAAGATTGCTCACCCAGCTCACTGATCCCGGCCGGGGTCGTACTCGATCCAGCCCGCACCCGGAATGAAGACGTCCGCCCAGGCATGAGTCGACCCACCCCCGCTCAGCACACCATTTTTGGCCGTGTCGCTGTTGGGGTCGTGAAGATATCCGGTCACAAAGCGCGCGGCGAAACCACGTCCACTATCTAACCAAGCATTATCTCAACTCAGCCTCGCGGGCAGCGAGGAGGACGGGGCCGGTCACCCCAGCGACTTTATCGACAGCATCGACCCAAAGCGGACATTGCGATCAGCGGCAATAAATGACCGTTCAAGGCACTAAGAGGACAGTTCCACGGCTCGGTTGTTGACCTGACCGAATCAGCCGACTACGATTTTTGGCGCGGTGCTTTTCTCTGCATGCACGCCGGAATAAGATCGCATCAACACAGCGCATAAACCGAGTAGGTTATCGTGAAATCGAAGGACACAAGGCCATTCGACCTTGATGTTTTCCTTGCAGGTCATAACGGCGGCGGGGGAAACCGGAAATACAAGGAGCACGACACCATCTTTGCGCAGGGCGATCCCTGCGATGGCGTATTTTACGTGCAAGAGGGCAGATGCAAGAGCACGGTTGTCTCTGATATAGGGAAGGAGGCGGTGGTCGCGCTCCACGACAAGGGTGATTTCTTTGGCGAAGGCTGTCTGACGGGCCAGAGGCGGCGGCTCGCTACCGCCACTGCAATGAGCGATTGTGAACTACTGAGGCTCGACACCTTGGCCATCCAGCGCGTGATCCACGAACAAACTGAGTTCTCCGAGTTCTTCATTGCACGCGTGTTGGCGCGGAGCGCACGGGTAGAGGCTGATTTGGTCGATCAGCTTTTCAATTCCAGCGAAAAGCGGCTCGCAAGGCAGCTGCTGCTCCTGGCGAATTTCGCCAAGGAAGGAAAATCCGAACTCATAGCAGTGAAGATCAGCCAAGGCACACTCGCCGAAATTGTCGGGACCACCCGGTCGCGAGTGAGTTTCTTTATGAACAAGTTTCGTAAGCTGGGCTTAATCGACTACAACGGCGACATTCACGTTCATAGCGCGTTGCTCAATGTCGTACTCCATGACAATCCAGCAATCCGTGGGGACGCCGAAGACGACTAAGTTTTTCGCCTGAGCACTTTTGACCAACGTGTCATCGAGGGCATCGTTAATCTCTATCCTTCACTCGTCTCTGCCAAAACGTTGGACGGGCCGTTTTAGCGGTGCATCTTTCTGTAATGCCAACGCCAATAGCTGCGAACGCCAGCCCGATGCCAACGGACCAATGTCTCCGGTCGGATGATCGTAAGGACCTGCAAAATCGACGGAAATTAACCGGTACAGCTGGACCAGGAACCAGCGGTCGCCGTTGGTGGGCAGGACCCGCCCTGGCACCTACGGCGGAAAATGATCAGCTGATGCCGGAGGACCGCGTTCTCTGCTTCAAGCCGGCTGTCCCTATCGTAAATTTTATCCGATTGGCTTGAATCGTAGAATCGGTTGCTAGGGGATCGCGGGATGAATACAACTTTGAAACCTTTTACCGTTTCCCGATCTACTCACCGAAGGGTTAAGCGCCACGCCGAACTAAGACGAGTCGCAAACGGAGAGGCGAGCCGTACGTTGCGGCTACGCAGATAGGAGCCATGGCGGAGAAGATAACCAAACTAAGGCTCGACGGCTTCTCGATCGAGGTCGAGGAAGGTCCCGCTACATTGCTGATGCAAACCGACAAGGGACCCTTCAGTGTCGAGATCGCTCAGGAGCAGCTTCCGCAGCTCGTTTACGCTCTTCGTTTCGTTCTCTACGCCGAGGAGCCGTTGAGAAAAAAACGAGAGAGAAAACAGTCAGGCAGTCCACGGTTATATGCTTCTACAATAGGGCGTTTGAGAAGGCAGAGGAGAAAATAGGATATTGCTCACCTGTCCTTTCCGAAAATTCCATCCGGCCTGGATTCGCATCGCAGGGCAGAATCATCGCATCATTGGAGACGATGTTTGAGATCCTGCGTTCGGGTCTAGGTTTTCGGTACACACAGGCCTCGGCGATTGTTGCGCTGCTTGGCGCGGTGATGCTTTGCCGCGTCATATCCCGAGGGCGGTTTCGACCAACGTACTGACGCCTCATCCCTTCGGCGGAGCAAATGCGAGTTTCAGCAAATGGCGCCTAGATGCTTTGATCTCATCTTCGTTGGTGGGATTAAGGTATGGCGCGCGCGCCAATCATGCCAAGCCGGCCTGAGGCCGCTGTCAGGGTGGAAAAATCTGGATCAGTCTGATCCAATCATCGATCTATTTGGTCGTGCTACCCACGCGGAAATCTAACGAAGGAGGAGCATAGATGGCTGGTCCCGGCAAGGACGTTACCGGTACGAGAGATACCGTTTACGATTTGGTCAGCATCATATATCACGCCCTGCAAGGTGCAGAGACCTACGCAATGTACGTGGGTGACGCGGAGCAGGCGGGGGATGGTGAATTGGCACAGTTCTTCCGAGAGGTTCAGCAAGATGAGCAAGCGCGTTCCGACCGCGCTAAGAAGCTTCTCGCTGATCGCCTAAGCAGATGAACCGATGGCTGATACGACCATCAAGAAAGTGGAGTCCGAAACCTGTGTGTACCGAAAACCTAAACCCGGACGTAGTGGTGATGAAGTCCACCAAGGATCGGATCTGACCTAGTGGTTCCGGTTCGCTGAACGAGACGCGAGACCGGTGCATCTTTGGCCAAGGACCAGTGTGTCCTGACGTTGTTGTAATAGCGAGCATAGGCTCGCAGGACTCGGCGCAGATGCGCTTCGCTCAAGACGACGAGATGGTCGACACACTCGCGCGGGATCGATCCGATCAGCCGTCCGGCAAAGCCATTCTGCCATGGCGAGGCTGGCGCAATAGGCTTGTCCCGGATGCCCATGGAAGCGGCGTGTGACGAGGGTGCCGTAGATCCGATCCCGATCCCGAATGAGATATTGCGGGGCGTCATCCCAAGGAAAGGCCTCGGTTATTTGACGCGCGATCCATTCGGCCGTCGGGTTTGCCGTGACATTGACCCAGACCAGGTCTCTGCGGTCTAACCGAACGATGACAAGGGCATAGAGCAGATCAAAGCTGATGGTAGGGGCAACGAACAAGTCCATGGCGGCAACGTCCGGCGCGTGATTACGCAGAAACGTGCGCCATCCCTGGCTCGGTGGCCCGTGTCGCTTGACCATGTACTTGGCGACGGAGGATTGAGCGACCTCAAACCCAAGCTTGAGCAATTCACCGTGGATGCGCGGCGCTCCCCAGAGCGGGTTCTCAATGCTTATCCGCCGGATCAACGCGCGGAGGTCTGTCTCGATCTGCGGCCGCCCTCCAAGTGAGCGCGACTTCCAACGCCAGTAGCTGCAAAAGCCGGCCCGATGCCAACGCACCAGCGTCTCGGGACGGATGATCGTGAGGACCTGCAGGATCGAAGGAAACCATCGATACAGCTGGACAAGGAACCAACGATCGCTGTTGGTAAGCCGGACCCGGCCCGACATCTTACGTCGCAAAACAATCAACTGATGTCTGAGTACCGCGTTCTCTGCTTCAAGCCGGCTCCTCGACTTGAGTGGCAAGGCCAAGGCGGCCAGGACGAAGCAGAGCAGTGCAAACATTGTGCACTGACGCTAGGTGATTCCCTCAGCCAATCAATGCAGATGAGGTTTTCGGTACACACAAGGGGAAGCCGGACCCGGCCCGTCATACGGTGACGAGACAAACAACGGACCGGTCGGGTTCGACAACGACTTCACCCAGCGAAACACCACGATCATGACCTGGAACCTGATGCACATGGCGCGGATGTTGAAAGATGCAGGCGGCATTCCAAGTCACGGCAATAACCGCAATGCCTGGAAAGCCGGCTACCGGTTCGACTACGAGAACCCTGAGCACCGCGCTCGGCTTTCGCGTGGCTGATCGGCTCGGCGCTCTTCTCCTGGCACCTCTCCAATTCTGCCCACTACGAGGCGACCTACGGGTCGCTCGGCGCCGGCATTGGTCTCATGATGTGGCTGTGGCTCTCGGTGATCGTGATTTTGGTGGGTGGAGAATTAAATGCCGAGATAGAGCACCAGACCGCACGGGATACGACAGTTATGTCGGAGAAACCTCAAGGCAAGCGGGGAGCAGTAATGGCGGATACACTTGGCGAAGCCTGGCACTGAGAAGTCCCGCATCAAACAACTAACAAGGCGCTCATGGCACGAAGCGGACAGGCCGAAACGAGGTCACGTCCATCTGAGCTAAAGCTAGCACTTCGGCTTCTAAGGTCGCAAAGCAGGCGTCAATTCGAGTAGAAAGCACTTATAACAACGTCGCGCATGCATAGAAGAACGCGCCGATCAGGGCGACAGTAGGCAGGGTGATTACCCACGCAATTATGATACTTCCGGCGATGCCCCACCGAACCGCCGAAACTCTCCGAGCGGCCCCCACGCCGATGATGGCGCCGGTGATTGTGTGGGTAGTTGACACGGGTACTCCCAACGACGTCGCCAGGTAGAGTGTGGCCGCTCCGGCCGTCTCGGCGCAAAAGCCCTGCACCGGCTTGAGGCGAGTGATTCTCGACCCCATGGTGCGAACAATACGCCAACCGCCTATTAGCGTTCCAAGGGCCATCGCTCCATGGCACGAAAGAACAATCCAGAATGGCACGTAGAAGTCGGTGCCCAAAAAACCTTCCGCATAGAGCAGCCCTGCAATGATACCCATGGTTTTCTGAGCGTCATTGCCACCATGACCGATTGAGTACAGCGCCGCAGAGCCTAATTGGAGCACGCGAAATTTTCGATCGACAGTTAATGGAGTGCTGCGCGAGAAGAGCCACGCCACACCCAGCCATAGCAGTAGTGCCAACGCAAACCCGAGTATGGGAGACCATACGATCGCCCCGACTGTCTTCGTAATGCCGGACCAAACGATTGCACTGCTGCCGGCCTTTGCGGTGCCCGCGCCGATAAGTCCGCCAATCAAGGCGTGGGAGCTCGAAGACGGGATACCTCCCCACCACGTGATGAGGTTCCAGCTAATCGCACCCATCAGTGCACCGAAGATTACCCGCCAATCGACGATTTCGGGGGCGATGAGACCTACCCCGATGGTCTGTGCAACATGAAGCCCAAAGAACAAGAAGGCGATGAAGTTGAAGAAGGCAGCCCAGATAACGGCGATATGAGGCGACAGCACACGCGTGGAAACGACGGTCGCTATCGAGTTTGCTGCGTCATGAAGACCGTTGAGAAAATCAAAGATCAGGGCGATTCCGATGAGAGCGATAATGAGGGCGAGCGTACCAGTAATCATGGAAGACCGCCGTGCCGCCTTCAAGCGTGTTCGATAACGATGCCCTGAATCTCATTTGCGACGTCGTCGAACCTATCCACCGTATTCTCCAGATGATCATAAATTTCATTGCCGCGGATGAACTCCATCGGGTCTCCTACTTTGACCTTTTGGTAAAGACGTTTGAGGCCGCGATCGTGCATCTCGTCGGCAGAACCCTCGATGCGCGTAATCATGAGGCAGACCTCGTTGATCTCAGCTGCATTATTTGCGACATCCGAAAGCATCGAGACCGCTCGCTGCGACAGTTCTGCGCATTCGACAATTGCATCGCCCATGGAGCGCATCTCTGCGTCGAACGCCGTCATTTCAAATAATACGACTGCCTTGGCTGTCTGCTGCATCTGATCGATCGAATCGTCCATCGAGGAAATGAGTCGTTGGATGTCGGCGCGATCGAAGGGCGTGATAAAGGTGGTGCGAAGGCCAATAAGCACCTCCCTTGCGATTTCATCAGCCTCATGTTCCCGCGCAACAATTTCTTGGCAGCGCGTGAGTTGGTCAGGGTCCGCGAGCATTTCTCGAAGTATTTTCGCGGCGGCAACAACGACCACAGCGTGGCGCTCGAATAGAGGAAAGAACGTCGCGTTGCGCGGCAGTAATCTGCGGTACCACTGCAACATTTGCCCACCTCGAAACCGCGTCCGGTCAGCCCCCGGAAAATGAAATGGATTAGATAAACGTTATTGCGTCAAGGGCACGTCTAATTTCCAACGCGCCCAGTTACGAAAGCGCCCGGTGTCGATTGCGGCTTAGAAACCGTTTTTTTTGGGCGCCCTCCGTCCCATCAAGGCATTGCAGATACGCTCCTGGGCGTCCGAGCTATGGCGCGCAGTTCGCGAAATGAGATCCCCCGCCGCTGCTCTTCGTTCCAAAGGGCCATCCGCAGACATTTGAGGCTTTCTAACAGCGTGAGCCGCCCGACGGCGGCAAGTTGCGGGTGATCCCGTAACACCTGTGGCAGCCGGTAGTATGGAATTCGGCTGCATAGATGGTGAACGTGGTGCACTCCGATATTGGCGGTGAACCAGCGCAGGACATGCGGCAAGTCATAGTGGGAGCTCCCGCGCAGCGCCGCCTCGTGAAAATTCCAGTTCTCATCACGATCCCAGAAGGTGTCTTCGAACTGGTGCTGGACATAGAACAACCAGACGCCGATCGCAGCTCCTAGAAACGTAATCGGGAGGTGGACAAGCAGGAACGGTTCAACGCCGACTAGCCAAATCAGCAGCGCGACAAGGATCGCGATTCCGACATTCGTCGCCATCGTGCTCGCCCAGGGTTGCCAGCCACTTCGCATCAATCCTACGGGCAATCTCTGCCGCAACACAAAGTTGTACACGGGACCGATGCCGAACATCACGAGCGGGTGGCGGTATATCCGATACAGGAGGCGCCGCGATCGAGATAGCGCCAGATACTCGCTCACCGTCAGCATGTCGATGTCGCCAATTCCGCGATGATCGAGATTGCCTGAGTGCGCATGATGAATAGCGTGCGTTCGTCGCCACCAGTCATAGGGCGTCAAAGTCAGCACGCTGATCACGCGACCAACCCAGTGGTTCACGACACGCTGGCGGAAAAACGCTCCATGGCCGCAGTCGTGCTGGATCATGAAGAGGCGCACCAGAAACCCAGCCGCGGGCACGGATAGCAGCAGGCAAAGCCAGTAGCCGATATCAAGGGAGGCCCACATCAGAACCCATAGGAGTACAAGCGGCAGCACCGTAATCAGGATCTCGAGGGTGCTGCGCGCATTGCTAGGCTCGCGGTAGCCGGCGAGGACCTTTGACCAGGCGCGCAAATCAGGGGTGGCGTGGAGATCGGCCTCTTGTTCATTCATCCGATCACCTTAAAGTATTCGCAAAAAAGATGAACGAGAGAACGAAGGTAGAACTCTTAGGTTCCATCACGAAAATTATATCCGGACATATTGGTGATGTAGACCGGCCAGGACGGGGACAGCAGCAACCCTGCCAAAACGTTGGATGGGCCGTTTTAATGGCGCGTCTTTCTGTAAGGCTAGGTGCGTTCGCGCTCGATTGTAATAGGTCGCATAGGCGGAAAGAATTCGGCGCAGGTGCATCTCGCTGAAGATCACTACCTGATCCAAGCATTCACGGCGCAATGAGCCGATGAAACGCTCCGCAATCCCATTCTGCCATGGCGATCCAGGGGCGATCGGCCGATCGCGGATACCCATGGCCCTCACTCGAGACCTGAAGACATGTCCAAAGGAGCGGTCGTTGTCGCGCACCAGATAGGTTGGCGCAGAGTTCCAAGGAAACGCCTCGGTGATCTGCCGGGCCAGCCACTCCGCTGTAGGATGCCTTGTCACCTCGAACCATAAGAGCTGTCGTCGGCCGTGATTGACCCAGAACCAGGAAGGCAAACAGGCGCTCAAAGGTCAACGTCGGCACAACGCACATATCGATGGCGGCAATCGCCTCAGCGTGATTCCGTAGAAACGTCTTCCAGCCTTGCGACGGTGGCTTCGAAGGTCGCGCCATATATTTGGAGACTGTCGATTGAGCCACCTCAAAACCCAGCATCAGGAGCTCACCATGGATCCGCGACGCGCCCCACAGCGGATTCTCATGGCTCATACGCTGGATGAGATCGCGCAGGGCGCGATCAATTCTTGGCCGCCCTGCCCTATTTCGTGACTTCCGCGCACGATCACTGCCGCGCAATCGAAAGCAAGACGGTGCCCGCCGCAGCGCGATTGCTAGCTGATGGCGGAGAAGCAAGTTCTCTGCCTCAAGCCGACTCCGCGACTTGAAAAAGTCAGCAATAAGCATTCCGAGCGCATGCAGGATCGCAAACATCGCCCTTAAGGATGCGATGATTCTGCCTCACAACGCGAATCCAGGCCGGATGGAATTTTCGGAAAGGACACGACTAAGTTTTTCGCCTGAGCACTTTTGACCAACGTGTCATCGAGGGCATCGTTAATCTCTATCTTTTACTCGGCTCGGGGGGAGAAAGAGAAAAATATGTCCTCGCTTATGATCCGATGCCCTGCGGAGGGAGCAATGGCTTCTCGAAGCCCCCGAATCGACTTCTACGGTCCGAAGACGCTTGAAGGGATGGACCAGGCGTTCGTTGCCATTTGGGCGATCGTTCGTGGCCCCGTTCGCAACCATGAGAATGATAGCGAGCTTAGAATTGTCGTAGGCCGGAAACTTCTGGACCTGGTGGCTGATGGCGTGACCGATCCTAATCGGCTTCGGCAGCTCACTGTAGAGAGCCTATTTCTCCCAGGCGGTAGGCGATCCCATGCGCGCGGCGAGGATCATCCTGTGTCGCGTCGATCAGGCCGCTCTGGGCTTCCCCCCGCAGAGCTAAAGCCAAACGCAAAGCCGTCGGTGCGGCCTTTTTCTTACTTGCCTTAGGTTTCGAGCCACGTCCCGCGCTCAAAGGCCCCGACGCGGTAGCGATTGGAGCTGAATTTGATCTCGAGAAATTTGGCGGTCCGTCGATAGGGGCGACAGCTTTGCCCTAATGCCAGCGCATGCAACTGACACCTTCGAGGCAACCTCGCCCTGAGCGATAGAGTATTGACTATGCATTCCACGTTACGGTTTTTGTATGGACGGCTAAGGGAAAAGCTTTGGATTCGCCCTTTGATATTTTGTCTCTTGGCTATCTCCGCAGTCCTTGCGGCTGCGGCCGTAGATAGTCTTGGAATAAATCGTCTAATCCCGCGGATTGACCGCGACACGGTTGAGAAGCTCCTCTCAATTATCGCCGCAAGCATGCTCGCGATTGCGACTTTTGCGGTTGGATCGATGGTGTCGGCCTATGCATCGGTGAGCAGTAACGCGACGCCGCGCGCGTTCACGCTTGTCATTTCCGACGACGTATCGAAGACGGTGCTGTCAACATTTATTGCAGCCTTCATATTCAGTGTTGTTTCTCTGATTGCAATCAGGACTGGTTATTACGGTCAAGCGGGTCTTTTCCTAATATTCATGATGACGATTGCCGTCCTTGGATGGGTCGTGTTCTCGTTCGTCCGATGGGTCGATCGGATCGCGAGGCTTGGCCGTGTTGGGACTACAATTGACCGGGTCGAAAAGGCTGCTAATGACGCGATTGAACGCCGACGACACTCTCCAAATCTCGGGGCGCTACCAGTGGAGAACAGTACCGATCTCGGAGAGCCAATCTATGTTGACACCATAGGCTACATCCAACACGTCAATGTCGAGGCGCTGCAGTCCTATGCGGAAAAACATAAGCTCGTGTTGACGGTTGCAGCCTTGCCCGGAGCCTTTATAGCCCCTGGGCGTGCTCTTGTATTTCTCCAGGGCGACGCGAACGACATCCCAAAAGAGTTCGACAGCTCGCTTATCATCAAGAAGTTTGTGATCGGCCATGACCGTACATACGATGACGATCCGCGCTTTGGGTTGATTGCTCTTTCCGAAATCGCTGCACGCGCGCTGTCACCAGCAGTTAATGACCCCGGTACCGCAATCGATATCATCGGCACTCTTGTGCGCCTGTTTACTTGTTGGGTATCGCCACTGGAAGAAACGGAACATTCGAAGGCAAAATTTGACCGTGTCCGTGTTCCCTCGTTGAAGCTGGACGAAATGTTCGATGACGCATTCACGGCTATCGCACGAGACGGAGCGGGCGTAATCGAAGTTGTCGTCAGACTCCAGAAGGCGCTTATCTCGCTGTCTTCAATACAGAATAACGAACTTCGCGAAGCGGCAGCCAAACATTCGAAGCTAGCTCTGGCTAGGGCAGAACTAGCGCTCAAATTGCCTTATGAAATCGAACGCGTGCGCGCTTTGGCGGATAAGGTTCTCTAAACGAGGAGTCAGCCGCGGAGAGGTGTTATGTGTGCACGGCTCCGGGGTTGGCAAGTCGAAACTTCACGTCCCGTCGCTGGTCGGCGCAGGGCGCCACGCCCCTAGACACTCGAGGGGGGACCACCCTTACCTTTGATCTCCAGTTTATCGTGCAGAACGACGCTCAGCAACGAGCTGTGCACCTCAAGGTGGCCGTTGTAGTAGTCAATGAAGCCCAG
>Ga0307445_10000628_pt1 | contig 19367 bp, 15 predicted proteins | sample SalMarSW160330MG_FD_202147 | JGI IMG/M metagenome (GOLD analysis project Ga0307445, IMG submission 202147) | Salt marsh sediment microbial communities from the Plum Island Ecosystem LTER, Massachusetts, United States - SW1603-30 | ecosystem: Environmental > Aquatic > Marine > Intertidal zone >... | reverse complement strand
TTATGATCGATGCCCTGTACGGGGTGGAAAACCAGAACGCCGAGCTGTCGAACAAAAGCCTCTTCCGGTCGGCGCCATTCAATAATCACTGGTCTTCGAGCCTGCTGCTCTCGCAGGACCCGGTGGCGCTCGACTCGGTGGGCGCCGACATCCTGGTCAACGAGCCGGCCGCGGTCACCCATCCGGACGTCCTGCCCAAAGACAGTACCTATCAGAACTATCTGCACGAGGCGGCGCTGGCGGACAACCCGCCTTCCAAAACAAATTATGGCCTCGCCAGCCTGGGCGTGCATGACCACTGGAATAATTCCGTCGAGAAGAAATACGGCCGCAACCTGGGCTTCTCCGAAGGCATTGAGTTGATCATGGGATAGTCTTTCTGCCGGCGGGCCTCTACCAATATCATTGTCCGATCATGCCGCCGGTCCCCGGGAGTGCGGTCATCGCCGTTGCCGGGGGATGGGGCGGGGCTGTCTGCAAGCGGCTGTATGAATCCTTTCGGGGATGATGCTTTGTACCCGGTGGGCTGTCCTTCCCGTGCTCGCCCCACGAAGCGGGGTGTTCTCAGCGGGAATCCAAGGGCAGGCCCTTGCTTCGCAGACAAGGCACTTCTAAAAACGGAAGTGCCTTGCTCCCCTCGCTTCGAAATTATCACCGCTCTAAGAGAAGATCGAGCGGTGATTCTTCGCGAGGGTCCCGCAAGGGCAGGCGCGGGCATGACGATCATTTAAATGTTCGCCTGTTTTTTTGGGGGCAGCCCCTTATGCCGTCGCCCCATCTTCCTTGCGCAGGACAAGCCTCCCAGCCGCCGCCAGAAGCGGAAAGCCCATGACGAAGAGGGCGATGATCCGCAGCGCTTCATTCGCCGCGACGCCCGGGATGAGCCCGTTGAACATGAAAATCCCGTATGCGACGAGCGGCAACGCGGCGACGGACGTCGTCACCGGAGCCATGGGCTTTATGCCGATTTTCCGCTCGACCAGCCGGTAAGCCAGATAAATAAGGAAGGCGGTCAGCAGCCAGCCGAGGAAATTCTGCAGCGGCACGCCGAAGTACGCTCCGCCCCGTTCCCACACGAAAGCCTGTTCCGGCGGGCTCGACATCCCGGGGTCGATGAGCATATCCCAGGCGGTCATGGTCATCGCGCCCAGCGCCGAGAGCCAGGCGATCCGCACTACCCCGCCTCCCACGCCGGCGGGCTTTCCCGTTCCGATCAGATTGGCGATCACGTGGCTGGGGTAGATCATCATGAACCATGCGATGGGAATAAGCAGCGGCACGTATCCCAGCTTGGGACCGAGCGCGTCGGTGTAGTGGTACGCCCCGTAGATTGCGCCGGTGGCCACGCCGATCTCTTCCAGCAGCCACGAGATCGCGGCGCCGATCGCGAAAAAGATCAGGGCCCTTCGCCCGCCGAGCGTATACGCCGCATGGCACAGGCTGAAAACCCAAGCCATTAACGTGACGACCATCGTGCTTTCGGGCAATGGGGGCAGCACAATAATATATCCAAGAGCGTGGTATGCGATCGCATAAAAGAATAAAACGGCCAGCGACAGGACGAATCCGATTAGCACAATCCGGCGGATCATCGTCATCCCTCCTTGTATAAATCGCTATTTTCTTCCACTCAACGAACCGGGAGGCGCACCTATTCATATCATACCAAACTACCGTCAGGCCTTGCTTGCCCGGAAGTCCCGGAGTGAACAGGACTTGCCGCCGCAAGGAGGCAAAGACCATCCGGCGAGTGGCTTTTACCGCAGGCGATCGCTTCAATTTTATCGCCTGCCCGTTGAGTCTCTTGCATAAAAACCAATAACGGTTCCAAGAAAGAGGATCCTGATGGCGTTGAACGCCGCGCCGGGGAGGAAATAGCGCAAAGCATCGCCCGGTGCATGCATTAACGATTGTGGATAAAAAAACGCCGTGAAAGCGGATTATGAGATGATCATCGCGGGTGCTGGACCGGTGGGTTCTGGCGCCGCCCGCCTTGCCGCAGGAAAGGGGGTGGATGTACTGGTGATCGAAAGGCATCGCGATATTGGATATCCCGCGCGTTGCGCGGAGGCGCTCGGCCTGGATTTACTCAGTCCCTACATTAAGCCGAGCGATCGGTGGATCAACTCTCGCATCTCGTGTTCTGCAATTCATGACATCGCCCGACACTCGGTTTCCGTCCCGCGTGCCGAGCCGACAGTATGCGTCGCGTGGAGAATCTTCGACCGCGAACCGGCGCAGCGTGCGGCGCAGACCGGCGAAAATCCTGATGATTCTCCTAAAAAACCTTACGATTATCGGTTTACGTCAACCTTTGTATTGCCTATAATCATAAATTAATTTTTCGCATGCAATGGAGGAAAAAATGTCCGGACGCGTTTCAATGACTTGCTTGGTGGCGATTTTCGCCACGGGATTGACGGGCTGCGTTTCCCAAACCTCTTCCCCGGTTGCGGCCTTGCCGACGGTTCAACCCACCGGCACTGGAATCGCTATGTCCACTCGGGAACCGATCCGGACACCCACCGAAACGGAATCCGCCGGAAGCTGGAAGGTGGCGTTTGGGTCAGATGCTGCGATTAAATATTCGGTGAACGTGGCTGGATTTGAGAATGAAACCCACGGTATTGCCGTCGGCTACAGCGGCGAAGTTCACTACACCCTCGATGGCGGAAAATCCTGGCCAAGAGCGGAGAATAACTCGGCGTGCCTCTTCGGCCTGGATATCGTCAGCGACCAAACGGCCTGGGCAACCGGTCACTTCGGAAAAGTCAGGGTGTCAAAAGACGGCGGAAAGACCTGGCAAGCGGTTACCGACACGGATATTAACATAAGCTTTCTCATCAGCTTCATCGACGACACCACCGGTTGGGTGGGTGATGAGACCAAACTGGAGGCCACGCAAGACGGCGGCCAGAGCTGGACGGTTCTACCGAAGCCGGCCGATGGAAAGAGGATTATGGCAATTAATTTGCGGACTGCCACCGAAGGATACCTTCTGGATTCCAATAGCTCGCTGTTTGCCACGCGCGACGGTGGAAATAGCTGGGTCTTGCTTTCCAAGCTCCCCAAAGCGGACGGGAAAATGTTTGTCGCCAGCGGATTGCCCCATGCCGCAATCCGCTTCTTCGATGCCTCGAACGGTCTGGTCATCTTTGCATTGGATGATGGCGACGGGCAATTGTTGGCGCTGCGCACCGCCGATGGTGGAAAGACCTGGAGCCAGGAGATTCTGCCGGTGACGTCCGGGGTGTTGTTCCTTTCACACGACGGCCGGTTCCTGACCGTGCTCGGTAAGGACCTCAGCATTATGCTGCTGAAGGCGAAATCTTGAACATGGGCGGGCGAGCTGAAACGCCTTGAAGCCGTTTGATATAATGCGAAGCCGGCGGCGATTTCGCCGCCGGTTTTGTCAGGCGGATAACCCATGTTGGATTTGTCGACGGAAGGCCGTGTATTTTATCCCGGGTATCGGATGCCGATTTGGATAAATCCGAGGGAGGATTTTTCCTCCGGCCGCGGGTATGGGAGTCGGTTCCGGTTGATCCTCGTGGAAGACGGATCGGGCGTAGTACGGGTGGAGGGGTGGCGGGGAGCGTTTATCGCTCCCGTGCTTTTCTGTTTGAACGAAAGCGAGCGGATACAGCTGGAAGAAGACCGGGGAGTGCGCGCCGAGAGCGTGTATTTTCACCCCACCACGATCAACGATGTCTTCGATTTCAACACCGTCCGCGGCCAGGGCGAGGGGCTGCCGACCAGCGATGTGCAGGATTTGTATTGGTTGATCCCTTTTGTTCAACGGAGCCCGGGTTCCTTTAACCCGATTCCCCTCGGCCCGGTCGGAGCCCAGCGGGTTTCGGAACTGTTCCAAGCCATCGGACGCGAACTTGCCATCCAAAACGATATCAGTTGGCCATGCCGCAGCCGGTCTTTTTTATTGGAATTACTGCTGCTTGTGGGTCGGATGTATGAAGAAGCGGGAACCCAGGCGGAGGCGTCCCTCTCCGGCACGAACCCGGGGGTCGAAGCGGTGTTGATGCACCTGCACGCTCATTATCCGCAGCGAATCACCCTGGCCGATCTGACCCGCGCGTTTCACACTAATCGGACGACTCTGGAAGAGCAATTCTTCCGGGCAACGGGCCTATCGGTGATGGCGTATCTGACGCGTCTGCGCATGCGTGTGGCTTCGACAATCCTGCGCGACACCGAATTGGATATCGGCCAGGTGATGCAACGGGTGGGTTTCCAGGATAATACACACTTCAGCCGGACATTCCGCCGCTACCATGGCTGCACGCCGAGCCAATACCGTCAGCGCTATTGCTGGATGGTGCGAAACAAGGGCGGATCCTCATCCGCCGGTGTTGCCGATAGTGTGACAGGGCCGAGTTAAGAGTCCGCCGATTTTAAAAGTTCGTTGAAAATAAAAAAATAGCCGGTTATTTTCCAGGATGCTCATCCTCAATGCGTGGTTATTATTTATCCGATGGAATAATAATTGGGGCAATCGGAAGATCCGGGGAAGGCCGAATCCATGATGGCGCCGTGCAAATTCCACGGTCTTTTTGCGAATCGTCTCGTTGATCGGATTTTCGCATTTTGACATATCAAGGCGGCTGGCCCGAGTGATTTATAATGCGCGCCGTGTCCAAAAGAAACCGGGGGGTATCCTGCGATTTCCCGATCCGGCCGCGGCAGAACCTTTTTCTGCGGAAAGCTCCCCGACGGCATCGGGCGAGGGGCGGATCGCGTCGGCGGCGAAATCCAGGTGTCCATCACTTCAAAGACCCTAAAAGGTACCTGGGTAAAGCGGGATATACTCATCCCCCTCGAAGAACCCATAAAAATCGTTCTAACGATTTACATGTCCGCACCGTATTTTCCGCCTCTTTCTTCCTGGCGGTGTGCCCGTGTCCCTGTTCTAAATAGGCGTTTTTCGGTATAGAGATCAAAATCTTTTCGTAGATTCAATTGTTCACTACGGGTATAGAATATTCATAAAGCCAATAAAAATCACAGACCGTTCCCATTGGCTTCTTTCCACCAGGCTATGGGTAATTTGTCTATTCTGACAGGGGCCGGGAGGCATTATGACGGCCAATAAGAACACGCGAAGCAGTTACGCCGTTGCCGCTTCCGAAGACATCGATGTTTTTCGGCGTGACATGGTGCTCTATATCGCCATGGTCATGGGGTTGATCGGCTGGGTGACGCTCTGGGCATCCCTTCACTACCGGCATGCGGGATACCTTTGGGTGACAATTCTTCTGGTGGGCGGCGCGCTGGGGAGCATCAAACTGCGAGCCCTTCACCGATGGGGAGCGCTGGTCTGCCTCATTCTGACCCTCACGGGCGCCATCGTCAGCCTGAAAATCCTGAATCCGGACAGCCAGGCGCAGTATTTCCTCCCGCTCGTGGTAATCATCTCCGGGTTGCTTGAAATCAATTGGAGCATATTCCTCGTGGCCGCTCTGGCCAGCATGACGGTCACAGTTCTTGCCCGCCTGCAGGGAGCCGGTTGGCTCGATTATTCCGAAAACCTTGCCCCGAACATTCTCATTTACTTAACCGCCTTTATCATCTGGCTGAATGCGCGCCAGCTGATAACCGCTCTGGGTTGGATGCGCACGACCTATGTGCAGGCCCGGACCCTTCTGGAACAACTCCGCGACGAACGCGCGTCGCTGGCCCGCACGCTCAAGCAGTTGGAAGACGCCTATCAACGGATCGAGAAAATGAATTGCGCGTTGATCGAAGCCTGCAGCACCGCCGAGGAAGCGCGCCGGCTCAAGACGGAATTCGCGGCCAATATCAGCCACGAGCTCCGCACTCCCCTGAACATCATCATCGGGTTCAGCGAAACCATGGCCAATGCGCCGGAGACCTATGCGGGAGTCGTATGGTCCCCGGTCCTGCGCGGCGACGTTGAACAAATCTACCAAAGCAGCCGACACCTGCTGTCGCTGATCGACGACATCCTCGATCTGTCGGCGCTGGATATGAGCCGGTTGGGGATGACCGTCGAGGAAACCGCCATCGGGCAAGTCATCGCGGAGGCCGTGGCGTTGATGCGGGATCTCTTCCATGCCAAGGGGCTGTACCTGCGCGTTCATGTCCCGCCCGGCCTGCCGTTGGTGGGGATCGACGCCACCCGCATCCGCCAAGTGCTGCTTAATTTGCTGACGAATGCCAGCCGGTTCACGACTTCGGGCGGCGTCACCATTACCGCCCAACAGGAGGGAAGCTCGGTGCAGGTGGCGGTAGCCGACACCGGCATCGGCATTGCGTCGCAGGATATCGCCAAAGTCTTCGATGAATTCGGCCAAGTGGACAGCTCGATCCGCCGCAAACACGAGGGGTCCGGCCTGGGGGTGCCGCTTAGCAAACGGCTGGTCGAACTGCACAACGGACGGATGTGGTTGGAGAGCCAGCCGGGAAAGGGTTCGACGTTTTATTTTACGATACCGATCGGCCGGGAAAAGCAATCCGGGCTGGAGCGGAGCGATTGGGCGTTGGCGATTCCTTCCCGCAAGACCGTCCTTATGGTGGAGCCGGACCCCATGATGCTCAATACGGTCCGGCGTCATTTAAACCAGTGCGAAGTGATCCAAGTAAAGCGCACGGATAGCCTTTCGGAATTCATCGAACGGTATCGGCCTGCGGCGTTGGTCATCGACCGCCAGAGTTCGCAAGACATCGAACCGCATCGGTCTGTGCCGCCGGATTTGCCGGTCATCACCGTCCGGTTGCCGGGCCGCTTGCGGGAAGCTCGGACGCTGGGCATCCGGGATTTTTTAATCAAACCCATCACGCGGAAGCGATTATTCGAAGCGATTGAAGGACTGGGGCAACCGGTGCGGACCGTCCTGGTTGTGGATGACGACCCGGCGCTGGTGGATCTGGTCAGCCGGATGCTGCAAGCCGGCGGCGTGTTCACCATTTCCAAGGCCTGGAGCGGGGAGGAAGCCATAACGCAACTTCAACGCGAACCGGCGGATCTGGTTCTGCTGGACTGGTTGACGGCGGGTGTTAGCGGGGTGACGGTATTGGAGGCGATGCGGAGAAATCCCGACCTGGCGGATACGCCCGTGATCATGCTGGGGAGCGAGCCCCCGAACGCGAAGGTCTCGGCGGAAGGATTGGATTTGCGATTGGCCCGCGCGGAGGAAGCATCCCTGGCGGAGGTAGTTAAGTACCTGGAATCTCTGGTGGGAGTTTTGCCGATGCGGGGACTGTCGGATTTAGAAGACGTTCAACCTGCGTCAGCAACGCCAGCCGTTCCACCGGTTTTTTGAGATAGGCGTCGGCGCCCAACGACAGCGCCAGCCCGGGTTCCTTGAGCACCGAACAGATAATGACCGGCGTGTTCCGCGTGTCCGGATTTTCTTTCAGGCCGCGCAACACCTGCCAGCCGTCCAGGTTGGGCATCATCACGTCCAGAAGGATTATCGCCGGGCGGCTTTCTTTTACAAGATCCTGTACATCCGCCCCACTGTTGGACTTGATGATTTCGTAATGTTGAGGCGTCAGGTACCTCTCGAACAATTGCAATATCGCCGGATTATCGTCGACCACCAGCACCCGCGTTTGCTCTCCCATGGGAAGGCGGATATCCACCCGTCCGATGCGCTCCTGTCCCTCTTCCACCGCTAGCGCACCACCCTGCCGGCGGATTAAAAGACGGGGCGCCTGCCAATCGTCCTCCGCCGGGAGCCCCGTGCCGGACGGGGTTCGCAGTTGGATCTCCATAAAATCCTGCTGTGGAGCGGCGGTCAGGGTTACGGCGCCTTGCGTATGTTGGACCAAAAGCCGAAGGGTCATCAGCAGCGCCTGACGGGCCATGGTGGTGTCCACCAACACCGGCGCCAGCCCTTCCGGGATATTCACGTCGACGGCGACCTCTCCCGGGGCCAATGCCGCCTTCAGCAATCCCAAGGCGTCGTTGACCAGGGTGCGCACCTCGCAGGTCTGCCGGGAAAGCTCCCATTGATTCAACTCGCTTTCCAAATCCGGCGGGGGCGGGATTGCCGCCGCTTGCGACGGTGCAACGCCGGATTCGATGCCGTGATGCGCCCAGAGAATCGATGCCAGCGCTTCCAATCCCCTTTGGATTTCCCGCTGCAACTGCCGGCGGCTTACCCCCAATTCGCTTTCCACCTGTCCGATCGTCATTTCCTGCACGTACCGATAGCGGAGCGCCAGGTAACTCCGCCATTCCGGCGAGCGGGAGGGCATTCCTTGCGGCGGGCGAAGCATTTCTATGGATTCTTTCAGCACACTCCGCAGTTTCTGGGCGTGCGTGGCGCGGTTGGTGGAGTTTGCTCCCGAGAGGTGAGACAGCAGGGGATGTACTTCGAGGTAGGCTGTATCGTACAAGTGTTCTAGTGCTTCTTTGACAAGTTTGCGGAAATCCTCGGATTTCATGGGCATGGCGCGACTCTGGCGAAACCTTGGCGCAGCTTGGTGGTGAAAAAATATACCATACCTCCATGAAAAACAGCAATCCGCCATGATTTCCCGAATCCATGGCGGATTTCAATAGGCGCGCTGGGACGTCGATCGGTTATACACTTTTTATTCAAGCCTTTTGATATCTGCCGATAAGCTTAAGCGCGAGCCTAGAGAAGGAGGTGCCGACACAAAAAGCGTATACTTATCAAACATCCACTTTTGTATTCGTTCCGGCGTGAACATCTTTAAGGAGGAAGAAAATGCACAAGCGCATTTGGAAAATCGCGGGGTTGCTGGCTGTGGCCGCGGTCATCTTGACCGCCTGCGGCACGGCGTCTGGCCCGGCCGTCGTCACCCAGATGGTGGAAGGCAAGCCGGTGGTGATCACGGTGACCCCCGAACCAACTGAAAATCCGTACGATGAGAATGCCCCCATCACCGTCTGGATCGACCAGGACCGGCAGCCGTACATCGACGCCTATAAAGAGGCGAATCCCGATAAAGCCGATCTGATCCAGGAAACCATCGTTGATCGCGAGCAGTTCCCGTCGAAAGTCCTGCTCTTCAACAACACCGGCGAGGGTTGGCCGGATGTGGTCTTTGGCGAGCCTCGGTTTGTGGGCCGCGTGGCGGATGCGGCGCACGACTTCCCGCTCGACCTGAAACCATGGATCTCCGCCGATATACTGGATAACTACGACGGCATGGCCGGCTGCACCTTCGGCGACCAGATCTTCTGCGTCCGCAACGACCTGGCCCAATACGTGCTGTATTACAACCAGCCGGTCATGGACCAGTTCGGCTACGCCGTCCCCACGACGTGGGAAGAGTATCAAGACCTCAGCGACAAGGTCGCCGCGGAGCACCCGGGTTACCTTCTCGGCACGATCGGCGACGGCTGGAGCTGGCTGGCCTACTTCGATGCCAGCAGCTGCCCGTCCCATCTGTTGTTGGACGATAACACGTTCCAGGTCAATATGATGGACCCGAAGTGCACCCGCGCCGCGAAGATGTTGGACCACATGATCGCGAACAAGACCCTGTGGAACACTGACTACTTCGACGCGACCTTCGTCCAGCAGCAGAACGACAACAAGGTCCTGATGATCCCGATGGCCTCTTGGGCGTGGGGCGTCTTCAACGGCACCTACTACCTGACCCCCGATCATCAGCTGGGCGTCGCCGCTCCGCTGAAGTGGGCGGATGAAGACGCGCCGGTGGATGTCGCGCAGGGCGGCGCGGGGTGGATGGTTTCACGCCATACCACTAACCCCAAACTCGCGACGGAGTTGATCGTCTGGCTCACCACCAATGAAGGACTGTGGGCGACGATCCCGAACTTCCCGGCCTACCGGCCGATCCAATCCTTGTTCCAGGATCAGGTTTCCGGCAACGCCATTTTCGCCAACGATCCCTTCCCGGCGATGCAGGCGGCGGCGGGCTACCTCGGACCTCTGGACAAATGGCCGCGCTTTGACATGATTTCCCCGTTGACTCAGGTTGTCAAAGGCGCGTATCAAGATAACGCGACGATGGAAGCGGTTCTGTCTCAGGTTCTCGACAAGTTCAAGCCGTTGGCGGAAACCGAAGGATACCTCGTCGTCACGCAGTAGCGGGCGGCGAAGACCGGCTCCATCTTCTTCTCTCCTTCTTTTAGACCCCCTTCCCGCACTCGAAATGCGGGAAGGGGGAAGGAAGGGATGATCCCATCCCTTGGGGGAGAGAGGTTGAGCATAAAGGAGTGTCCCGAATGTCCAACCAGATCGCAAACGCCGCACCGCGCCTGAATAGGCAGAGGCGCCGAACCCTAAGTTCCTACCTGTTCGCGTTGCCCTATCTCCTGTTTATGTTGGCCTTTGGGATTGGCCCGGGGTTGTATGCGTTTCTGATCAGTTTTGCGGATTTTAAAAAGGGGGTCCCGCAGTATTTTGCGGCGGGTTTTAAAAATTACGTCGTTGCCTTCAAAGACTTCCGATTTGCGTTTACGATGGAAAACATCGCGGAGTTCCTGGTGATTTCAGTCCCGTTGGGGATCGCCCTGGTCGTGCTGGTTTCTCTGCTATTGCACATGCGCCCCGGGCGGTTTTCCTCCGCGTTACGCACGCTCTTCTTCATCCCCGGCGCGGTGACGGGGCCGGCACTCGTTCTGCTGGCCATATTCATGTTTTCCCCGGTGATGAGCCCCTTCGGCTTCATCCAGCGCGCCCTCGGCTTCGAGAGTTTCGACATGCTGATCGCTCCGTCGCGTCTCCCCGTGATCTTTACAATAATTGGGTTCTTCTCCGGAGCAGGTATGTGGATCGTCATTCAGTATGGCGCCTTGGAAGGCGTTTCCACCGAAGTCCTGGAAGCCGCCAAGATCGACGGTTGCAACGCCTGGCAACAGGCTCTGTATATAAAATTCCCTCTGATCCGTCCGTATGTCATTTACCAGTTCATTCTGATCTTTGCCGGAAATGTTCAATTGTTCGTGGAACCGCAGTTGATGGGAACGACCTGGATCAATGCCAATGTACCCCAGCAATGGGCCCCCAATCAACTGGCGTACTCCTTTGCGTTTGATCTGGGAAATTTCGGCTCTGCCGCGGCCTTGTCGCTGCTCATGCTGGTGATCGGTCTGGGCGCCGCGTATTTTGTCATCCGCTGGACGGGCTTTTTCGATATCAAGGCCTAAGCGCGCATGATACGCCAAGCCAAGGAGAATTTTCGCCATGCCTTCTGAAACGACCATTTCCCCAAAAACCGCTCCGAATGCCTTTCAACGGTTGAAAATCTTCAACCAGCGGCTGTTCGGTGATATGGGATCCATCGGCTACTTCCTGCGTTTGGCGATATTGCTATTATTCGCCCTGTACTTTGGCCTGCCCCTTCTCTGGCTGTTGCTTGCGCCGTCCAAAGATCAAACCGCGATCATCACGCTTCCACCGCTGTCGTTCGGGTCATTGGAAACGGTTGTCAAGTCTTGGGAGAACGTGAACGCATACGTGCATGGCGAAATCTGGCTGTGGTTTAAAAACTCGATTATCTATGTGTTGGCGTCGTTGACGATCGGGATGGCCATCAGCATTCCGGCGGGATATATCCTGGCCGTTTCCCGCTTCCCCGGCCGGACCGCGCTGCTCTGGCTCACGCTCATTACCATGCTCCTGCCGCCCTCCGCGATGGTGCTGCCGCTCTTTCTGGAAATGAATCTTGCGCATCTGGTTAACACGGCATGGGCGGTCATTCTGCCGGCTTGTTTTTTCCCGTTCGGCGTGTATTTGACGTACGTCTATTACAGCTCCAGCCTGCCGACAGACCTCTTGGATGCGGCGCGGGTGGATGGTTGTTCAGAGTGGTCGCTATTCCAGTATATCGCCCTGCCGCTGGCCAAACCCCTGCTCGGCCTGCTGGCGTTCATCAGCTTCAATGCCAACTGGAACAACTTCTTCGGCCCCTATGTGATGTTGAACAACAGCAAACTCTTCAATCTGCCCGTCGGCCTGCAGACAATGATCGCCGGCACCTCGGCCATCCGGCCCGGGTTCAATACCACTCCCGGGATGCTGAAATTCCAGCAAGCCGACGCGGCCATGGCCGGGCTGATCATGATCTTGCCTGTGGTGATCGTGTTTCTCCTCTCGCAACGGTATGTTATCGGTGGAGCGTTCACGGGCTCCGTCAAGGGGTAGGACGGCCGCGCCTTGTTATGCGCCATCCGCACCATCCCGGCAGGCGATTCGTGAGTTAAGATACCGGTCCTTGCGATATCGCCTTTGTCGGTCCCATGTGTTTCGATGCAGTGCTTCCCTGCCGTGGGGCGAGGTGCATCGTGTCCGGCAACGCCGTGCTGTGCGGCGCCTTGGCAGCGGTCGGCGTGGGCGGACACGTGGCGGTGGCGACCTGCTTGGCTCCGCAGGATGAATACATACTGGGAGCGTTTGCACAACAACCTTGCCGTGCGCGCCATCGCGTCCGCGGAAACCACGTTACTGCGTATCATCCACGCGACGTCCACCGTGGATAAGCGCGGGATCTGTCAACGGGCCAACGCGGGTTTCTTTTCCTTCGATGAATTGCCCTCGCTGGCCACGCAACGTGTGCATTTGGCCGGCGTCTCGACCTGGGAATTCGATATGGGTTTTGCCCGCGGATTGAAGAAACGGGACCATCACCTCTCGGCGGATATGTAGGGTTTCGTACGACAGGTACGCGCGGATATGGGGTGCGGCGGCACCGCCTTTACGGGCGATCTGCTCCGCCGCCTAAACCACGACCAACGATTTGCTTAAATTCGCCGCAGCCCTGGTGTCCATCAAGATGGAAACACCCGGGCCGTTTGCCGCAACCTTGGATGAAGTGCTAGCCCGAATGCGCTGGAGGAGTTCAGACCATGCACTTGCCGAAGACCCCGATTAAATATTTTCAAGGCGATCCCTGGATGATCGTGGAAGAAGGGTTCGATCCCGCGTACCAGCGGGTTTCCGAATCCGTCTTCTCGGTTGCCAACGAGTTCATGGGAGTCCGCGGGTATTTCGAGGAAGGCTACAGCGGCGATCACCTGCTGGGCAGTTACTTCAATCATCTGTATGAATTGATGGACATCCGCCACGACCAGGTGTTCAAGGGTTTTATCACCCAGGGCGCGGCGATGATCAACACGGTGGATTGGCTCTTTACGCGTCTGTGTCTGGATGGCGAAACGCTCGACCTGGCCAAATCGAAATTTTCCGGTTTCACCCGGCGTCTCGATATGCGCCGCGGGGTTTATACCCGTGAATTCACCTGGGAAACGGCGGGCGGAAAAAAAATTGAGGTGGCCTTCGAGCGGTTTACAGACATGAAATCCACCCGCATCGGCTGCCAACGGATCTCACTGAAGGCGGTGAACTTCTCCGGCGAGGTGAAGATCCGGTGCGGCCTCGACTTCAATACCCATTACGAGATCGGCGCCGGCTGGGACCAGACGGAAAAGGGCGGATCCCAGCGGAGCGGGCACATCATTAACTTCTGGACCTGCATGCGCAAGGGTTCGGTCGGCGACGGATGGGCCATTCAGGCGCGGACGGCGCGCAGCGGGCATCAGCTCTTCTCCGGTTTCCGGCTGACCTCCGAACACGGATTGAACCTCACCCCCGTGCAGACTGAAAAATTCATCGGCGTGGATTTCTTCCTGCCGGTGCAACAGGGTGTCGCCGCCACCGTGGATCGGGTGGTGGTGAACGACTGGTCCAGAACGGAGGACGATGAGGGGCTGTGGAACCGCGGGGCGGAGGCGCTCGCCCGGGAGTACGCCGCCGTCACCTACGATAACGCGTTGGCGGAGCATGCGGCCTTCTGGAAAAAAGTGTGGGACGTCATGGATATCGAGATCGACGGCGACCCGGACGTGCTGCAGGGCTTGCGCTTCTCGTGCTTCCAGACGTACCAAACCTACCACGGCGAGAACGCCGACCTCAACGCGCTGTGCAAGGGGTTGACCGGCGAGGTGTACTTCGGCTGGGTGTTCTGGGACAGCGAAATCTACAGCCACCGGATGATGATGTTCGTCGATCCGCCGGCGGCCAAGAAGCTGCTGCTCTACCGCCATCGCCACCTGGCTCAGGCGATGGCGCGGGCCAAACAATTGGATTGCGAAGGCGCGCGGTTTCCGTTCGCCACCATCACCGGCACGGAAGACAGCGGCACGTGGCAGCATGTGGACCTGGAAATTCACGCCGACGTGGCCGTGGCGTATGCCATCTGGCACCACCATAAGATCTTCCGCGACACGGAGTTCCTGTACCGCGAAGGAATCGAAATGCTGCTGCAGATCTGCCGCTTCCTGGCAAGCGCCGGCGGATGGAGCCCGGTCCGCGGAGATTTCGGTTTCTACGGCGTGATGGGGCCGGACGAATTCCATATGATGGTGAATCACAATTGCTATACCAACGTCATGGGGAAAAAGTCATTTGAATTTACGCTGGGGGTGCTGGCCGAGATGCGGCGGAAAGCGCCCGAACTCTACCGGCAGGCAGTCGGGAAAACGGCGCTCCGTCCTGATGAGCCGAAGCAATGGAAAAAAATGGCGGCAAAGATGCGGATTCCCAAGGATGAGCGCACCGGCATCTACGAGCAACACGACGGTTATTTTGACCTGCCGCACGTGGACCTGCAGCGCTTCCCGCCGGATCAGATCCCGATCTATACGCATTGGGCCTATATTAAGATCTTCCGGCACAATATCATCAAACAGCCGGACGTATTGAACCTGATGTATTTTTTCGGCGAAGAGTACACCCGCAAGGAAAAGCGCGCCAATTACAAATTCTATGAAACCCGGACGATTCACGAATCTTCCCTCTCGCCCTCCATGCATGCCATTCTGGCGGCCGAGCTGGGAAAACTGGACGAAGCCTACACCTTCTTCTCCTACGGCGCCCGGATGGATCTGGACAACTACAACCGCAACACCGACCAGGGGTTGCACGTGACCTCCGCGGCGGGGGTTTGGGCCAGCATGATTTTCGGTTTCGGCGGAATGCGCACCGATGGAGAGGTGCTCAGCTTCCAACCCGCGATACCCGCGAAGTGGAAGTCTTACCGCTTCCGTGTATGCTACCGGGGCGCTATCCTGGAAGCGCGCGTGAACCGTGAGCACGTGGAATTCCGCGTCGTCAGCGGGCCGGCGGTAACGATCCGTGTGTATGGAAAAACCTATACCCTCAACACGAAGGGGATGAGCATAAAACGGAAAGCCGCGGGCTGAAGTTGGTTTGGACCAGCGTCCTTGACGCCGGGGTCATGCGGAAAAAACCGGAAGGGGCTGGCCGGTATGCGATACGTGCACATCAGCGCCGCTTCGGGCCGGAGACCGATCGGGTATGGGATTTTGACGGCGAAAATCTGATACCGGACGCATTCCGAACAATACCCCCAAGACGAAAATCGACTCAGTCATCGGATGGAATCCGTTCCCATGGCGTTTGCGGGCGGTTCCATCGATCAGCCGTTTCTCTCCTTGAGACGGATCGGCGCTTCCGCGATGCCCGATCCTCTTCCCTGCCCTCCGAAGCAACGGAAAGTATAACCGTGCGTGAATAGGAGCTAGGCCGGTGTACGCTGCACCATCGGTGATCCCTCCCCAAGCGCAATCCCACCGCGACAATCGCCGAATTGCCGGCGTAACATGGAGGATTGTCGGCCGGGGATGGCCGTCCGTATTCCCTATTTCACATTCCATCGCCAACGGTGAACCCTCCACCCGGAAGAAAGCCCATGGATGCGTGATCCAGCGGCAGCCCGGGCAGCTCGAGAGTTCGTGGCGGGATGACTTCCGCTGCGGTTCCATCAACGTATTACAGATGTATATTCCATCCAAAGCTGCTGAGGAGAGAGAAAGGCTCCGCACGGCGGATTTTAAGAAAAAACCTGAAAAAGAGACAAAACTTTACGCCGTGTATTTTGGAGAAAAAAGCTCGCATTATTCCATAATTTATTTTTCACGGTAAATCGGCGTTTCGAACACGATAACAGATATCGCATATTGACAAAAGGAGAATCCACGATATTATGGTATCGGTAACATAAATCCTGGTAAAACCACAGTCTGGACTAGCAGCGGATGCCAACTATACGAGATGTGGCGAAACTGGCGGGCGTATCGCCGATAACGGTTTCGCGGGTTATAAATAACTCAGGCTATATCGGTAAGGGTACAAAAAAACGTGTGGAAGCCGCGATTCGCCAGTTGGGATATGTTCCGAACACGCTGGCGCGGAGCCTGCGCTCCCGGAGGACGAGCACGTTGGCGCTGGTATTAACCGATATCACCAATCCCTTCTGGACCACCGTTGCCCGCGGCGCGGAGGATGCGGCGAGCAAGGCGGGCTTCAGCATGATGCTGGGCAATACGGACGAATCGGAAGAAAAACAAGGGCGCTACCTGACGGCTTTGCTGGAAAAACAAATCGACGGCATTTTATTTGTTCCGGTGGGCAATACCTCCTCGGTGATTCGCATGTTGAAACGGCAGGATGTCCCGGTGGTGGTTTTAGACCGCAGGATTTCCGGCGCCAAAGCGGACGTTGTCCGTTGCGATTCCGAAGGGGGGGCCTACCACCTTACCCGTCTGCTGCTTTCGCTTGGCCATCGGAAGATCGCCGTGTTAAGCGGTCCGAAGACCATTTCCACCGCGGAGGACCGCGTCCGCGGATATCAAAAGGCTCTTGCGGAGCAGGGGGTGCCTGTCCGTCCGGAGCTGATACTGTACGGCAGTTTCACCGTGGAGAGCGGCGCGGAGATGGCGAGGCATATGCTGACGCTTTCTCCAAAGCCGACGGCCGTATTCGCCGTGAACAACTTCATTGCCATCGGCGCCCTGAAGATGCTGCAAGAATCCCATGTTCGGGTGCCGGAGAGTATTGCGTTGGTCGGTTTTGATGATCTTCCGGTGAGCCCGATGTTCGACCCGTTCCTGACCGTGGTGCGGCAACCGGCCTACGAGATGGGATTGCGTGCGGCGGAATTGCTCCTGGCAAGGCTCGCCGGTACGGCCCCCCGGGCGTATCAGGAATTAATTTTGCCGACGGAGGTTGAAATACACCGTTCCAGCGGCCCCCCAATTCCCGCTCTGGAGCCCGCCGCTTTGGCGACGGCCGGATAAGTTTTTTTGGGGAATGTATGGTAACGATACCATTGTTCGAGGAGTGAAATCATGAAAGACGCGAAAAATACGACAGCATTGGATGTTCTGCAGAAAGACGATCAAATCGTGATCACCGGGGCGGGGGGATTCATCGCCGGAGCGTTGGCCCGCTATTTTCATGACCAGGGATTCACCCGCATCCGGGCCATTGACCGAAAGCCGCTTCCGTATTGGTATCAGCGGGTGCCCGGTGTGGAGTGCCTCTCGATGGACCTAAGCGAAAAGGAGAACTGCATCCGGGCGGCGGAAGGCGCCGTTGAAGTGTACAACCTGGCGGCGGATATGGGCGGCATGGGGTTCATCGAGCACTTCCGCGTGGAATGTCTGCGCAGCATCCTGGTCAACACGCACATGTTGGAATCGGCGTACCGCGCGGGGGCGCGGCGGTATTTCTTTTCTTCTTCGGCTTGCGCATACAACACCACGCTGCAGCAGGATCCGCACGTGCGCGCTCTGAAGGAATCGGACGCCTACCCGGCCATGGCGGAACGCGGGTACGGCTGGGAAAAGCTGATGTCGGAAATGTTCTGCCAGGAATACACAGCCGAGCGCGGGTTGGAAACGCACATCGCCCGGTTCCACAACGTCTACGGTCCGCTGGGCACCTGGGACGGCGGGAGGGAGAAGGCGCCGGCGGCCATTTGCCGGAAGGTGATCGAAGCGAAGGAATCCGGGAAGCACGAGATCGTCATTTGGGGGGATGGAACGCAGACGCGCAGCTTCATGTACATCGACGACTGCGTCAAGGGGATCGACATGATCATGCACAGCGACCGCCTGATCGCGACGCCGATCAACCTCGGTTCGAACGAGTTGTTATCGATCAATGAGCTGGTGAGTCTGACGGAGGAGATCGGCGGGGTCAAGCTGGAACGCAAATACGATCCGCAGGCGCCGCGCGGGGTGGCGGGACGGAACAGCGACAATACGTTTATCAAGGAAGTGCTGAATTGGGAGCCCTCCATGCCGTTCCGCGACGGGCTCCGCAAAACGTACGACTGGATCGAAACGCAATTCCAGGATCGCAAAGCGGGGCGGCATACCGTCCAGGAAGTGTTTTAGGCCTTTTGGAACCTATCCGCCTATTTCGTCAGAAAAATCCAATGGCAAAAACCTGCGAGATGGAAATAGCCGACGTCATCAGCCGAATCCCATACCGAATGGCATTCGCCGGAGGGTGGATCGATCAGCCCTTTATTTCGCGGCTTAATCCGGAACCACCGGGGTCGATGGTGGTGGTGGCGCTCGAACCCACCATCCGTTTTTTAGACCGCTGCGGGATGGCGACCAGCACGCGGGAAGTGGCGAGGCGGCTGTGGAACGGCGTTCTTCCCGGGCGCCACCCGGCGGAACTGATGCGTGAACTCTACGCCGAGGAGAACAAAGACAAAGCAGAACCTTCCGGATCGCAGGATATGGCGGGTCTGCTTTATCCCGGGATCAGCCGGTTGGACTACGACCACGCTTACGAGGGTGGGCTGTTCCCGATCCATGTGGAATCGAACAACGATCCCGCCGTTTCCCGCTGGCTGGAGAATGTGATTTACATGATTCCGGTGGGGATGCGGCCGGCGAAATACAACCCGCTGGGAGTAAAGAACCTGATACCCGAGTGGATAGCTCGATTGGGCCGGAGCGGTCGGGAGTGCTTTGACGCCATCCTGGCGCAGGATGCGCGCCGACTGGGCGCTTCGATGAACGAATGCATGGAATGCTGGGAGGTGCTGTTGCCAAACACCGTTACGCACCCGGAGATCACGGTCGATCTGAAGTCGATCCTGAAGTTCTATCAGGCGCGCTATACGGGCGCGATGTATTCCGGATGCGGCGGCGGATACCTGTATGTCGTCTCGGAGGAGGCCGTCCCGGGCGCCTTTAAGGTCAATATCCGGATCCGGTGTTGAGATGACAGCAAAGCGCGTTGTTGTCACCGGCGGTTTTCTCACCATGCAATATCCGACCATCCGGTTTCTGGAAGAGGCCGCCAAACTGGGACGGGTCCACGTCCTCCTGCGGCCGGAGGAAGAGGAAGCGGTCCTTCCGACGGGGAAGGTGAAATTCACCCTGGAGGAGCGGCAATACATGCTGGCGAACAACCGGTATGTCTCCGAGGTGAGGATCTCGGAAGCCGGGTCGGGGCGGTCCGAACTTCCGTTGCGGAACGGGGCGCGGCCGGATCTATGGGCGGTTGAGGAACAAGACGATCTTCCGGTGCGCCAGGCGTTTTGCAAGGCGCACGGCATTCAAT
>Ga0307445_10000623_pt1 | contig 19412 bp, 19 predicted proteins | sample SalMarSW160330MG_FD_202147 | JGI IMG/M metagenome (GOLD analysis project Ga0307445, IMG submission 202147) | Salt marsh sediment microbial communities from the Plum Island Ecosystem LTER, Massachusetts, United States - SW1603-30 | ecosystem: Environmental > Aquatic > Marine > Intertidal zone >... | reverse complement strand
ATATTCGCTTTCGGGGTCCTCTTCCTGGGGCCTCCCATGAAAGCGAATATGCACGCCGTCTACCTCCTGCTGCTGCTTACCAGCAATTAGATAGGGGCAGACATTACCATTTAGGCATTTAAGTATTTTTATGTTATGATTACAGGTTGTCCATAAGAAACTTAGCTGATGTTAAATCATGGGATACAAAAAAGGGGCCATGCAGGAGTGGTTTCATACAGGATCATTAGATCCTGGTCCACTGCCGTTTTGGCATTGGTCGCACGGGGACTTTAGTCGTGGCCTATCTTTTAAGCAAGGGATATTCCTTCAAAGCAGCGCTCAGAAAAATGGAGCACACGCCTTCGGTCCCCTTCAGCAGGGAGCAGTGGGAACTGCTGGAGCGATATGGAAAAAAGGTAGGGGCCTCAATGAAAATCGACCCATCCTATAAAGATAGGGAGAGTGAAGGGGGCACCTTTTTCAAAAAATGGGCGGCTATGGTGAAATGGTTCACGGAACAGGATGGGAGTCTGTGATGAGTCGGTTTTTTGGGGTTCCGGTATGGGGACTGATGGTATGCTGTGTCTTTTTTTTGTTGACCGTGCAGGAGGCCTCGGGCAGGGAGAAGATCGTTGTCGGTTGGATCGAGAAGGTCTCAATCACCCCGGGGCTAATCCTCCATGCTAAAATGGACACGGGCGCGGACTACTGCTCGCTTCATGTCGAGGACATCCAGCCTTTTCGGAGAGAGGGGGAAACATGGGTGCGCTTCAAAGTGACGAACCGAATAGGAGAATCCATTTCGATAGAGCGAAAGGTCCTCCGGACTGCCAGAATCAAGCGCAAGGAAAATGAATCCCAGAAACGCTATGTCGTGTATATAGGGATCTGTCTGGGTGATGTCTACAAGGAGGTCCAGGTAAACCTCGTGGACCGGAGCGGATTCAAGTTCCATATGCTCATTGGAAGGAATTTCCTGCTGGACAGTTTTGTTGTGGATCCCTCCTTGCAATACACGAGGGAGCCGTTATGCGGAAAGGGTCCCGCCCGATGAACAGACGCCACCTCTATGTACTGATCGGCCTTCTAAGCCTCGTTGGGCTGACGGTATTCTTCTATAAGGTTTTTTCCCTGGGCTTTCCTCTGGTCCCTGATGTGAGCATTGACCTGTGGAGCGTTGAGGCCAGGGTCACTTTCAGGGCAAAGGATGCGCCGGTCAAGGTGACTCTAAACATCCCTCACAACCTTTCCCGGTTCATACTCATTGACGAGAGTTTCATGTCCCACGGTTATGGCCTGAATACGGAAATCACGAATGAGGGACGCGTTGCTATATGGTCCATACGAAAAGCAAAAGGGGAGCAAGGGCTCTATTATCGCGCCATGATCAGACGATTTCAGGCCACGGAGCTCCTGCTCAAGGCAGTACCAAAAATCGTGCCCCAGGAATTGGCGGAACCCCGGCTCACTGCCGTTAGGGGACTGCTGAAGGATATTCATGCCCGTTCAGCTGATACGGAGAGCCTTGTAAGAGAGCTGTTAAAGGCCCTGACTCGTCCCGAGTCCAACGAGAATGTCCTTGTCATCCTGGGAAAGAATCCGACGCTCATCCAAAAGGCCGAATGGGCGGTACGAATCCTGAATCACGGCGGGGTTCCTTCAAGGGTGGTTCAGGGCATCCAGTTAGGGGAGGAGAGCCGGAAGTCCCAGATCCTGGCCTGGATTGAGGTCTATAACAACCGGAAATGGCAGCCCTTTAATGTCACAACGGGGGAAGGAAAGATACCGGACGATTATCTTGCCTGGAGACGGGGCGCGGGGGCTTTGGCCACGGCAAAAGGGGCAGACAGGCTGAACGTCGGCCTCTCTGTCAATCGTGTTCAGCAGCCTGCTGTCAGTGCCGCCATGACGGCGGGGCGCCTAAGAAAGCCGATCACAACGGTGTTTTCCCTCTCCGGACTCCCTCTTGAGACCCAGGGGGTGTATCGCATCCTTTTCATGATACCCGTAGGCGCCTTTCTGCTGGTCATCTTCCGGAATGTGATCGGTGTCAAGACCTTCGGGACGTTTATGCCGGTCCTGATCGCCCTGGCCTTTCGTGAGACTCAACTCATATGGGGTATTGTATTGTTTTCACTCATCGTGTCCTTTGGCCTGATCGCGCGGCTCTACTTGGAGCATCTCAAACTGCTTCTTGTGCCGCGCCTTGCCGCTGTCCTGATCGTGGTAGTCCTTTTGATGGCCCTATTCAGTATATTAAGCCACAAACTGGGCCTCGAACGTGGCCTGTCGGTGGCGTTGTTCCCCATGGTTATTATGACCATGACCATTGAAAGGATGTCCATTATATGGGACGAGCGCGGACCGGTAGAGGCTCTCCAACAGGGTATGGGAAGCCTGGGTGTGGCGGCCCTGGCCTACCTGGTGATGACATTCAGATACACCGAGCATCTGTTTTTTGTGTTCCCCGAACTTTTACTCGTTCTGCTGGCCGCCACATTACTGCTAGGACGCTATACAGGTTTCAGGCTTCTGGAACTTTTTCGTTTCAAGGTGCTGACAGAGAAGGAAGGATGATGAATCCCCTGGCCAAAAGACTTCACGATATGGGCATCCTGGGGATCAACCGGCGCAATGCAGAATACACGTTGCGGTATAATCCGCGCCGTCTTTACCCCCTGGTGGACGACAAACTGCGGACAAAAGAGCTGGCATTGCGGGCAGGGATAGCGGTCCCTGAATTGTATGTTGTGGTCGAAATCGAGAAGCAGGTACGGAACCTTCATGACAGGGTAAGGGCCCATTCTGAATTTGTAATCAAACCGGCACGAGGGAGCGGCGGGGACGGAATCCTCGTGATCGTCGGAAGGGCCAAGAATCTGTACCGGATAATCAACGGCACGCTCATGACGGAACAGGATCTGGAACTTCATGTTTCCAATATCCTGAGCGGCATTTACAGTCTGGGCGGTGAGCAGGACCGGGCAATCGTGGAATCGCGTGTCCAATTCGATCCGATTTTTGAAACCATCTGCTACCAGGGGGTGCCTGATATCCGGATTATCGTGTTTCTAGGAGTTCCTGTCATGTCCATGGTGCGGCTGCCGACGCGTATGTCCGAGGGCAGGGCAAATCTTCACCAGGGAGCCATTGGGGCTGGAATTGAAGTACGTTCCGGCACAACCCTGACCGCGGTCTGGCGAAATAATGTGGTGGGGGAACACCCGGACACGGGAGTTGAGGTGAAGGGGATTAGTATCCCGGGCTGGGACAATCTTCTGGCTTTGGCCGCGGGATGTTACGAATTAACAGGACTTGGATATCAGGGTGTGGACATCGTCCTGGATAAAGATAGAGGGCCTCTGGTTCTGGAACTGAATGCAAGGCCGGGGCTGAATATCCAGATCGCCAATCAGGCCGGGTTGTTTTCAAGGTTGAAAATGGTGGAGCATCACATTGATGCTTTGAGTGATGTGGAAAGTCGAGTCGATTTTGCAAAGAAGCATTTTTAGGCCGAGAAACAGGATGGCAGTCGTTACCCAAAGGGAAATTAAAGCTACAGGGAATGCGCTCGCTGTGCATTTTCAATCACTCAGGTCATGTTCATCATGGATGCTGCCTACCAGTTCCTCCAGGATGTCCTCAAGGGTAATAAGTCCTACAACTTTTCCTCCTTTGTCGAGCACCACCGCCTGATGGAGTTTCCCTGCTTGAAAGCTTCGGAGTTGGGCATCGATTTTTTTATCAACCGGAACAAAGTAGGGAGGTCTCATGATCTTAGTAAGAGACCCTGATTTATCTCGATCCATAAACAGAAGTATATCTTTTCCATGCACAAACCCCACTATTTCCAGATCATTCCCCTTTTTCACCGGAAATCGTGAATAGCCTGTTTTCAGAATAATCCTTGAGAGCTCCGCAATAGACGCATTGAAATCGAGAACTGCCATTTTTTCTCTGGGCACCATTACCTGGCCCACTGTCTTATCGTTCAGTGTGAATACCCTGGAAAGCATGCTTTTTTCCTCTGTAGTTATAGCGCCTTCCTCAAAGCCCAGACCGATACACGTTTGGATTTCCTCTTCGGTCATCAGGGGTCTCTTTATCTTTGAAACATCAACGCCCATCAGTAATAAAACCCTGTTGCTTACATAGGTCACCGCGGCCACCATAGGATTTAGTATGGACATAACCACTTTGAGAATCGGGGCAGTAATAAATGATATGCGTTCATTGAAGTATTTGGCATACACCTTTGGAGTGATCTCGGCGAAAATCAAGATAACCAGGGTTAAAACTGCCGTTACGTATACGATACCCCTGTCTCCCCAAATAGAAATAGCTATCGCTGTTGCGATAGCGGACATGGCCACATTTGCCAGGTTGTTTCCCAGCAAAATGGTCCCGATGAGCTTCTCCGGTTTTTTTAATATTCCTTCCACGATCCCTGCCCGCTTTGGCCTTTTCTCGGCCAAATGTTTCAGACGCAGCCTGCTAATGGCCATAAGCGCTGTTTCAGAGCCTGAAAAAAAGGCGGAAAAACCAAGCAGCACCACCAATAGTATAAGCATGTATATGAGATTAGCTTGTCCCATTTGTCATTTCTCCAAATGTTGCAGTTTACCAAAAAATAGCAGAGCTAAAATTGCTGCTCACATAGGGCTTCTTTTGGGTTATTTTTTGAAATATTGCATTATGGTAACCATATGAGATCTCCTTATTTCAACCCTCCTGGGAGAAGATAATGGCACTATACGGCCCAATGCCGATTATACCGATGAAAGGGCATCCCATCCTTTTTGACTCGCTTCGCCACCACGTCTTTACCACGATGGTTACTGAAGCTGGGATCGTATACCCGCTCCAGTCGCCATTGAAGTGCGCTTCCCATTTTCCCGTTCGAGGAAAACCGATTTTAAAGCCTTCAAATGCTTGGTTTGCCATGTTCACCACTATAATTACGTGGCCTCTTGGTCTGCCGTTATTCCAACGATGAAATGCGATCTCGAGAAATACCGGATCAGGTTCGGGCATGAGGGGCATTACTTTTGGCGATGGAATGAGCCGTATATCTTATAGGGGTTACGTTTGAGGTCTTTATAGTTGGCTAGAGCCAAGTAAAAGGCTCCTATCGCAAGTTCAGCGCAGTGGATGTTATCGGGCGGCAGGGTCTCTAAATATTTAATGATATCTTCAGTGCTTATATCCCATGCATCTTCAAGGCTTTTCCCTTCGGCAAGTTCCGCCACCGCGTTGGCACATGCGTTTGTGCTCATACAGCCGTCCGTATCGAAAGAGACTGAGGCAATTCGATCACCTCGCACTGTCAAAAACATCTCTACCGTATCGCCGCATTCTCCCGTACGCTTGCCGTACCCGTCGGGTCTTTCTATGATCTCTCGTCTGTCGGTGCGAAATGCCATCTCCAAGTACCGCAGGGAATGGTCCTGCAAAAAATCAAATTCTTGCCGGCGCGTGCCTTGGCTTTGTTTAGGATTATCGTCCTTCAAACTATCTTCCTTTCTCAATAACAGCTGTTCACATAGTACTCACAAAGAGACTGTATTGCACCGTAGGAGTAGATGCGGCCTGGAGAAGAGCGCCATGCCGAGCCGCTTGACCTTCATTGGTAACAAACATAAAACAACACTAAAACCAGAGCTTTATTGCCAAGTCAAAAACTCTTTAATGTTCGGAGAATATGGAAAACAGGATCTTGTGTCAAGGGGTTATCAAGTGATATTAATCTGTCATTTTCCTTTTACAATTGATTGTACTTGAATGATCAATAAAAAGGATTATTTTTATAAAAGAAATTTTTCCTAAAAGGAGCAACATCATGTATGAGCAGGGGCCTATCAGGCCGCCCAGTGAAGCATCCAGTCTACTAGTTCGCGTTACAAGGAATTGTCCATGGAACAGGTGCCTAATGTGTCCGGCATACAAAGGCACAACCTTTTCCAAAAGGAAGGTTGATGAGATCAAAAAAGATATCAACGAGATGGCCGAGGATCATGGCCGCTATCTCGAAAGGATTTCATCTGCTTTCCTCCAGGACGCCGATACCCTCATTATTCCCACATCGGAACTATTGGAAATAATCGAATATCTCAAAACAAAATTCCCCAATATTAACAGGATAACAACCTATGCCCGTGCCAAAAGCATGAAGAAAAAAAGTGTGGCGTCATATAAAGCGCTGAAGAAGGCCGGCCTGACGAGAATCCATACGGGAATGGAAAGCGGGTCCGCCAGGGTGCTTAAAATGATACGGAAAGGGTCAAAACCGGAGGATATATTGACCGGGGGTCTCCGGGTTATGGAGTCCGGCATTTCCCTTTCAGAATACATCATGCCGGGAGTAGGCGGAAGGTCCTTGAGCAGGGAACACGCCCTTGAAACGGCCAGACTTCTCAATGCCATCAGGCCTGACTACATCAGGGTGCGTACCTTTGCCATGCATCCGAAATCGCCCATGCAGAAAATGGTTGAGGAAGGAACGTTTTCTCCGATGAGTGACGAGGAAATCGTGGCTGAGATTAGGTTGCTGGTTTCAAACCTTGATGAAATGCACTCTCATTTCAGGTCCGGCGATTTCAGTCTAAACCTCTTAATGGGAGTTGATGGATATCTTGACAGCCAAAAAGACGAAATGCTGCAAGAGATTGATGCCTATCTTTCTTTGAGCAAAAGGCAAAAACAGGCCTATTCTCTCTTGCATCGATCAGGACACTACTTTCAGAACATAGATGATCTTGTCAGGGACGAAAGGGTGCTGGATCAATTATCCGGTGAGATTGAAAAACTGGAGAATAATGGGAAGGATGGATTTAACAAATATATTCATTATCTTAAGTCATACCAGCTGCCGCATCCACAGACCGACAACTGGACATAGTCATCATTTCCTGCCCGGCACCACGACAAAGCCTTCCCAACCTTATTTAGCCTTGATGAGTCAAAAATTTGGGCTTATCCTTCCATCCCCAAAAGAAAATCTATTGCCCTTTCCAGATGCGTAACGGTACTGCACTCCTTGGCGAGATAGCAGTAAGGCAGGTATCTGTCCATTTCGGAATCCCCCGTGCCCCAGAAAGTTGGAGGTTCCGGGTTAAGCCAGATAACCCTCTTGCTCCTTTCGTTAATTAATTTCAGAATATCTGTTTGAGGGTTTCCGAAGTTATTCCGGGCGTCACCCAAAACCAGGACTGTCGTCTTATTGCTGACCGCATCAAGCCATTTTTTTTTGAAATCCAAAAATGCTTGTCCGTAATTTGTCCTTCCTAACTGAATACCCAGACCTATACCTCTTTTAAGTCTCACGATCGCCTCTTCAACCTGGTATTCCTCAAACACATTACTGACTTCTGCAAGATTGGAACAGAAAATGAACGAGCTGATCTTGGCCACTACCTCGTTGAGGCTGTAGAGAAAAAGCAGCATGAACCGTGATACTGCTTCCACGGAACGACTTACATCGCACAGGGCCATGATGTCCATCCGGCTTACCCTTTTAGCTTTCCACCGTGTATCGAAAAGAAGACCTTGATAGGCGACGCTTTCTCGAAGAGTTCTTTTAATATCCAACCAGCCCCGCTTTGATCTCTTCCTTCTCCTTGAATGAAGGTTGTTCAGGCGTTTGACCATCTTTTGTATGATGGAATGCATTCGATGAAAGTCCCGCTGTTCCAAATTGGACAGTTTCATATGCCTCAGGTATCTTTCGATGATCTCCTCAGTTGCAGATCCTGCAAACATGGAGTACTGTTGTTCAACAAAATCTCTCACATTTTCAAAAAGGAGGTCCTTTGCCGCTTTCAATGTCCCCGCCTTTTGCCGCGAGAAAGGGCTATCCTCGTTATTTAGCCTTTGAATGTCCTGAATGAGGCCCTCTTGCCCCATGGCCTGGAGAATACGCTGGATGTAAAGGCTCTTTTGTGTGAAGAACCAGATTGTATTGATTTCTATTTTTTGCGCAGCCTCCCTCATGGACATGGATAGGGCCGCGTTGTCGCCTGAGAGAATCATATGGGTAAGATGGGAGTCTTCTTTGTCAAGACCCACTTCCGGTTTCAAGCAGGAGTCTGATTTAGTATCTGAAAAGCCGTCAAGGGAAAAAAAACGTTCAAAACAGGTGTCGAAAATCCCCTTTTCATGCTGGGATTTTGCCAGGGTGGCGGACAGTGTATCTTTTAGAAGTTCCCTATCGCTGTAGCCTGTAAGGCGGGCCGCGTTCATGGCATCCATGCTTTCCGATACGGATATCCGCACACAAGAACCCCGCAGTGCGACAATCAGATTCTGGAGGACCTTCTCCATCTCTTCAGTCTCAAACCTCCTTTTTGGCCTTCTCTGTCATGTCATGGACTTGTCCCCGCACAATCTCCACATCGTCCTCGAATTTCAGAAAGATATTCAGTGTATCTTTTACAAGATCAGGGTTCAGTTCTTTCGAATGGAGAAGCACCAAGACCCTAGCCCAGTCAATTGTCTCGCTTATTGATGGCACTTTCTTCAGATCCAGATTCCTTACATGCTGGATGAAAGAAACCATTTGAACTCTGAGTTTTTCAGAAAGATCCGGTACTCTTAGTCGAATTATATCTCTTTCAAGTTTGGTGCCCGGAAAGGGGATGTAGAGATACAAGCATCGCCGTTTAAGGGCCTCACTCATTTCCCTGGTATTATTACTCGTTAAAAAGACAAACGGCTTCGATAAGGCATGGATAGTTCCAATCTCAGGAACGGATACCTGGAACTCGGATAGGATTTCCAACAAGAAGGCCTCGAATTCTTGGTCCGATTTATCCACCTCATCCACAAGTAGAACCGCACCCTGTTCCTGCTGGAGCGCCTTCAACAACGGCCGCGGTTCAAGAAAATGGGGCGAAAAGAAAATGTCGTCATATTGGTGTAATTTAGACATTGACAAAGTCAAACCCTCTGCGCCGTTTAGGATGTCGTTTAGTTTGTCCTTCAGAATTTGGGTGTATAATAACTGTTTTCCATATTTCCATTCATAAAGCGCCTTTGATTCATCAAGCCCTTCATAACATTGAAGCCGGATTAATGGTGTCCCGAGGTAAGTTGATGCGGTTTTTGCAAGCTCTGTCTTTCCTACTCCGGCAGGACCTTCCACAAGGATGGGTTTTTCCAGGTGATATGCGAGATAAAGGGTGGCTGCAATCTGCCGGCTACAGACATATTCTGCCTTTTCAAATCCCTGTTGGATATCCTCAATAGAACTAAATTTCTGATCATGATGTGATTTCATAAAATTCCTTTCCTGAAACAAAACCCTTACCAAATTTAGTTTGATTACTGAGGTTTTGATATGAAAAGCACCAGTACAGGAACAGGTCGGCAAACAAGCGTTTCATAATGATCTGCGCGGTTCCAAAGGAATATGAATAGTCCGGACGGCCCTTAGCATAGCTAGGAGCCTGTCGGAGAACCGCTTCTTTTGGAGGCTTATGGAAAATCTCCAGATAAAAGGCATCCGAAATCCCGAGGATGAGGATAACGCAGCAGATGGGGGTTTTCCGACAGCCTCCTAGGTTCCAATACCGCGAGACTTGAGAACGAACTTACTTTTTGAATATAAGGAGATGATTTCGACTATCAAGCGTAACCAATTCCCAACCATCGGCTCCGGCCTGTTTTAAAACGGCCTGCATTTGAACCTCGATTTCCGGCTTGCTCTTGCCACTAAAGTAGCTGGCCACCTTGTATTCTTTGCTTTTTGCGGCATAAGTGGGAGAACTCTGGACAAGGTATGCCATGATGTTCATTGTCAATAAGAACGCCACTGCTACCAATAAAATTCTGAAAAAGACACCACTCTTCCTGCTATTATCATGCCCTTTCATCTTTACTCCTCCTAATAATAAAATCCTGTGACTTCATCAAATAATTCGGTTTCTCTAAAAAACATTGGCCTCAACAATTATTGTTGCAAAATTAAGGGTGCGAATCGGTTTTCCACCTCCAACCTAAAAAGGCCTGGCTTGGTCGAACATGTTTAAAAACAAATTTCAGGACACCTCACTAGTTTAGTACTACATATTTTCTCTGATTCCCGGAATTCTATTCGAAATGTCAATCGCCTTCTAATCCTTGACTGCCATATTCCCTCAAGGCTATTTGCTTAACAATTAAGTTCCCTGCCTTCTCACTGTGTGTTTCCCTATTGCTCTCCATAATCTCTAATGTGGCACACGGCATTAGAGCGACCATCCGTTTCATAATGTCCATACCGTGTAGCATATCACTTCTCGCACCTATAATCAGCACCGGTGCCTTAACCTCGGGCAGTTTATCCCATAATTTGTAGTTCCTCAATGCCCAGGCGTTTGCTTTCAATCTCCTTGGCTCTGCCGCATCAATCGTCCCCTCATATTTCTTTACCTGCTCCGATTCTCTGTGCTTGTCCAGGCGAATATTACGCAGGTACCATTTCAATCCCGGTTTGACTGCAGCATATAGAAAGGCCGGCAACAATCGAATCAGCGGTAAAGACCAGACAGGAAATGAGAATTCAGCATTAGGGCCTATCAGTATGGCGTGGGACGGCTGTCTCAAATTTTGACTCAAATAATCGAGAACAACCGTTGCACCTAAAGAACTGCCAACAAAACAAAAAGGGCGTTTAAGAGAAACACTTTGGTTCAATATTTCATGAATATCCAGGCTCATACGGGCCACTGAAAAGTCAGCCGAGCCCTCCGGTAACCTGGCACTAACTTTTTCCCTTGTTTCTATATAGATTGTCCGGTAACGTGGGATTAGCTGTTTAAGAACATCCTGCCAGCCACTTATTAGTGAAATCCATCCGGCCACAAAGACAACAGCCGGCTTTTCAGGTCCATCACATTCGGGAAGAAAATCAATCACCTTCAGGGCAACACCGTCAGAGACCTCAACATAGTCTTCGGTTACCTTAACACCTTTATCAGCATATAGTATGTGGGACATTGAAAATGCAGAGCTTTCTTCATTGTCAGTGAATGTATGAACTCAAATTCCAAACCCATCCTCTTTTAACTTATCCAAACTCCGGTTTAGCCACCTTTGACACACCTGCCTGAAAGTTTTAATAAGGGATGCGAAACATAAGCAAGCAGACGGCCTCGGGCTCATACCCGGGGTACTAATACATGAAGCGCGTATCAAACAACTACTTGAGTCCCAGACTCAGCCTGTAAGCCCAATTCAGGATAACCAGTATGCTAACAAAACACGCTGCCCGCCGACCTGTGCCCGGCCTCAACCTCAGCAAACGGCCGCGCATAATCTTAACACCGAGCAGCAGGCCTGTCATGTTCCATGCGAACACAAACGCGACCGCAATATACAATAGGCATGCCAAAGGACAGTTCTGCACTGCGAAAACCCAATCGCCGTGAGCCATCGCCCAGAAGGAGCGGGTAAAACCGCAGAACGGACATGGATATCCTGTAAGCCAGAGAAAGGTGCACTGCTTTAAGGGCAAAAAATCGCATTTGCCAAAGTTCGCCAGCAACAATGCTATTCCTGTCACCAGTGCGAGGGGCAGATGAAATCCTACCACATCCCAGTAAGAGCGCGGGCGGGTCCATGACAAAAAGGCGAAAATGCTGGCTTGTATTTGCCGACCGTCAGTAATATCCATCAGTAACGGCTACTCCGGTTGGGAAGTCTCGCCACCTGTGTTTGCTTCCGCGGGCTGCGTTCCCTCTGTGACGGCGGGAGTGCCGACGCCGCTGAAGATTTCACGGTACGCAACAGTCAGGATACAGGCCTGAATCGGTGCAGTTATAACCACACCGATACCACACAGGATCGCCCCTACACTGCCGATAATACTTGAGACAACCGAGAGGGCTAAAAAGGGCCACAAATTGGTTTTGACCTTGTTAACACTCTCCATGGAGGCGGGCCAGAAGTCCATATTTTCATCTACTATAAGGAATAGCCCGAACATGAGAAATGTCTGAGCCACATAGATTACGAATATGGCGGCGATTTGTCCTACACATGGCACTAGAGCAAGAAGAAAAGATACTATTATGAGAGCAATCCCCCATACAAGAATAAACAGGAAGGAGTTCAGAAAATATCCAAACCCTTTAAACACATCTCCGACTTCGGGTTTGGGCTCCTGTTTGTCAAACAACCCCAGGGTGATCAGCAGAACACCGGCAAACATTGGTCCGGCAAGGATACCGACAGTTACGCCGCTCAGCACAACGGCAATAAGCGAGGCCAGCACAAGAATTCCGAAGTTATTTTTATAGAGATTAAATCCATTTTCAATCCACTCACCGAACTTTACCTCAACTTTTTTCATCTTACCCCTCCTTTTTAGAAACACTTTGTAAAGCAAGCTTAGCCTTCCCGGCCTGTACCTGCTTTTGGCTGGCAAAACAATTATCCACTTATCTTGCCACTTGAACCTTCAATAGGTTATCATATGATAATCATATGATAACCTCAACAGTATTTTTCCATCCGTAGTCAGGCTGAATCCTTTTACATGCAAAGAAGTCTAATAACTATGAAGTTTTTTTAGATCCCTTCATATTGAGGCTGTGTAATAATGTCATTGCGAGGCGCCCCAGGCGACGAAGCAATCTCGTAAGGCTTCAAAATTAAGGGGATTGCCGCACTCCCTCTGGTCGTTCGCAATGACCGGGAGGGATTGTGACACAGCCTCATTGGGTGAAGATAAAGAATTGATTTTTGATGAAATGTGTGTTGTTTGATTAATCCTGAAAAAAGGGATTATGTTGCTTTTCGCGACCTGCTGTGGTCACAGGGCCGTGGCCGGGTAAAACTAGGGTATCATCTGGAAGCGTAAATATCTTCTCACGGATATTTTGAAGGAGAAGTTCCATATTTCCTCCCGGAAAATCGGTCCGGCCTATACTTCCCGCAAACAAAGCATCGCCGCATATCACCAGCTTTCTCATTTCCTTGCCGCTTTCCATTTCCACTTCACCCTCGAAAACAAAGCCCAGGCCCGCCTCAGAATGACCGCGCAGGTCAATGACATCAAAACGGATTGATCCCACTTCAATTACATCTCCTTCCTGTATGAATTTAGATGCCTCTGAGTTGGAGGCACTAGTCCCCCAGAAAGCTGCACGGCCACTGGCCGACCCGAGTGCGGGTGCCTCGTCGCGATGACACAAAATAGGCGCCCCAGTGGACTCCTGGAGTTCCTTATTTCCGCCTACGTGGTCCCAGTGGGTATGGGTATTAATGATGTATTTCAAATTCAAACCTTCCTGCTCAAGTTCCTTCACGATCTCATTCGCGTCTCCGCCCGGATCAAAGACCGCGGCATCCTTGGTTTCTTCGTCTCCGACAATATAGCAACTAACCAGCAGGGGTCCGGTTTCCAATATTTTTAGTATCATGAATATTCCTTTCCATCTTTTAAAAGATCTTAAGTGTAACGAGTGAGGGAATATAAAAATAAGGGCTAGTATGTCAAGACAAAAGGATCCTCATTAAATCCTTTACGCCGATGCTAACCTGGTATAGACCGAATACTAGAAGGGCCAGAGCAGTTATACCCATAAGAATTCGAGTAACCCTGTTATCAACCCTGCCTGCCGTTGAAAATATTATAATTAAAGAGCTAAGGGAGCATACAAAGGTGCCAAAAAAACCGGCAACAAAACTGATACCAAACCCTGGTGATTCCCGCCAGCCTGTAAGAATAATAGGGACACCGACCACACTCCAGAATATATAAGGGTTCGGGTTTAATGCATTTATGACAACGGCATTTAAAAAGGTCCGCCGGCCTGCATCATTCGACGGCTTAAGCACCGGGGCCGGGCTTCTAAAGGCCAAGAATCCTTCCCTGGATAAGTACAGAATAAAAAGGCCGCCGGCAATCCGAAGCATATCAAGAAACCACGCAGGTGTTTGTGTGAGCACAAATAAAACCAGCCCAATAACAGGACCATCTGTGACAAGGGGCGCAAAGGCCGCCGGAAGCGTACTCTTCCAACCGTTTTTCAGGGATTGTGAAAGCAAAAAGGCCTGAAAAGGCCCGGGCATGATCGTAGCAGACAGGGCCAGTGTGGCCCCCTGGAGGAAATATAAAATCAAATTTCTCTTTCCTTCCGCGCCATCTCTGCCATTTTGAACTTCTGTGCCTTCCCGCTCCTGGTCATGGGAAAATCAGATACGAACTTGTAATACTGCGGGAGCTTTTCCGCACTTAAATTGTCAATAACATGTGCGGCAAGCTCAATAAGGGAGAGTTTCGATCCCTCCTTGAGTTTTACCCACGCCACGACCTCCTGACCCTTCTCAGGATCAGGGATCCCGAAAACCTGTGCCTCAGACACCTCCGGTCGCTTGTAAATGACTTCTTCTACCTCGACCGGATAAATTTCAATTCCATCCCTTACAATCACATCTTTGATCCTGCCGGTAATCTTCACATAATTATTATCGTCCATCTCCCCCAGGTCGCCCGTGTGAAACCATCCGTCCCGATCAATTGCTGCTGCCGTGGCAGCAGGCATCTTGTAGTAGCCTTTCATCAAAAACCCTCTTGTGCATAACTCCCCTTGGGTTTTTCGTGGAAGGTCATCACCTGTACCTGGAGCCACAATCTTGACCTCATTGCAGCCAAGTGGCGTCCCAATTGTGGAGACCCTCAATTCAATAGGGTCATCCGGGTAGGTCATGGTAATCCAGGAAGAGGTCTCGGTAATCCCATAGGCCACAGTAATATCGGACAGACCAATATCTTCAACAAGTCTTTTCATCAATTCCACTGGGCAGGGAGCTCCGCCGATAATTCCTTTTGTGACGGACTGCCAGCTTTTTTTCCGGAACTCAGGATGGTCAATCAGGGCTGTAAGCATGCTCGGAGAACCGTAAACGGCAGTGCATTTCTCTTCACTTACAGTCCGGAGTATTCGGGACGGCTCAAAAACCTTGCATGGCATGACAATGGTCGCCCCCTTAAGGAGACCTGCGAGGGCAATGCAGGTATTTCCGAACATGTGGAAAAGGGGGAAAAAAAGACAGAGCCTGTCTTCATGAGTCACCCCCTGCCGCTCAGTGGAAAACATAGATTTATTGATCAATCCTAAGTGGTCCAGAACAACCCCTTTTGGCTTGCCCGTGGTTCCCGACGTATACATAATTGCCACCGGATCTTCCGAGGCGACGACAGAATCCATACTGTCAAGCATGCCTGCATTAACTTCTTCCCCCATCGCAGTCAATTCGGCCCAGTGGATCATCTCGGGATGTGCCTTGTCCGAAATCGCGAAAATGTTCTCTAATGCAGGGATATTATCCCGTATGTAAAGGATACTCTCCTCGTATTCATCATCCGCCACCCCCGCAGCTACTATAACGGCTTTGCATTCTGACTGCTCCAGTATAAAGTGAAGCTCCTCTCCTGTTGCACCCGGGTCAAGAGGTACAGTGACAGCCCCGATCCTGGAAATGGCCAGGAAAGATATGATCCATTCTGAGATATTCGGGGCCCAGAGCCCTATTTTGTCCCCTTTCAATATGCCTGTCTTTATAAACCCCTTCGCGGCCCGCTCCACCTCCCACGCCAAAAGACCGTAATTGGTCCTGACCCCGGTTTCCGTGTGAACGAGCGCAGGCCGATCAGTGTATGACTGCGCTATTTCCTGAAACATTTGCCCAATGGTTTTATTTACAAATTCCATGGATTAAATCTCCTTTTTCTTACATCCGGCACGCAGCTATTTTCCGAGTGCATGACTGCATGGCGCATCAAAATTCACTCAGGCCTCCGTGAAATACCACCCATGCTATCACCAGAGGCAAAATAAGACAAGATAAGGGATTGTACCCTTGAAACTTTCTTGCTCCTTTTGCCTTGCGCCTTCACCAAACAAAGCATTATAAATAGTCAGGCTGAAGGCGTTTAGACTGAAGACTGAAGGGCAACAGTCTTTATCCCCGCCTGCCGTCCGGCGGGCAGGCTTCAGCCTAACTAACCTGGATGTTTATAATTTTAAAGGATAATAGGGGATATCAATTAACATGAGTCTCATTACAGCACTCAAGATCTCCCTCGCATTCGCTGGGAAGGATATTTTCCGCGAGATCGGGCTTCAGCTTGAGCCCGGAGATCGAATTGGACTGATCGGCCCCAACGGGTCCGGCAAGACCACCCTGCTCAGGCTCCTCATGGGCGAAACCTTCCCGGACAGTGGGGAAGTCAGGTTGGCAAAGGGAACAAGGATTGGTTACTTGCCGCAGGATGTCCAGGAAATATTATCTGGCCAGCTTCTCAACTCGGTTCTGTCTTCCGCTCCGGGACGGGTGGACCTGCAGGTACACCTGAGAGCGGTTGAGCATTCTCTGAAAGATGTGTCCGAAAAGCAGGAACAGACCCGGCTGGCCGAAAAACTTGCTGAAATCCACCAACAGTTAAGTCACCTGGACCAGCAATTTCCTACACATGAAGCGGAAAAAATCCTGCTGGGACTTGGCTTTGAAACATCTGATTTTTCCCGGCCTATCTCCTCCTTGAGCGGTGGCTGGAAAATGAGAGCCGCCCTTGCAAGCCTTCTCTATCAGAAACCTGACCTCTTACTGTTGGACGAACCCACCAATCATCTCGACATACCGGCCGTCCGATGGCTTGAACAATTTCTCCGGGATTTTGACGGAGCCATGATTCTTGTGTCTCATGACAGGGACTTCCTGAACCGTCAGATTCATCGCATTATCAGCCTTGAACCCGAAGGCATGAGGACCTACAGCGGCAATTATGATTTTTACATGAATGCCCGTGAGGAGGAAAAAAAGTCTCTTGAAGCCGAAGCCCGCAGCCGGGACCAGAAGATTAAAGAGGCCCAAAAATTTATTGAAAGATTTCGTGCCAAGGCCTCTAAGGCAAGGCAGTCCCAGAGCAAAATCAAATTGGTAAAAAAAATGGACCTGGTTGAGACTCGACGAAGGGAAAAAACCGTGCATTTTTCCTTCCCCAAGGTGCCGCGGAGCGGGAGGGAAGTTCTTTCCATCAAAGGTGTGTCGAAGGGGTTCGGTGAAAAGCTTTTGTACAAAGACTTGAACATGGCTGTCCTGAGAAGTGAGAGAATAGCGATTATCGGGCCCAATGGCTGCGGTAAGACCACCCTGCTTAGGATGATTGCCAGTGAAATAGAACCGGATGACGGACTAATAGCCCTTGGGCACGGGGTCAGTATGAGCTATTTTGCCCAGCACCACTCGGAAATGCTTGACCCCAATAAGACAATTATACAGGAAGTGTACCAGGTCGTTCCCCACGAGACTATCGGTTTCGTAAGGGGAGTTTGTGGTGCGTTTCTGTTTTCGGGAGAGGATGTGGACGGTTTGACAGGTACCCTTTCCGGCGGTGAAAGGGCCCGTGTCTCCCTAGCAAAGCTCCTTGTCAAGCCGGGGAATCTCATGGTGATGGATGAACCGACAAATCACCTGGATATATCATCTTCGGAAGCACTCATCGACGCACTGGCAGAATACGAAGGTACCCTGCTGTTTGTCTCCCATAACCAGTCCTTCATTAACCGGCTGTCTACAAAAATCTGGGACATTACAAAGGGGAAAATCTTTGAATATCCGGGCAATCTGGACGAATACTATGATCATCTCTTAAGGGCAGAGATCAGCCAGGGTGAAACGGAGATGGATTCGGAAAACAAATTCGGACGGAAAATACCGGCTCCAGGCAGTGGAGTTGAAGAGGCCCGGAACAGAAAGAAACTGAACAAAAAGGCACTAAAAAAAGAAAGGGCTGAAAAACGCAGGTTACTTCGCGAAACACTAAAACCGATCCAGGATGAACTGGTAGACCTGGAAGGAAGAATTTCCGAACAGGAATCAAGACAAAAGGATCTTGAAAATGCACTCGCAGACCCGGAGGTTTTCAAGGATAGCGAAAAGAGTGTACATTTGATAAATGAATATCACGATGTAAGGGAAGAGCTTGACACGCTTATCCTGAAATGGGAGCAATGTCAGGAAAGGTTGGAGTCCACCCGAGAAAACCTGGACCATTGAAAAAAAGCCGCCACCAGAAATACGCAGGAAACAGTCGGCAAAAGAATCGGCTCCTATCCCGTTGCTTCTGCGGCTAAATCACATACCTTATCAGTTGTTTCCTCAAGCCTTTGGATAAGGGATCTGATCAGCCCTTTTAGCTGTGGAGAAACGGTGTCGTAATCCCTGAGAAGATGTGCGGTATCCAAAACTCCCAACCGTACAGGTCCGTCAGCAATAACGGATGCGCTTCGAACACCTTTCCCCGGCTCTAACAAGAGCATTTCCCCAACAATATCTCCTTCTTTAAGAGTGTATACAGTAACAGTGCCCTTCGCCGTTTTCTTTTTTACTCTCAATTGTCCTTCGAGTACCATATAAACCCAGTCACCCTTACTGCCTTCCTCGATAACAACCGTTTTGTCCGGATATTCTTCCTCATTGGCTATATATGCATAAACCAGTTGATCAATTTCCATCTGTGAAAACTCCCACTACGACCTCATAAAAAACCCGAGCGTCTTTCTGTTCTCGCCGTCCATTTCTTCAAACTGCAAGCCCATCAAAATTCTTCCAAGAGTTCGGTCCAACTTAACGGATTGTATCTTGGCCTTAAATGTCAACTTTTTATTGGTAGGCAGCATCATGGTTACATGAAATGTATCTCCTGCTTCATGAGAAAAATTGAGAGCATTTTTGGATCTGACTTCCAATCCCACGCCGTTTAGGCTGATATCTTTGACCCGCCCACCTAAACGAACCGTCTTTGGTGAATTTACAGGGCGATAAATGCACTCCTGATCCAATTCCTTCCTGTAATAAAACCTTTGTGCAGTACCCGGTTCTCTTTGCTTGGCCTTTTCCATACTCTGCTGTCTTTTGGCAGCGAATTGGGTTACGAGTTGGTTCATCCGGACAAGGCGCTGCAATGCCTGGTTGACGATATATTTGATAACCGGTGGCATCTCCTCGTATTCCTTCTTAAGGGTGGAAGGATGCCATACCTCCAATTCCGAATCCTCGATCGCCCTTGCAGAGGCCGTACGGGGTTCTTCACCTCTGTTCAAAAAGGTCATCTCACCAATTATCTCACCGCGCGCGAGGGTGGCCAAAGGGATTTCTCCTCCTCCCGATTCGTTGAAAATACGAACCTTGCCTTTAACAATCTTATAAATGGAGATACCGTAATCACCTTCCTTTATGATTAGCTCTCCCCTTTTATATTTAAGGCTGACAATTGGGGGCATTTTTCCCTTGCCATTCGCGACCAACGTCTTTGTCCTCTTTTGATGTTAATATAGTAATTGCTTTATTTATCAGCTTTTTTTGAATAAGTCACCATTTTTTTGACCCATGTTGTTGTGACATTTAAACCAAAAACATTGCATTTCACTACCTGAAGTATCATG
>Ga0307445_10000620_pt1 | contig 19436 bp, 25 predicted proteins | sample SalMarSW160330MG_FD_202147 | JGI IMG/M metagenome (GOLD analysis project Ga0307445, IMG submission 202147) | Salt marsh sediment microbial communities from the Plum Island Ecosystem LTER, Massachusetts, United States - SW1603-30 | ecosystem: Environmental > Aquatic > Marine > Intertidal zone >... | reverse complement strand
GGAGGGTCAATAGCAGCGAAAACTGCAGCTGATTTGGGATTAAGAACAATTTTTTTTGAACGTGGGCGAAAACCTGGTGAAAAAAATTCATCTGGATGTGGTTTAGGTCCTCGAATGTGGAAGGATTTTCCAAACATGATGAAAGATTTAACACCAGAAAAATGTCCCTCCATGAGAGCAGGTTCTGCGGCTCGAAATTACTTCATTAATCAAGATGGTATTGTTGCGGGGTATATAATGGCTCGTCCGACCGAATCAGTTTCATATGAACCGGCAAAAAGTTGGATTACAATGAATTGTTACCGAAGTGATTTTGATCCATGGATTGCAGAGTTTGCCATAAATGCTGGTGCTAAATTAAAAACTTCAACATTAATTACTGATCTCTTGAAAAAAGATGGAAAAATTTGTGGTGTAATTGATGAACACAATAATAAATATCAAGCATCTATCGTTATTGGAGCTGATGGAGCAGTTTCGATGGTTGCAAAACAAAGTGGATTAAGGACTAAATGGGCTCAAGACCAAATTACAGTAGTACCTCAATATGATTTTCAAGCGAGTCCTGAAAAAATTGATGATATCATGGGAGATGAAACTCTGGCAGTATGGTGGTCTGCAATATTTCCAGCGTCTTATCAAGTGTTCTTCCATGATGGTTTTCATCAAGGTCTTGCCAATTGGTTAAATAAATGGGATAAAAATCCCTTATATTATCTAAATCGTGTAATAAAACTCAAGTACTACCAAAGGTTAATAAGAATTTTGAATGCTAAACCAAGAGAACTTCAATCTCACCTCCTTCCATGGTTAAAATATCCATATAACACGCATACGGATGGAATTATCTTAGTAGGTGATGCAGGAGGATTTCCTTGTCCACTTGAAGCTGAAGGAATATATCCTGCCATGGTAACGGGGAAAGCTGCAGCAGAAGTAGCAGCAGAAGCAATTACTTCTGAAGATTATTCAAAAGACTTTCTCTCAAAATATGATAACGCATGGAAAAAAACGTCTATTGGTGAGGAATTCGAAGCTGGAGAAGAATTATATAATATTTGGAAAGCACTCCCTTTCAGTCCACAAGAAACGATGTCTTGGTTTGTTCCAATGTTTATGGAGGTAATGGGAGGAATTTATGATTGGTCCCAACCACATGCAAAACGAGTTCGACAGATAGCGTCCCAAATTAAATCATACATGCCTAAAGCTCTACCCTTTATAATGAAATACGTCTTTCCACTTGTAGCTAAAATTTTTGAGGAAGACCTTGATAAAATGATGGATCCTCAGAAATTAATGTCTGCGATTCCCAAGGTAATGGATTTAATTCCTAAGAAAAAAAAACCAAGGAGGGATGATACGTGAAATCCAATGATTTAACAAAACACATTCTAGGCACGGGGGATTTTATATTTATTGATCAGAATAAATGTAATAGATGCGGACAATGCATTCTAGTTTGTGTAGTTAATTTATGGCGTAAGAGAGACAATGCAATTTATATTTCAGAAGATTATAAAGGAAAGTGCTTAGAATGTGCGGCATGTTATCAAGTTTGTGAAGCTAATGCTATTAAATTTCAATATCCATCAGGTGGTACAGGAGTAATATATGAAAAAGGGTAAATTTCTTCTTTGATTAAATTTTCTAACAAGATTGTTATTATAGAGTTTATACAAACAATCTAATATGGAAATTCTTAATTATTGTGATTTCAATCTTAATTTTAGTTGATTTATTATTCCTCCAGATTCTAATATTTCTTTTAAAAATTGAGGTAATTTCTTATATGGAATATTAAGATCTTTTGATTTATTGAATATATTTCCATTTTCAATCGAAATTTGTACTTGATCTCCATCAGAAAATGTTGTTTCGTCCCAATTACATTTTATTGCAGCAATTCCATTATTAATAAGATTTCGAAAGTATATCCTTGAAAATGATTTCGCAATAATTGCCTTAATTCCAAGAATTTTAAATACATTTACTGCTTCTTCTCGGGAGCTCCCTGTCCCAAAATTATGACCACCTACAATAATAGATCTCTTAGCAAATTTTTGAACAAAATTGGGTTCTATAAATTCTAAAACATGTTTGACCATTTCATTTGGATCCCTCATTGTCAAAGTATAGCTAGGTACGATATCATCTGTGTTAATGTCATCCCCTAAAATATAAATTATTCCTTCAATATCTTCCATTATTACAGCACCTCCCGAGGATCAGATATCTTTCCTTTTAAAGCTGATGCTGCCACGGTTGCTGGAGATGCCAAGAAAATTTCAGCTGTAGGGTCCCCCATCCTTCCAATAAAATTGCGATTGGTGCTACTAATGCATCTTTCACCGGGTCCTAATACTCCTAAATGACCACCAATGCAAGCTCCACACGTAGAATGTGTAAAGATCGCTCCAGCATTCATAAAAATTTCAATTAAACCTTCTTTCATGGCAGTCAAATAAATTTCTTGTGATGCTGGAGTAATTATTAATCTGATTTTCGGAGGTATCTTTTTTCCTTTCAATATTCTAGCGGCAATGCGCAAATCTTCCATTCTGCCATTAGTGCAACTTCCTAAGAAAGCTTGATCTATTTCTTCATCTTGAACTTCTTCTATAGTTGCTATATTTCCGGGATCTGATGGTTTAGCTACCACGGGGGTTATTTTTGATAAATCATAATCTAACTCTTTCTCATATTCTGCTTTTTCATCTGGTTCTATAAATTGATAGGGTTGAGTAGTTCTATAATTTAACCACAATTTGAGTTTTTCATCAGGTAAGAAAATTCCAAACTTTGCACCTGCCTCTACAACCATATTTGTTATTGTCATCCTAGAATCAATTGATAACCAAGAAGATCCCTTTCCATGAAACTCTAATGCTTTATATATTGCACCTTTGGTAGAGATTTCTCCTATCATAGTTAATATGAAATCTTTAGACATTACTCCTTTATTCAATCTGCCAATTAAATTCACTTTAATCGTTTCAGGAACTAAAAACCATAATTTTCCGGTTGCAAACACAACAGAAACATCTGTAGCACCGATACCTGTTGACAGGCAATTGAAAGCTCCATAAGTTGTTGTATGACTATCAGAACCGACTATTAACATCCCTGGTCTTGAAAATCCCAATTCTGGCAGAACTTGATGACAAATTCCTTTATTCATCCCCATATTATGAACAAATTTATATTTTTCTGCAAATTTAACACAATCTTGATGCATTCGTGCTGCGTTAATAGTTGGAGCGGGTACCCAATGATCGAGAATAAAGAATATTTTATTAGGATCCCAGACATAATTTATTCCCAGTTTTTCATATTCTTTGTGAATTCTTCCACCTAATTGTTCATGTACCATAATTAGATCAATATCTGCTTCAAGAAAATCTCCTGGTGATATGTTTTTAACTTGAGAGTGCTCTTTTAATATTTTTTCTGTAATTGTTAAGTTCATTTTATATCACATTTTAATTCATTACTATTACATAGTTTTTCATAATCTTGATCAATTCGTTTTAGTACTTTTTTTATTACTCGGCATGTTTCTTTTAATATTTGAGGATTTACTTTGTCAGGAGTATCATGAATAGTATGTGTATAACGCGCTGCTGCTTTGGTAGTAATATCAATTGCGTTCCAACCCTTTAAATGAAAAGGAACGGTATCGGTATGTGCTCCAGTACTTAAATGAAATCCTTTAATTTCAATCCCTTCTTCTCTCGCTGTGATTTCAAGATATCTACTGAGAACAGGGGCATTAATTTTTCGAAATATAATACCATATGACTTGAAATATTCAATTCTATTATTTTTTTGACAACTACAAGAAACCATATCATTATTTATTGTAAATACTCTCCCTTTTTTAAAAATCTTATCATGATCATTTACAAATATACGAGATCCCATTGTTCCTAACTCCTCAGCGGAAAATTGGCAAAACCATAAATTGAAATTATCAAGAGGGTTATTTAAAAAATGAGCACTTACTTCAAAAACAATGGCCATGCCTGATGCGTTATCTAAAGCTCCAGGGGAATTATTTGTCGTGCTTAGAAACATTAAAAATATGTTAGATGTCGAGATTACTATGATTGTGGTCCAAACACCTGAGATAGTAATTCTATAATCAAAAGGCACGTTTCCTAATATCATGACCAAAAATAATCCATAAAAGAAACCTAGGAAAATTCCTCCAAAAACGCAGATTTTGTAGAAAAAAACCCTCCAATAAGTCTTATAAGTTTGTGATTTTGAGTCTAAATGGGCAGAAATGATAATATTTCCAGCTTCTTCCTCAGGGAGAATTTTCGCGGGAATTTTTACGAAAACGTTTGTTGCACTAAGAGTTTCTCCAAAATATTCGCCCCAAAATCCTTGTTTTTCTGGATGTTTTAAACCCTTTATGATTAAAAAGACTACTATTACCATTAGAATAGTAAACATTAAACTCAATAACGCTTGAATATAGGCAAATAGTACAAGGATCAGGTTAAAGATCAAATTCAAGCTCATCAATAAAATGATTAATGTAGTGGAATAAAAATCAGAAAATTCAAAATTTCTTCTTATTATCTGAGATTCAGTAAAGCCGATCTCTTTAAATGCATCAATTGTTAATTGAACTGCTTTTTTTTCCCCGTCAGTTCCTGCTAATCGAGGAAAGCTGAATTTAGTTACATAATCAAATAATGCTTGTTTTTCAAATTCAGTTGCTCCACTTGATAATTTTGCAAAATTTTTACGGGAATCCAATTTGAGTAAAATATACCTTGTAATTGAAAATCTAGTCAGATTTTTAGAATTAAAACAAAAATTTATTTTTTAGGATTTTAAAACCCTACATCCTTCAATTTTTTGATTACGATCGTTTGAATATTTTGTTGTACAATTTCAATAATGGCATTTGTATCAATCACAGGATATCCTTCCTCTTTAGCCCGGTTTAAATAAAGATCTCTCACCTGATCCAAGAATTTAGTATCTTCGAATTTTTCCAAACTCTCTTGAACTTTACGTGCTAAAGAAATTTTGGGATCAATGTCTAAAATGATTGTTAAATCAGGAGATTCTGCAAATTTATTGATTGTCTTTATCCATTCAATAGAGATTTCTGCTGATTGAACAGATTGATAGATTATCGAAGACTCTATATACCTATCAGAAACAACAATGAAACCTAAATCTAATTTTGGTTTAATTTCTTTTTTATAATGTAAATCTCTATCGGCAGCGAATAATAATGCATCAGTACTTGGAGGAATTTCTTTATTTTTCAAATATTGACGTAATAATAGACCTATTTCATTTTTTGAGGGTTCTTGAGTTAAATGTACTTTTAAACCAAGCATTTCTAAAAAACTTACTAGCATCTTACTATGCGTGGTAGTGCCTGATCCATCAATCCCATCCAAAACTATGAAAAATGATTTCTTATCCATTTTTTACATTCATCAATCTTAAGATGTTATAAAAATAATGTTGTTTATCTCTTAAATAAATGATTATTAAATAACTAACTTGACGGATTTCTAAATAAATAATCTTATTTTACTCAAACCTTTTTAACAAATAAATTGAGTTCTGCTGGAACGTTTTTCGAGATAAACAGATTTAGCATTATGTGATCTTCTTATTTCTTCAAAATTTTCATAAATTCATAGAAATACTTGTAGGAATTCTCAAAATGGTTATCTTCACGAGAATAATCTAATCCTTCTTGAAAAATTTTATTAAACGCGTTTTTATCCTTACTTTGTATTATCTTTTTATATTTACTTACTATTTCTTCAAAAAGATCTAAGACTTTATAAAATTCCATGTTCTCCATTTGTATTTCTCCAAACATTTCCATTTCTCTTTGAATGATGCTTTCTGCAAATACTTTTTGAAGTAAAAATGTCGTACCAGTAAATCTTGTTAATTCATTTAAAGGAATTCCAGATTGTTTAAGAAGGAATAAATAGAGAATGTTTACCATATGTGGGACTGCTAAAGTTAAAGCCATTATTTTATCATGTTCTTCGGGAGTCGTTGTAATAAGTAATAACCCTTCCGATTGGAAAATTGAAAATAATTCATCAATTAATAAGTCATAGTTTTCTGTCCCACCCACCTTTAAAGCAATCATAACATAATTTTTCATATTTATTATTCCTGGTCCAAACATGGGATGCAATGATATACAATTAATAGGGTACTTTAAGTGCGCTTCTTGCAAGATGGAATAAACCTTTGTTTTGAGAGATGTTATATCGAATAAAATTGCTTCCTTTTTCATTAAAGGGGTGATTTTTTTTATCATTTGAGGCGTCGAGTTGATTGGTATGGATACAATTACGATATCCGCTTTTTTAACACAATCCTCAAGATCCAGAGAATACGACATATTGAGTTCAATTGCGGTTTCAATCAATTTTTCTTCATTACGTGCAAAGAGTGTAATTTTAAACCCATATTTTTGAAATAATTTTCCAAATACTTTTCCCATACCACCATAACCACCAACTATCGTCAAACACTTTCCTAACATTATTTCATTACCAGTTCATTTAAAATTGTTTTTTTTATTAACTCTATATTTGGTATTTTATTAGTCCACCACTCAAATGATAAAACTCCTTGAAATATTAACATATCCAATCCACCGAGAACTCTACACCCTATTTCAGAGGCTTCTTTCATCAGCAGAGTTTCTAAGGGATTATAAATTATGTCAAATACGGTTAAATCTTCATGTAGAAAAATCTTAGGTATTGGGCTGAGATGTATATTAGGAAGCATTCCGATTGTCGTTGCGTTGATTAATATATCAATTGATGGTAATATGTTCTCAAATATTTTATTCTTAAATTTCTTGTATAAAACCTTCTTGTGGTATGCCCCCGTCAATTCCGATGCTAATCTTTTCCCTCGATTAGAGGATCTATTGACTATGACCAAGTTATTCGCTTCTTCAATAAAAGAGTGAGCTAAAGCTCGTGCTGCTCCTCCCGCACCTAAAATCATTATGTTTTTTCCGTTAAGGTCTATATCCGCTTCTTTAAGCGCTTTTTTAGCTCCTGATGCATCCGTATTTCTTCCTATTAACCAACCCTTTTCATTTTTAATAGTATTTATAGCCCCGATTCTACGAGCTAAAGGAGAAATTTCATCGACAAATTTAAGTGAAGTCTCCTTATGTGGCACCGTAATGTTTGCACCCTTGATATCAAGGGCTCTCACCACTTCAAATGCTTGTTTTAGACTATTAGGAGTGATATCAATTGCTATATATACATAATCCAATCCTAAATCCTTGAATGCAACATTATGCATTATAGGACTCATGCTGTGCTCGATGGGGTGACCAAATAAGCAAATTATATTTGTTGGAGTGGAATTTTTAAGATGATCAAACATTTTGGTAGAGAAATTAAATTAAATTTAATTAATATGATTAATCATAAATTAACTTATTATTATTAAGTATAAATTAGTAAATTAAGGAGGTAAAAACTAAAGATGACTAAAGTAACGTTGAGTAAGGGAACAACAACATTCCCCATGCCAGCAGCTGTAATTTCAGTAGGTGTAGGAGAAGATGCCAATTTGATCACTCTAGCTTATGTTGGAAAAGTATGTTTAAATCCCCCTATTATAGCGATTGGAATAAATACCAAGCGTCACTCTTTTAAGTTGATTGAACAGCATGCTGAATTCGTTATAAACTACCCAACGAATGATCAATTAAAAGAGATGGATTATTGTGGAACTAGGTCTGGTAGGGATGTCAACAAGTGGGATGCGCTTAAACTTACTAAAGAAAAGGGAAATATAGTTCAAGTTCCTTTGGTAAAAGAATTTCCTTGGAACATGGAATGTAAGGTTATAAAGAAATTAGAATTAGGATCCCATGTGTGCTTTTTTGGAGAAGTAGTTGCTGTTCATTGCGATCAAAAATATCTCAAGAAAGATTCAATTGATCCCGATAAATTAAATACTTTCGCATATATATCAGGTAAGTATATTGAATTAAAGAAGGGAATTTTAGGATCTCAAGGCTTTTCTTTAAATTAAACATGTTGAAATCATCTGTGGCTCTCATTGGATTTATGGGGACCGGAAAAACGACCATTGGAAAACTCTTGGCAATAAAGCTTGGAAAACCATATCAATTCATTGAGATGGATCAAATTATTGAGGAAATGGCTGGAAAAACGCTTCAAGAGATTTTTTCGCAAGACGGTGAAAAGTCATTTAGAAAATTTGAACGAATGGCTTGCTTGAAAGTATCAAAATTAGAAAATCATGTTATCTCTTGTGGTGGAGGGGTTGTTTTAGATAAAAGGAATATTCGAAATTTACAGAAAAATAGCTATATTATACTCCTTAAAGCTTCAACAAGGGAAATCTATAATAGAGTAATAAATGAGGGGATTAATATAAGACCGCTCATCAATAAAGCAAATCCTAAAGAAGAAATAGAAAAACTATATACCATAAGAAGCTCTATTTATGAATCTGCTGCTGACTTAGAAATTAATACAACTGATAAAGATCTTGATGACATAGTTGACGAAATTATTGAAAAATTAAAAACCAGAAATCACAATTCATAATTATTTAAACCTTCAATATACCATTTATATAAAGGTTTAATTTCTTTGATATCACTTAATACATGTGATTTTTCAAGTAGAACGATAAAAATCTTATCCATTCTGCGAATTGAATTCAGTGTCTTGTTATCTTTCACTTCAACCAATTTATTGTTTGATATATCAATAAAATATACAAGAAAATTGTCTATGTATGATTTCTTATATTCCCATTCATAGTTGATCTCTTCTTGTAAATCTTTGCGAAATTGATTGAAATTTCCATCAATAAGGATCCAACCTTTAAAATGATCTTTGGAATCCTCGTTTAGAACAAAAATTTTACCAAAGCATTCTTTTGGGGATTTTAGTTTATTTAAATAATCACTCATCAAAAATCGACCTTAAATATTCTTATTTAAATAAATATAATGTTTGGTGTGCGAAATATTTATTCTTTTTTTATTTTTTTATTTAATTCCCAAAACTAAAATTCATAGTGATATTTGTAAAAAACATTAAAGTTGAAGAAAAGTTGATTAAATTGTGAAATACAATTCTATATTTGATGTTATTGGCCACATCATGGTTGGACCAAGTTCAAGTCATACAGCGGGTGCGTGTCAAATTGCTTATGTATCTCAAATTTTATTCGGGAAAAAGCCCAAAATTGTAAAGATTGGACTTCATGGTTCATTTGCTGAGACTTATAAAGGTCATGGCACGGATATCGCAATATTAGGGGGTTTATTAGGATTTAGTCCGGAAGATGAAAGGATAAAAAATGCTATTGAAATTGCGAAAGATGAAAAACTTTCTTATGAATTTGAACTCGTGGATTTAGGAGCAGAATATCATCCTAACTCAGTATCCATTGAGATGAGTGATGGCAAGGATAAAATGACGGTAATAGGCTCTTCAATAGGAGGGGGAAATATCATTATTAAAGAAGTTAATGGATTAGAAGCCGGTTTTGGGGGTGAACCCAATACTCTAGTCATTCTAAATCAAGATAAAATTGGGGCATTGGTCAACATTGCAAACACGCTAAAATCTTTTAATTTAAATATTGGATCCATGAAAATATCAAGAAACCTTAAGAAGAAGATTGCTTTAACGTGGCTAGAAGCAGACTCAATTATTCCCGAAAATTTAATTGATGCATTAAGTAAGCATCCAGAAATTATATGGGTGAGGATTATTAATGTTTGATTCAATATTTCAATTGTTAAATGAATCTAAAGAGCAAAATATCTCTTTACATGAGTTAATACTTAAGGATGAGAGCGAACAAACCCATGTTAATCAATCCTTCATAATTGAACGCTTGAAAAGATCATTATTTATAATGCGACAGTCATTGGAAAAAGCGCTTTCTTTAAATATTGATTTACCTATAAAAGAAGCGAGTCATCAAGCAGAAAAAATGATTTCACCAGGAGTGTTTCTACACACCAATATTAAAGAAGCTACTGCCTGGGCCATGGCAATAGGGGAGTATAATAGTGGAATGGGTTTGATAGTTGCGTGTCCGACTGCTGGATCCTCGGGAGTTTTACCAGCAGTTCTTTTTAAAGCTAAAGAAATTCTTAAAAAATCAGATGAGGATCTCATAAATGCGTTGATAATAGCAGGTGCTGTGGGAGCAATAATTGGAAATCAAGCCACTTTATCTGGAAGTGAAGGAGGTTGTCAAGCAGAAATAGGAGTGGCTTCTGCCATGGCTGCTGCGGCAATAACCTATATGGCGGATGGTAGTCATGATCAAATATCTAACGCAATTGCCCTAACATTGAAAAATGTTCTTGGACTTGTATGTGACCCTGTAGCAGGATTGGTGATATCGCCTTGTATCAAAAGAAACGCAATGGGTGTAGTTAATGCATTTTTAGCAGCCGAAATGGCGCTTTCAGGAGTATCTTCAATCATTCCTGCTGATGAAATTATAAGTGCAATGATGGTTGTGGGTCGAAAAATGCCGTATGAACTAAAGGAGACTGGAAAAGGTGGGATAGCCGCAACTAAAACGGGAAAAAGGATAAAAAAGAATTTATTCGCAGACAATGAGTGAGTATGGTCAATCTAATGTGATTTCTAAATATTATACCTAATTATTATAACGTATTTCTATCTTAAAAACTAAATTTAAATTTATTGAACTTATTTTTCTTTTAAACTAATAAATATAAGATGATAATATGACTGAAGAATATAAAAGAAATAAGTGCCCAAAATGTTCAGAGACGAATCCTCGTAAGCTTCATGAGGAACCTGATAAAACCCAAGTGCTATATTATTCAATGCAAGGTGCTCCTGTATACAAGACAAAAATTAAATGTGGCAATTGTGGATTTTTATTTGATAAAGCTTAATTTTCTTCCTTTTTGATGAATCATTAAGAATGTACAATTAATTATAATCTGAACCTTAATTATAAACCTAGTTCTAACCATTCTTTAATTTCCTTGAAATTAATCTGTCCTGGGGCTGTTTCTGTCATAAATGATCCATAAGTTAAGAAAGCCCCGCTTTTCAAACAGTATATTCTAGAAATAATTCCCAAATCACCCATGCAAAAGGAAATAATATTCCTATTTGACTTTGAATAAAAATTACATAATTGAATGGGAATAAAATTATCTCTAAACTCTTGGGCTGTGAAAATGAGTTTATAAACACAATTATTTATGGTTTTCACATTAAAATTAAGCTCTTCTAATAATAAATGCTCAAACTTCTCAACTATAGATTTGGAGTGATCAAGATTTGGTGTTTTTATAAAATCGTGATATGAAAAAATTAGTTTTGTGTCATCAAAATCCATAATATCTTTTACCTTCTTCAAGAGATCCATGTTGGAATTCATTTCCAAATCGATAAAATCTGGTTTAGCTTTAATTAAACGTAGTATGATTTTTTGTCTTTTGAGTTCATTAATTTCAAATTTTCCTCCTTCAGATTGGTGTCTTAAAGTAAATATGGATGATACATCAGAAGGAATTAGCTCCTTCAAATTTCGTAAAAAATCAGTTGTTATTAGTTCTATTTCTTTAAGGTAATCAAAACGAAATTCAATGAAATTTGAACCAGATCTTATGCTTTCTCTAATAATTAGTTCAAAATCTTTATAATTCCCCGAATTAACTGGGAGTGCTAAACATATATTAAGAGAATTTGATTTCATGATTTCGTAAAAAAAAATAATTAAGGAAAAAAATTTAAATTTCTAGAATTGCTTTAATCTGGTCTCCTGTAAGTTCTAGGGTGTTCTCTGCATTTATTTTTCTGAGTAGTTTCTTCTTTTTGTAATACTTAATTATGGGTTTGGCATTTTTTTCATAGGCATCCAAGCGATTTTTTAGTGTTTCTTCATTATCATCGCTTCTTTGTTCAAATTTAATTTCTGCACCACATTTATCACAGATTCCTTCCTTCTTTGGAGGAAGTGTGTACTTGTTATAGATATCTCCACAATTTTTACAGGAGTATCTCCCCAAAATTCTTTTTTTGATAATATCTCTACTTACCTCTAATAGTAAAAATAAATCAATATCAGAAATATCTGAGAGAGTTTTAGCTTGAGGAAGAGTACGAGGGAATCCATCCAATATAAAACCATTTTGAATTGCATCTTCCTCGTTTAGTCTCTCTCTTACCATCCCTATAGTTACTTCATCTGGAACGAGCTCTCCTTTATCCATGTATTCTTTGGCTTTTACTCCTAGAGCTGTTTGCTTTTTCAAATTTTCTCGAAAAATATCACCCGTGCTTACATGCACTATATTGGGTAAAACCTTCTTTATTTGACCAGAAAACGTACCTTTTCCCGCACCTGGGGGGCCGAAGAGAATTAATTTCATCTTAATATGCAGTATGTGTTTTTAAAAACTATTAATATATCTATTGATCTACATTTTTTATAAGGTTTCTTTATCATTTTTAAAGATTAAAAAAAAAAGATAAAAAATAATGTTATGTTTGACCTCCACCATATAGGAAGAAATCTGGAATTAGTTTGGCATTTGGTACTACTGAATATTTACTAAGATCAGTAACTCCATTTTCGACTAAAACTTCATCATCAATAAAAAAGTTTCCCGTGGTCTCTTTACTTGGTTTTGTTAATATAATATAAGCAGCATCAGCGACGATTTCTGGTTTTCTTGAATGATTTATATTTGTTTTCCCCCCTAAAAGATTTCTTACAGCAGCAGTAGCAATGGCGGTACGAGGCCAAAGAGCGTTTACCGAAATACCATCTTTTTTGAATTCTTCTGCCATTCCTAACACGCACATACTCATCCCATATTTAGACATCGTATATGCAACATGGTGCTCGAACCATTTGGAATCCATATTTAATGGAGGTGATAAATTGAGGATATGTGGATTTTCAGATTTCTTTAAATGAGGAACGCACAATTTTGAACATAGAAATGTTCCTCTTACATTTACGGAAAACATAAGATCAAATCGTTTCATTGTAGTTTCTATTGTTGGAGTCAAGCTAATAGCACTGGCATCATTAACTAGAATATCTATTGCCCCAAATTCTTTGATAGTATCATCAACAGCAGATTGTACTTGATCTTCGTATCTAATATCAGCAATACATGGAAGTCCATGACCACCGACTGAATTAATCTCTTCCACTGCGGAGTAAACTGTTCCCGGTAAATTTGGATGGGGTTCTTTTGTTTTAGCAACAACAGAAATGTTTGCACCATCTCTTGCCGCCCGTAAGGCAATTGCTTTTCCTATCCCTCTACTAGCACCTGTAATGAATATTGTTTTACCTTTTAGATTTGTCATAAATTAATTTAAATTCCGTTATAATTATTTTTTATTCTTTTTTTTTAAAAATACATTTAACATTGCAGAAAAACACAGCATGATAACCTATTTTGAAGTGAGTATGGAATTTGGAATATTATTGATAAGAAATTCAACTCGACTTTTTTCTTTAAGTGATAATAATGCACTGAAACTTTTCTTAATCTTGATTCCATAATAAGAATTTCCAAAGAATGTGTGAGCACTGTTAATAACATTTAGTAAAGTATTTTTGTTACCTATGTGAAGGTAAATGGAAATATCATTCATTATTAAGACTTTTGTTTGCTGTCTTTTGTATAATTCTAACATTTGGGTAGTTATTTTATAATTGTGGCAGATATTTTCAAATAATTCTTGCTTGTTATTTGCATTCAAGCGAGGAGGGATTATTTCACCATAAAGTCTCAAGTAATTGCATTCAATACTTTTTTCTGAAAAATCTAGAATTTTCCCTCCAACTTTTAAACCATTGACATCTAAAAACTTAGGAGCAAAATCTAGGATACTTATCTCTTTTGGATCAAAAAGATTGAAATCCAAAAGGAAATCAATGAATTTAGCAGTGATATATGTTTTTCCCGTGTTTGTTTCTCCGTATAATAATGTTCGGTGTCCAATGTAATTTTTAAAGTCGAATTTTTCCATTTTTATTAGGAAAGAGTTAAAATGTTAATTATTTGTAAAGTTTTCCCGTGAATATCCAGAATCTTTGAGAATTTTTAATATTATAAAACCAAGAGTGCATCCTACTATGGATGGTAAAGCGAATAAACTCCAATATACAAGCAACCCTTGCATCGAGAAAATTCCATAAATGGGAATTATTATTTCAGCAATTGTCCCTCCTAAGAACACGGTGCCTAATGGCTCTGTAAACGCAGAGTATTCAACATATTTTGGCCATTTTTTTTGGATAAAGTATGACGTAATACCTACGATGAGAGCACCAGAAATACCACCATGAAATGCGTGAATAGAACCGATAGCAGTTGCATATCGTATGATGGCTATACCAAGAGCAGTAACAACGGAAAATAATAATCCTAATAAAACTCCACTTAAAGCATTAATCAGATGCGCAAAGGGATTTATTTTTGTTCCTGCAATTGTAAAATAAGCAAATGGGTTTAAATAACTCAAAACGACTCCAACAGCAATTAAAATAGCACTTACTGCTATTCTAATAGTCATCTTATTTTTGAATTCACCATGCTTTTCTTCTGACATGAGGTATCCTTTATTAAAACCATAATTTATATTTCCATCCCAACTTTAATATGCATAATCAACCGATTCTAATAAATGATATAACTTGCATCTTAGCTTGCTAAAAATTAAATATCTAAAAGGTGTTCGGTTTTAAGATGATGATAGGAGAATTGGAGATCAATCCTTCAAAAATCATTTGTGTCGGTACCAACTACATGGATCATATCGAAGAAACAAAGTTAGAAATACCTAAAGAACCAGTCCTTTTTCCTAAGACTTTAAATTGCCTTATTAGCAATGATCAACCAATAATTTATCCAAAAATGCTTTATGAAGATCCTAAAATGAATCGCGTGGATTACGAAGTGGAATTAGCATTCATTATCTCAAAAACTTGTAAACATATTAAAGCTGCGAATTCCTATGAACATATTCAAGGTTACACCGTTTTTAATGACATTACCGCTCGAAAGATGCAAATTAAAGATATTTTCTCGAAATTACCTTGGTTCCGTTCAAAATCCTTTGATAGTTTTGGTCCTATAGGACCCCGAATTGCAGATGTGAATGAGATAAAGGATCCTCATGATTTAAATCTCGAGTTAAGATTAAATGGAGAAATAAAACAGCATTCTAATACGAAATATTTGCTGTTTAAAATCCCTGAACTCATGGAATACATAACACGATTTTTTACGTTAGTACCCGGAGATATCATCGCTACGGGAACTCCCAGTGGAATTGGTCCCATAAAACCGGGAGATGTATTAGATGCTACGATAGAAAAAATAGGTACTCTTTCAAATAAAGTTATTTTAGAAGGTGAGATGGGAAGTGTTTAAGATTGGAAATACAGAGATTAATCCTACAAAAATCATTTGCTTGGGCCGGAATTATTTAGATCATATCAAAGAAACAGGTTCACCAGTGCCAAAAGAACCCGTATTTTTCGCGAAAACCCTAAACACGTTAATCACCAACAATGAACCGATTACCTATCCAAGAGTATTGTATGATGATGAAGAAAAAAGAAGCGTAGATCATGAAGTTGAATTAGCATTTGTGATCTTAAAAACGTGTAAAAATGTTAAAACCGAGAATGCCTACGAATATATTCAAGGTTACACGATTTTCCTTGACATGACCGCAAGATCCATGCAAAAAGCAGATAGAAATATAAATTTACCCTGGTATCGAAGTAAAAATTTTGACACGTTTGGTCCTATTGGACCTAAAATAGCATCCCCTAATGAGATAGGAGATCCTCATGATTTAACAATAGAGCTTTCTGTTAATGGATCTATAAAGCAATCTTCCAACACTAAGCATTTGATCTTCAGAATTCCTGAAATCATCGATTATATATCAAAATACGTGACTCTTGAAAAAGGAGATATTGTTGCCACTGGAACTCCAGGTGGAATTAGCCCAATATTACCAGGAGATATTATTGAAGCATCAATTGAAAAAATTGGCACGATTAAACATGAAGTTATTTTAGAAGATATAAATAATAAGTGAAAGAATTTTAAGTTGGAAATGATATATAACCTTAATTTTAGTCGCAGATTGTGCTGCAGATTTAAAAATTAAGAAATCTAAGGTTTAATCTCTGTTTAGCTCCTTTAATTTTTTGGTTGATACTAACTAAATATGGCTAAAGAGCCATTTCCAGAAAATCCCACTAAAAACCCACAATGAATGTTGTTATAACTGAGATTATTATTATTAAATATTGCTAACGTGTACATTTTAGTCACAATCTATAAATTTTGCAACTGGAAGTACATATATTGCTTGTCAAAGTTTTGGTTGTTGTCCGTGATATGGTCATAAGGAGCTGATTATATGAATGATAATGAAAAGAATTCAAATAAAAGGAACTTGAAAGAAAGAATCAAAATTTTCTCGAAGAATCTTAATAAAAACTGGGCTTATATTTATATTGGAGCTTATGGATCATGGATGATATCATCGTGGGGGTTATTTTTTGTCGGGATTTACGATTTAGGACATGTTATCTTTTCAACAATCTTGGGCTTAGCAATTTTTCTTTTAACATATACTGCTAGTCGTATTAGAAAACCTAAACTCGTGGAGTTCATACCTAGAATACTCTTGGTAGTTGGCGGTACACTTGTTTTTGGTTGTATTATGTGGCTTATTATTGGTTATGTACTTGTTCAAGCTCCTTGGGCTCCCTTACGAATTTTGATTGGAGATGCGGTAATAAGGGGAAGGATTAATCTCCTAATTGTAATATCTTCATATGCAATTACAGCTTATATAACGTACAGAATTGGCAAGAAAATAAAATGGAGACCCCCTACTCGTTTTGAAATTGAATGACTAATCTTAAATCAAAAAACTTTTTTATAGTTAAATAAGGAGAGGAAGTTACCATCCTCTTCCTCTTTTATCTTACTTAATTTAGAAGCGTGGAGCGCTGGATATGGATGTATTGTATTTTATGAGATGATAAATAGGTGTCCATGAGAGAGAAAAAAAAGAAAAGAGCTTTTGGAAAATCAATTGTAGAGAATTGGTTATGGGTAGCAATTGGGGTTTATATAACCACAACGGTGATTGGTTGGATAGGATATAGCATGGGGATCATACCTTTAATAGGCATAGTCCTAACTACTTTAGGAATCCCCATATTTTTAATCAGCATCTTCTATATTAGAAAATTAGATAGCAAAACTTTTTATAAATATGTTTTTATTATAACTGGAGCGGCATTAATCGGAGGGATAATAGAGTTTGGAATTGCATACCTTTTTCAGGGGGCACCTTGGGCCCCACTAAGAGATATGGTGCTTATTTATCAGATCATTTTCAGTGTAGGGTCTACATTATTATGCTTTGGCTTAGGGGGATTCATTGGATATACAATAGGGAAGCGGAGAGACTTCAGACCCTTTTATTAAGTCCTAAAGATAATTTTAAATTAGTGAAGATATAAATAATAAGTGAAAGATTTTTCAATTAGAGCAGATATATAATAATGATGACAGACTCCGTTTCTGAAGAAATTAGAGAGGAAATATTTCGATTGATTTCAACTCCGGGAATTGAAGTTGAAGATATACCAACTCAAATCAACCAAAAATTCAATTCAAACTTAAGTCAGGAAAAAGTCATGAAAATTTTAGCTGATGAATACATGAAATATGACCTAAATTACGGTCGTCGATTGTGTTGCAGATTTTAGAACTCAATAAGATTTTAAAAAAATTTTCATAAAGTTTATTTTTTGAGCAGAATTCTCATATTTACTAAGTCAAGATTTTATTCTTAAGGGCTTAGGACGCAAATTGATGCGGTTTCAATATATCTAAGATATTGAAAATGAATCGTTCAGCATACTGTAAATTCGCGTTCTTGCCCTTAATGATATATTTTGATGATAAATCTATTGAAAAAATAAGAACACGGTGAGAACATGTGAGTGAAAAAGGAAAAATAACTATAAAAGCTCTCGTGACTGGTGGAAGTGCATCAGGCGGGCCGCCTATTTCCTAAAACAAAGCGTTTTAATAATAAAAGGTAAAGGACCTGCCGTTGGGCCCACGGGTATAAACATAAAAGACGTGGTCGACACAGTAAACGAAAAAACTATGCTGTTTAAGGGATTAACTGTCCCGGTTAGAATCGTATGTGATCCTGAGACAAAACAATTTGAAATCTTCATAGAGACTCCCTCGACTGCCTCATTACTTTTAAAAGAGATTGGAGTTCAAAAAGGGAGTGATTCTTGCTCAGATAACAAGATTGGTGATATGAAATTAGATCAAATCATGAACGTGGTCGAAGCAAAAAAAGAGATTTTCTTAGACAGAACATATAAGGCAGCAATAAAATCAGTATTAGGAACAGCTTTATCAATAGGGGTAACAGTCGAGGGGGAAGATCCTCGAAAGATTCAACAACGCATTGATAATGGAGATTATGATGATAGAATTACGGGGGAGATATAAACAATGAAAGTAGATGATAAATTATTGAAAAAATCAATTAGTGCTGCTATTGAGTTTTCAACATTTAAAAAAGATGGTTTTAAAGAAAAAAATCGAAAATTTGATGAAACCATTGATTTTGTAATGAACCTCAAGGATATAAACTTAAGTGACCCAAAACAGAGAATTGATAAGGAAATTATTCTTCCTAATGATATTCTTCTTGTAGATAAACCAAACGTATGTGTTATTGCTTCTGATGAGATCCTAATGGAAGCGAAGAATTTAGGTTTAGATACAATTGATGGTGATGGATTAGTGAAAATGAACAGTGAAGAAAAGAAACAAAAGAAAAGATTCGTGAAAAATTATGATTTTTTCATTGTTGAGGATAAAATGATGCCAAATGTTGCACGATATTTAGCTAGATTTTTAGGACCGTTAGGAAAAATGCCAAAACCATTTCCAAGTGGATACGGAATCATCTCAAATCCTGAAGATCTTAAAATCACGATCGAACGTTATTTAAAAGTCATTCGAATTCAATTAAAGAAACAACCAACAGTTCAAGTTAAAATCGGAAAGAAATCAATGGAACAAGAGAAACTATTGGAAAATCTTAAGACTGTTGTGGATTATATAGCAGATCAACTACCCCATAAATATAATAATATCAAATCAATGTATTTAAAAACTACGATGGGACGCCCAGTAAAAATTGATGAACAATTCTTAAAAAGCGTAAAGGTGTGATTAAATGATTGGAAAAAAGCATATCCCTCAATGGAAATTAGATGAAGTTGATTATCTGATAGAACTATTCAATAAATACAAATAT